>Ga0075121_1002263_pt1 | contig 11153 bp, 9 predicted proteins | sample AntAceMetag02UKG_FD_69793 | JGI IMG/M metagenome (GOLD analysis project Ga0075121, IMG submission 69793) | Saline lake microbial communities from Ace Lake, Antarctica - Antarctic Ace Lake Metagenome 02UKG | ecosystem: Environmental > Aquatic > Non-marine Saline and Alkaline > Saline | place... | reverse complement strand
TGATCAATGTGTATCCAATCAGATATATACCGGGAACAGGCACGGTCGAGTATGCTTCGAACTGGTCACTGGAAGTGGAAACATCCTATGATGCCGAACTCGCAGATAACCAATCAAGAATGCTACAGAATTCGAATAAAGTGCTCTCCGAACTCAACAATATGGTTGATAATTCCTATGAAAAAAACTCATATCTCGGCAAGGAAGCAAAGTCATTCTATCGTGATAATCTCATAGATCCCTTAGATCCTCATGATTATATTATCATTACCTCAGAGAACTTTCTTCCAACTTTCGCCGATTTCAAGGATTGGAAAATAAGTCGCGGCGCTCAAGCAGAGATTTATACTGTCGAAGACATTTTAGATAATTATTCCGGAATCAATGATGCTGAAGCAATTAGAAATTTTCTCATCCTTGCATATACTTATTGGGCTGGTTCAAGCAATCCCCTCGAATATGTGCTGCTTGGTGGAGATGATGAAATCGTTCCAAGCGTGAGTTTTTATGTGGCAGCCGGGGGCACGATCGGCTACATTCCTTCAGATCTCTATTATGGTGGTTTAGACGGAAACTGGAATGAAGATGGTGACAGTAGATACGGTGAAATGGAAGATAATCCTGATTTCTATCCTGAGCTTGCAGTTGGAAGAATTCCCGGAGATGTGCAGCAGGATTTTGTGAACGCTATAAATAAGATCCAGAGTTATACTGATGTGCCAAAACCAGCGCTTGAGAAAGCATGTATGGTAGGGGAAAATCTGAATACGAATCCCATGACATGGGGCGGCGATTATAAAGATGATGTTGCTACCCGTATTCCTGTTGATAATTATCATTTCTATACGTTATATCAGCGTGAAGGCACCTACTCCGGAAATGCAGTGAAAGCTGCGATCAACTCAGGTATGGGTATCATCAATCATATGGGACATGCGAATTATAGCATCCTTATGGGAATTAACCCGAATACTCCAGATACATTTATAAATGATGAATATGGTTTCATTTATACACAGGGCTGCTATCCTGCCGCGTTTGATGACGGCACAAGCGGATCTGCAGAATGTGTCGGTGAACGTCTTGTAATAGCTGAGCATGGTCCAATGGCGTTTGTCGGAAATACCCGATATGGTTGGTATTCTCCTGGCTCAATAGAGGGCACATCAGAGCAGTTTGACCGAACATTTTTTGATGCACTCTTCATAGAAAACATTAGAGAACTTGGTAAAGCAAATGACTATTCCAAAGTAGCGCTTGTTTCCACTGTTGACAACCCCTGGATGCGCTGGTGTTATTACGAACTCATCTTGTTTGGAGATCCAGGAACTGAGGTCATTATGACCGATGGAGAATTTCCATACTTGGAAGTCACAAATGTAGAATATTTTGATACATCCGGCGATAATGACGGCAACATAAATCCCGGTGAGCAGATCGAAATGGTCGTTGAAATCCAAAATATGCCGGACTGGCAAATTGCAGAGAACATAGAAGTAGAGTTCATTTGTGATAGTAGTTTTATTGAGGTACAGAATAATACGTACAATTACGGATCTCTTACAGCAGGTAGCAGCATAGATAATAGCTCGAATCCTTTCATTTTTACTGTGAGCAATAGCTGCGGATACGAAGACATTCATTTCCAGCTGCATATTACTTCGAACCAAACTGCCACCTATCCTTTTGACAAGATGTACTATGACACTTTCCGGGTTTCATTAGTGCAGAATAACTGGCCCATATATCTCGGTGTAGAAGTGAAATCTTCGCCAATTGTTATTGATTTTGATAATGACGGCGAGGATGAGATCGTCAGTGTGGACCGCATGGGTAATGTATATGCAATCACTACAGATGCACAGACAAAACCCGGTTTCCCGATCCAGCTTAATGACGAGGTCTGGGCGTCTCTTGCAGCAGGTGATGTCGATAATGACGATGAGCTTGAGGTGGTTATTGCTGGAAGAAATGGCACAATCCATGCCATCAATAATGACGGATCCCAAGTATTCTCCTATACTGCTGGGGGACAGATCATCACAACTCCTACGCTTGCTGATCTTAATAATAATGACTATCTTGAAACAATAATTTCCTGCATTGATAATAAGCTCTATATTATAGATCATGAAGGAAATAATTTCGGAACGTTCCCATATGAATTTGATGCACCGCTTTGCTCCGATGTCGCAGTAGGTGATATAAACGAGGATGGTGTGATGGATATGGTAGTTGGCTTAACGAATGGGAAAGTGTATGCGATAGACAGCAATGCAGAAGTGCTTGCCGGATTTCCTGTACAGGCGGAGTCCTATATTTGGTCTTCACCAGTCATCTTTAATACGAATTATATTACCTTTGGAAATAGTAGCAAAAAGCTGTACATAATTGATTACACGGGCGCAGTTATTCATCAAGAGACTCTTTCTGCAAGCTTATTCTCGTCTCCAATTGCCTTTGCACAATATCCCGGCGGCGCATTTAATATCAGCTATTCATCATTGGATGGAGAAGTCGGGCTTCTTGATGCAAGCGGAGGATCAATTGATGGTTGGCCGGTGAGCATGAACAGCACTTCCAAAACAAGTCCTCTTGCTGTTGATATCAATAATGACGGCAGTGTAGAGATCCTTGCATCAACCCAAGATGGTCATATCTATGGTTATGCCTATGATGGCACACTGCTTCCGGAATTTCCTATTTGCAATCCTACATCAGTTACTTCACCGATTGCCCTCCACGATCTTGATGCTGATGGTGACTACGAGATAATAGCAGGTTCTACATCAGGTATTTCAATTTGGGATTACAAGGAGCTTCACGGCTCATTCCATCCATGGACACTCTATCGCGGCAACATACAAAGAACCGGCAATTATGCTGATAATCTCACTTATGCAATTGAACCCGAAATGTCCTCTAATGATTTTATGCTTCATCAGAATTTCCCCAATCCTTTCAAAAATTCTACATTGATCTCATACAATCCTGGAGCATTCCATTTTGAGCAGGCTAAGGTTGCGGTCTTCAATATCAAAGGACAGATGGTTCGTGAAATTCCATTTGCAAAGGGCTCTTTTTCCGCTCAATGGGATGGAAAAGATAACAGCGGTAGAACGCTGGCAAATGGTGTCTATCTCTACAAATTATTGACAGAGAATTACGAGTCTGGTGTAAAAAGACTTCTATTGATAAAATAAATACATTTTAGGTGCACCCATAGCTCAGTTGGTAGAGCAGCTGACTCTTAATCAGCGGGTCCTGGGTTCGAGCCCCGGTGGGTGTACCATTTTTTTATAGGGGATAAGCTTGAAAACGAATAGCATTCAATTTATTGAACAACTCTCTATGAATGCCTGGCCCTCTCTTCAAACTATGCTGTATGACGGTTGGGTGCTTCGTTTTGCACATGGTGTCACCCGGCGTTCGAATTCTATCAATCCAATTTATCAGTCCTTAATAAATCTCGAAGAGAAGATTGCTTTTTGTGAAAAAGTGTACTCGGACAAAAATTTACCAACGATATTTAAACTTACATCCGCTTGCAATCCTCCCGAACTCGATGAAGTTTTATCCAAAAGAAATTACGTACGACAGGCAGAAACATCGGTTCAAACCTACGATCTCACCACAGTTCTTTTTGAGACGAATACTCGTATCATCCTCGATGAAACTCTTGATGAGAAATGGGTGAATTCTTTTGTTGATCTTAACAAATTTGAGGATGACAAAACTCAAATTTACCATGAAATCTTGAAGAATATTATTCCCGATACAGTTTATGCCAGTTATCGGATAAGCAACCAGATAGTTGGGTGTGGTTTGGGAGTAAAGCAAGGTGATTTTATTGGGCTTTTTGATATTGTTGTTGATGAAGAACACCGCGGAGTAGGACTGGGGTATTATATTGTTACTGCACTTATGCAATGGGGAAAGTCAAAGGGCGCAACGACAGCGTACCTGCAAGTAATGACTGACAATGAAATTGCACTGCATCTCTATAAGAAACTTGGATTTCTGGAGAAATATAAGTACTGGTATCGGGTGAAGTAAATTAAGCTCGTATCGTTTTTCTTTTATCCCAAGAAATTTCTTGCTAAAAAACAATAATTATTTCTATCCTACATTTTTATAAAATTATATAGGAATTACACGGAGGTAAAAATGGATATAGTGAATAAAAAATGTCCGATTTGTGGATCACCAGTAAAATCATTTCAGGCTCTAGATGATTATGATAGATATGAATATAATTGTTATAGATGTGGAAAATTCAAAGTAGCCGAAGAAGTCACAAAACATCATCTAACGAATGAACAGCGAGTGAATATTTCCGGTTGGATTAGAGAACATCAAGGTTCCGATATTATTATCGACGAAAAGAGATTAGAGTCGTTAATGACATTACCAGAACTCTCTGTATTTGAGAAAGCGGATATGATGTTACAGTATCTTGTGAAGAAATTTCCAGTTGCCGGAACCAGGATTAATTATCAATTCAATCAAGTTCGTAAAATTTTATATCAAATCGATGCTCAAGAGTTTCCTGTTTCAAAAGATGATAACGCAGGGAAAACATTTTATAAGAATGCATCGGATTTACTACCATTAATAGCTATTGGAAGAATTATTGATAAGAAAGAATTTAAGTTTATCTGGGAGGAATATCTCATAAATACAAAAAAATATATTTCGGGCAATGTATTTAAAATGATAACACCAGCTGGCTGGGCATATCTCGAAACCTTTCATCACCCGAATCCGGAAAGCAAAAAGGCATTTGTCGCCATGTGGTTTGATGATGTGATGGAGGGGATTTACGATAATTATATTAGAAAAGCCATCAAAGATGCTGGTTATAAATCCGTTCAAATCGGACGTAAAGAACATAACAATGACATAAATGACGAAATTATAAGTGAGATACGAAGCTGTAAGTTTGTCGTTGCTGATTTTACAGGGAGCCGTGGCGGAGTGTACTATGAAGCAGGTTTTGCTCATGGGCTCAATCTTGAAGTAATTCATACGTGTAAGGATGATCATCTTAAAGATGTGCATTTTGATATAAATCATCGAAATATTATTAAATGGAAAGATGGTGAAGAGTTATACAAAAAGCTACTTAATAGGATCAAAGCGACTATTGTATGAGCAGCACATACCGCACCGATGGTGCTCGGAATCGTTTTGTTCATTTACCTGAAGCTTACGCATCCGGTTATAAATATGAAACACCGATGGTGTTTTGCAAGTATGTTTTTTATAAAATGAGAAATGAATTTTCACCAACAAATTATAATGCACAAGGCACCGATGTATCAATATCCAAAACCGATGATGTTATCGTAAATATTAAGGAAATGATAGATAAATATTTACAAAGGACAAACCTGAAATGTATGCAAGACAGATGGAATGCTGTATATTTCAATAATAAGTTCCGTCAGGAACGATATATTTGTAATAGAGAGCGAGAGCTCTCGGAAGTAGGAAAACCTAGAATGATATTAGCACCGTAGGTGCGGAACGTAAAGGATTACTATGGCAAATACATACACGCAGATCTATGTAATGCTGGTTTTTGGAGTGAAGGGAAGAAGAAACCTCATAACCGAAGGGCACGAAGAAGATATTTATAAATATATCTCAGGGATCATCAGAAGCAAAGCACAAAAATTCTTACAGATCAACGGAATGCCTGACCATATTCATATTTTGCTCAGTCTAAAACCTGATAAATCTATATCCGATCTTGTAAGAGATATAAAATCCAATTCATCCAAATTAATTAATGAGAAGAAATGGTTTGATGAAAAATTTCATTGGCAAACGGGATTCGGAGCATTCTCATATTCCCACTCACAGATTGATAATGTTGTACACTACATCAAAAATCAGAAAGAACATCATAAAAAAATATCTTTCAATGAAGAATATATAAAACTATTAGATTCTTTTGGTATAGAATACGATGAACAGTATATTTTCGAATGATAATACGCACCGATGGTGCTCGGAATCGTTTTTGCTCATTTACCGGAAGCTTTCGTATCCGGTTACAAATATAAAACACCAATGGTGTTATATTAATAATATTTATGAACACCAAGATATATTCGCTATCAATAAGTTCCGGCAGGAACGATATGTGTGCAGAATGGAGTATTAATACATAATGTGAAGTCAATCGTGGAATGAAGCAAATTGAATTTTAACAAAATTTTAAACCTTATTCAAACCTTTTCCTGGTCGAGGAGAAGGCGATATAGGGAATGTTAAAGTTCAAAATACCACTTCCAATAGAATCATGATGTGAAAATAGATGATAATAAAAAAAAATTGAAGTTCCATTAGGAACGACATGTTTGTAATAGAGAGCGTAAGCTCTCGGAAGTAGGAAAATCTATAATGATCTTAGCGCCGTAGGTGCAGAATGTAGATATCAAAATGGAAATATTAAAACAGGGAGGAATAAATGGCACAGGACAAAAAAGAAACCTTCACACAGCTTTCGCGTTTGTGGGAAGATGAGAACATAACGGTTTTCCCGACAACAGGGAAAAAATATGCAATTTTGAGCGATCTCCATTTCGGAGATGGCGGACCTGCTGACGACTTTCGGGATAACATCAAACCGATGAAGCACTTGCTTACACACTATCTCGAGAATAATTATCGTCTCATTCTACTTGGTGATATCGAAGAACTCTGGCAATTCGATCTGGATATGATAAAGAAAAAGTATAATACTGAAATATACAGCTTGTTCAGAAAATATGAAGCTGGTCAAGTGATACGAGTGTTTGGCAATCATGACAGAGAATGGGAATCTCCCCGGGATCCCGTTATGAAAAATCCGGAACTAACAAAAGGCGCACCCGAAGCTTTAAAAATGAAGGATGGGAACAACGATCCCTCTATTCTTCTCGTGCATGGACACCAGGGAAATATCGAATCCGACAAAAATAGTTGGTCGAGTAAATTTTGGGTGAGAATGTATAAAAAGTTCGAGCCATTATTGAAGCGATTTAAAATCGGGGTGCATCCGCCAGCAATAAAATCTCAGGTAACAACTGATTATGAACAGGTGATGTATTCATGGGCAAAGAAGAATAACGTGATCCTGATATGCGGACATTCCCACCGTGCGATATTTGCATTGACTTCCTATGCAAGGAGACTTCAAAACCAGATCGATGAACTGAAAAAAGAGAACAAAGATAATTCAGATGATCGTGAGCTGATTAAAGAAAACAAAAAGAAAATCAAAGACCTTAATAAGAAGTTGAAAGGCGAAAAGAAAAAGAACAGAGATATTGATCCCACCGATCCGGGAAGTAAACCATTACCATGCTATTTCAATACGGGATGCGGACTCTTCACGACCGGCATAACCTGCATCGAAATAGAAAATGATGAGATCAGATTGGTGAAATGGGATAAGGAAAAGAAAGAGAAACCTTTCCATCAAATTTATGAAAAAGGAAATCTGAGCGATTTTGTGATACAAATAAAGGGAGCATGATCAAATTTTTATAATCAACCATGCGATCTCAGATAGTAAATTATTGACACACATCTCTTTAAATTCTTCTGCGTGAAAAATACAAAATTAGATTAGATTAGAAAGGAATTTCATGAAATTAAAGCCAATAAGAATAATTAAACTTACAGTTGTTTTTATAATTCTATTTGCTACGCTTCTCTCTGCACAAGAGGTGCAAACAGAAAGCGAAAATGTCTGCCTCTGGAAGATAGAATCGGACAGCAATACCGTGTATCTCATGGGCTCGATTCATTTCTTAAAAGAAACTGACTACCCGCTCGACGATAGGTTCGACACATGCTTTCAGGATGCTGAGAATGTGGTGTTCGAACTACATTACGACAGCACGCAAACCCCTGCTTTCCAGCAGTATACACTTATGAAAGCATTCTATCCTGAAGGAGGTACTTTCAAAGAATCTGTAAGTGATTCCACCTACATTCTGGTGAAAAATAAACTCCTCGAACTCGGTATGCCGATCGAAAAACTCAATGCATTCCAGCCGTGGTTCATCTCAGTCACGATGCTCAGTCTGAACCTGCAAAAACTTGGATTTGATCCCAAGCTTGGTGTTGACCAGCATTTCTTTACCATGGCAAAAGAAACACAAAAAAATATTATTGGATTGGAAACACCTGAATATCAACTCGACCTTCTTTCAACTCTGGGCGGCGACGATCAGGAAAATTTTGTAATTCAGACAATGGATCAGTTTGATGAGATGGAATCTGGCTTCCGTGACCTCGTTGATGCCTGGAAATCGGGTGATCTTGATAAACTCAACGAACTTCTCAATAAGGGATTCGAGGAATATCCTGCACTAATGCAATCCTTGTTGATCGATAGAAATTATAATTGGTTGAATGAAGTGATAGGATACACAAAGTGTAATCAAGATTATCTTGTGATAGTCGGCGCAGGGCATCTGGCAGGGGAAGAAGGTTTGATCGCATTGCTACAAGCACAGGGAGTTACAGCAGAACGCTTTTAAATTAGAAAAGTAGGAAAAAAGTATAAGAAGGTAAAAAATGAGTAGATACACAGAATATTATGACCAAGAAGCCGAAACAACCGCATGGTATGGTCCGGAAGTACTATTCGGGCTTGTGTACACATTCATACAACCGGGACAAAAAATGCTGGATATAGGCATCGGCACGGGTTTGAGCTCGAAGCTCTTTCATGATTTTGGAATGAATATCTATGGCATGGATATTTCGGAAGAAATGCTCGAAGCGGTACGCGCAAAAAAAATTTCTCAAAATCTTATACGGCATGATCTGACTAAATTACCCTATCCCTATGAGAAGGATTTTTTTGATCTTGTGATAAATGCAGGCGTCTTTCAATTCTTTGAGGATTTGGAGCCAATTTTCATGGAAACGAGCAGGATCATGAAAAAAGATGGGTACTTCGCTTTTGTGGTTGGGCATCGAAATCCGGAAGTGGATTCTGCCGTGATCGTCGGGTCGGAACATACCGGCTCAGATAGAACCGTGACCATGTATCGTCATTCCGATGAGCAGATAAACCGATGGCTTGCCGAAGCATCATTAAAGGAAATCCGCAGTGTGGAATTTACGGTGTTTATGGATAAGGAAAAAAAACATCGGTTGCCTGCAAAGGCGTATGTGGCTATGCAGATATAGAGATTTTACAAAATATTCCGTATAACACAAACGAGGAAATTATTCTTCTCTCTCGTGCTCTTCAAGATGATGATCTTTTTATCTGAATTTTTCAGCAATCGCGTGTAGGTTTTCTTATAGTCCCAATGAGATATACAAATCCAGTATAAAATTGAATTCTTCGAAAAGAAGGTCTGTCGGAAGGTCTCCACGTTATTTGCAAAAAGTTTCTCTCTTGTTACAATTCTCTTTATTGAACGGACAAGCGCTTGCAAAAAAATCACATGAAAGGGATAGTTCAGCCAGATGATCGTGTCTGCACGAACCCAGACGAGATCACGCACAATACTGAAATTCCCATCTATCACCCATGTATCCTTCTTTATTTCTATGGCTACTTTTTGCCTGAATTTCTCTCGTTCTTCGGTCTGCCAATTTTTCTTCCAGAAGAGCGTGTCTAATTCGATATGAGGAATGTGAAGAACTTTGGAAAGCTGCCCTCCAAGAGTTGTTTTGCCTGAACAGCTTGTGCCGATTATTACAATTTGGTTCATTTATATGCTAACAATCGCAAAAATTGCAAAGAAGATCAGAAATCCGCTAAAAACCAAGGCGCTGAACACACTCATAAAAAGTTGCTGAACATCGTTGTCATGCTTTTGTATTACACGGATAGTGTGAAGGATTGCAGCTTGAAGAAGGTACATACCATAAATTAATACAATTCCGGATTTTGCCATCAGGTTCCATGCAAAGATGTAGGCGACCAAAGCAACAAGTCCAATTGCGAGGTTTGCGAATCCCACTTCAAATTGCCAGTCGGGGCGTTCGCTTTCCCAATCAAGCCGTTTTGCATCAGCTTTATGAAAGACCACATGACTGAAAAAACTCAGAATGCCGATCACTGCAACGGCAAGCAGAAGAATAATATCTATCGATTTTGCAATGTCGGGGAGAAAGAAAATGCCAAGAAAAATGGAAAGTGCGACAAGCAGTATCCTAATGATTGCTATTGCTAAAGCCATGATGCCCCCTTTATGATGTTAGGTATTTATTTTATTTAGCTCAATACACATTCTTATGCTGGATGACATCAGTCACAGTGCGCAGCATTATCTTAAGGTCAAACATGAGTGACCAATTCTCAATGTAGTACAAGTCGTAAGCGAGCTTTTCGAGTGGTTCTGTGGTGAGTTCTGCTCTCCCATTTATCTGTGCCCAACCTGTCATACCTCCACGCACCAGAAGCCGATCATCCCAGTTCTGTATCTCTTTGGAAAATTTATCATGAAAGAATGGACGTTCCGGTCGTGGTCCTACCAATGACATATCACCCTTCAACACATTAAATAATTGAGGGAGTTCATCGAATGATGATTTCCGCAGGAAATTGCCAATTTTTGTTGTCCTATCTTTTTGATCGGAAGTGGAATATGTAGGTCCGGTTTCGTCTTCAGCATCAATATACATGGATCTGAACTTTATAAACCAGAATTCTCTCCCGTTCTGCGTTACTCTTATCTGTTTATAGAGGATTGGTCCCTTTGAGCTGAATTTGACAAGAAGCGCTAGAATAAGCATGAGAGGGGAGGTGATGATTATAAGGGGAATAACAATAATGAGATCAAAAAACCTCTTAATAAAACACCAGTATTTGGGAAAGGAAATATACGTTACACCGATCAGGGGTATGCCGTCCATGTCATCAAAATCTGTTGAGCCTGTTTTGAATTGATATCGGGTTGGAGTGAACCTGAGGAAAATGTTGTTATCCTTACAAAAGAGAATGATATCATTGAGCATCCGTTGGTCGATATCATCAACTGCAATAAAAAGTGCTTCAGCACCGGTTGTTTCTATAATCCTCTTAAATTCTCTGATCGATCCCAGGTGAACATAATGGCTTTTCAGGTGATAGCGAAGTTTGTCTGGAGTGATGTTTGATATACTTCCAATATAATTAAATCCAAGATCAG
>Ga0075121_1002260_pt1 | contig 11169 bp, 10 predicted proteins | sample AntAceMetag02UKG_FD_69793 | JGI IMG/M metagenome (GOLD analysis project Ga0075121, IMG submission 69793) | Saline lake microbial communities from Ace Lake, Antarctica - Antarctic Ace Lake Metagenome 02UKG | ecosystem: Environmental > Aquatic > Non-marine Saline and Alkaline > Saline | place... | reverse complement strand
CTTCTCAGGCGCTTTGGTACGCCAGGTTTCTGAAAGGCAACTGAAAATGACCTTCTTGAATCTTCGGCTATCCAGCATATCTTCTCTTAATTCAGCTACGAGCAGGCTGCCGTCCGGTACTTCACGGACTACCGCAGGGGAGTGCGTATTGACAATGACCTGCCGTAGAGGATTGGTTTCATCGACCGGCTCATCAGGGTCTGTGGCAATGTCTTGAAGGAGGTTTAGCATGGCTGGAATACGTTCAGGATGTATTCCGTTTTCCGGTTCTTCAAGACAAATCACTCCTTGAGCGCTGACGTCCAGTTCGAGAACGGACAAAGCCAAAAAACGCAGAGTCCCGTCTGACAACGACCGAGCAGGATGATCCGTTCCGTCTATTCCTGTGACTTGAAGCGTCAAAATCTCTCGCTTGTCATCCCGGTCAACCCACACCTTACTTACGTCACCAATTAAGGTGGCCAATCTGTTGGCGACCTGGCTGTAAATGGAAGCGGGATCTACAAGCGGTTCTCCACTTTTCGTAGCGAACATTGTTGGCTTGGCCAAATGGTAGAGGGTCGCAGGAAGATGCGCCCCATTAGCGGAAAGATGAGGGGACGCATTCATTTCGTCTGGTTTCCGAAGGGCTGAAGGCTCCAGTTGTAGGATCTGCCAGGATTCCATTTCGCGTCTGGCACAAAGAACGGTTGGGCTTTCGGCGGCATTGGCAGACGAAAGAACCGTACGTGGGAGGTTCGCCGCTGATCGTGATAGGGTTCGGCCACCCGGGCGACCTGTACCGGGATGATCTTGGTGGAGTTTAATGACACGCGCCTCACCCTCTCCTTCCGTTGAAATAAAAGGGGAGCGGCGGGCTCCAACCACGACCGAGTCTCGCCATTTTTTTTTGCTGTGTGGAAAGAGTATATGGTTGCCTGCTTCACCCTTTTTGATATGCAAAAGCTCTTCCCTAAGAATTTCAAGCGGCCCGAGCGAGGAGTTGTTCCTTGTATCGCGCCTATAGCCTAATTCCAGAACGTATCTCAGAATCGTAATGCTCGCCTCGCCTGTTTGCCCAAGATCATCAACAACAGCCTTTTCCGGAACGATCATTTCCGCTTCAAAGGACATCCTGTCCGCATAATGATCGCCCACGCGGTGAAATAGGCTGCGCAGATCAGATGCGCTACCACCTTCAGCCCGCACGGATAGAGCGGCTTCGATAAGTGTCTCGTTGGCCAACATGCTGAGAAAACGAATGGCGTCGAAAAGGTTCGATTTGCCCACCCCGTTGACACCGGCCACACATGTAAACGGACCAAAGCGGACATCCACATCCATCAGATTCTTAAAACCGTTGACTTTTAATCGAGTAAGCATGTTGTTTAATCCTTATGTTTGGAGGCATCCGATTGTTTTTGTATTTGCAGTGCGACAATTACCCTTGATGTCGGCCCGCAATTTCGGTTGACAGGTCCCCCTGAAAGCTTTCTTGATCTGGCATTGGAAAACCCTGCAGGAGTTTCGTAGTCTGGGTTAAAGCCTTTTCGCCTGGGTATTATCCTCAGATGGCTTCAGTGTATCAATCCTTGATCTTGGAAGCTGTAATAACCATTCTTTGAAATGATAATGTGGTCCAATATCTTTATGCCGAGGATTTTACCCGCCTCAGCGAGTTGTTCCTGGATTTTTAAATCGCTGTCGCTGGGCTTGAGCTCTCCGGAAGGATGGTTGTGTGCAAGGATCACCCCAGCCGCACGATCTGTAATTACATCGGCGAAAACCTCTCTGGGATGAACCTGGCTTTTATTCAAAAGCCCAACGGTCACGGTTCTATTCTCTATAACCTCATTGGCCCCGTTTAAAGATATGCAGACGAAATGTTCCTGCTGCTTGTCAGCGATGGAAGAAATGAGCGGCAAAACGGATTTCGGTCCGGTAATCCGAATGGAGTCTTTGAGAATGTGGCGTCTTGCGAGCTCGAAACCCGCTATAATCTGTGATGCCTTTGCCAAACCGATCCCTTCTACCGTGGTCAGTTTGTCAATGGAGATATTCTCATTATCCTTAGAAATCAGCCGGGCTATCTTGGACGCAATGGTCATCACTTCAATACCTTCCTGTCCCCGACCTAAGATAACCGCAATAAGCTCCACGTCAGAAAGCGATTGGGCGCCTCTTTCTTTTAATTTTTCCCTTGGGCGGCTAAATTCCGGTAAGTCTTTAACTCGTTTCATGTCATAAGCCTTTTTAGCCCCTTTGCAATTTCCTTCTGGGCCTCCTGTATGATCGCGAATAACTGCTCCGGTGTCCTTTTGTCGGACAGGTCCGGGGCGTTTTCATTCGTGGCTTTAAAATCATAATTTTTCTTCTTTATGTCCTCTATGGAAACATACCAGCTCCATTCGCTGACCCTTTTTGGATCATCAGGATCAAGTGCAAGTCGCTCGAAAAAATCATTAAAATCTTCAAAGGTAAGAGGATGTCCTTTATTTACTTTACGGGGAACAAAATCTTTATTTATGGTCATATCGTAATACCAGACCCGCCGTGTCCGTTCGCCCTTTGTAAAAAACAATAGATCGGTTTTTACACCTGCACCGGCATTGACAAATACGCCCTGTGGGAGACTGATCACACACCAAAGGTTGCATTCATCCAACAGTTTGCGCTTGGTTTGTCGATAGGCCGAGGTTTTGGTATGAAACATCACTCCTTCGTCGATGACCATTCCACAGGTGCCGTCTTCGGCCAGGGCATCGATGATGTGCTGCAGGAAAAGGATTTGCGCCTTGCCGCATTTATATGCAAACTGGGCTTGAGCATCTTTCCCTTCCTTGCTGCCGAAGGGCGGATTGGTCAGGACATAATCAAATTGGTTCGCAGCACCGGCAAACAGATCACCATAGGTGACCACACCGGTCAAGGTATTGCCGTGCCAAATGCGCGGCAGCTCAATTTCATGCAGAAACATATTTGCAAAACAGATGGGGATAGCCTCGCTGGCATCCTCTCTTCCCCAAAGCGTTTCCGTCTTCAATGCGTCGATCTGAGTGCCGGTAGGCTTTTGCTTCATCATGGATTTGTAGGCTTCGATTAAAAATCCCCCGGTTCCGCAACAGGGGTCGTAAACGGTCTTCCCCACCTGCGGTTTGACGGTATTGACAATGACGCGGATCACCTCACGCGGGGTAAAGAATTGCCCCCCATCATTTTTCTTTTCTCCCAGGCTGGGCAAAAGCCCTTCAAAAGCCTGGGAAATCGGAAACATATGCTGATCGCTGATCGTCGCTTCGGTCAACTCATGGATCTTGTCCAAAGCATTTTGAATATTGGTTTCGCTGGCCAGGATGGTCTTTTCCTTGTTTGATATGATTTCTGCGATCACCTTCTGCTTGTTTGTGGCCCCCGGTTTTCGGCCCATTGCTTTCAGATAAGGGAAAAGGTCGTCATTGATAAAGGCCAGGTAGGCCCCCATGGGCTGTTCCGACAGTTCACGCCGTTTCCACCCCGGCAGTTTTTGCTCCACTGCCTGGTCATAGGGAATCTTTATGTCAAAGGGAGCGCCCCAATCCCGCCATCGGTATGGAGCCCCCAAAGTCGCCTTAAAGGGCGTTCCAATGGCCTTTGTGCGCTGTTCCTCCTGGAGCTCCATCAAATCCAGATATCGCAGGAAAAACATCCAGGTTAATTCAGGCACATAGAGCCTTGCCCCCTTGGCTTTATCCCGTCTCAGGATATCGCAAATGGACTTTATGGCCTTGTTCATGGCCGCCTGGGAATTAATTATCTTTCCATTATTATTGTTTTTGGTCATATTTCCTTCTTTATAAAACATGTCGATGCCATAGACATATAAATCAAACGTGTCGATAAATTATCATTTTATGGGCACATTGCCTGAAAGAATTACAAATATACGCTGCACTGGTGCATCTTTTTCAAATATGCATCAATTTTGCTATAATCAGTGCATATTTAGATATTTATTAAAAAGATCATTCAGTTTGATATTAATTCCATCCCCTCATAGTTATTCTGCCCTTTGTCCTCTTTTTTCATGTCCAAATCATGCCCATATCCAAACAACGTGTCCATAAAAGAATAAAATTTGGACACATTATCCAGGACAGTAACATGTCGCTTTCACGAACACGTTTTTATTTCATGTCGCTAACATCGACACGCTATTTTTTGAAAGGATCTCATAGAGTTTTGCATTCAAGTAAAGATTCTCCTTGCCCACCTTTTGTACACTGAGAACGCCTATCCCCTCTAATCTCTTAAGATAATCTGCTGCCGCCTGTCTTTTGACGATCCCCGCATCCACAAGAAATTGTGCCTTGGTGTAGGGCTGGTGGAAAAGAAGTTCAATGAGATCCTTGGAATAGACCCGGGACGGAAGATTTTCTTTTGTAAATTCAAGTGTTTCAGCTAAAAGATTCCTGACGGCAAGAATTTTATCCCTTGTGTGGAGGGCTGTCTCTTCTATAGCGTCAAGCATATAGAGTATCCATGGTTCCCATGCCTGGTGTTCTGTTACACCTCGCACGAGGCGGTAATAATCCGACTTCTGCTCGATGATGTATTTGCTCAGATAGAGGACCGGCAGATCCAGAAGGTGTTTTTGTGTGAGAAAGAGGATATTCAGTATCCGGCCGGTGCGGCCGTTGCCGTCGGTAAAGGGGTGGATGGCCTCAAACTGATAGTGGATCAGGGCGAGTTTAATCAGGGGATCAACCTCGCCGTCGGTGTGAATATAGTCCTCCAGGTTTTTGAGTTTATCCCGGATGACGCCCTCGCCTTCCGGCGGCGTGAACACCACCTCTCCGGTTGCAGCGTTGGCGACCTTTGTTCCAGGCGTATTGCGGATGCCGGCCTTGTTGGCCCTGATGGTCTGGACGATTTGAATAAAGAGATTGGTGGTAAGGAAGGGACGGTCTCTCAGACTGCTGAATCCTGCCCATAGGGCCTCCCGATATCTCAGGACTTCTTTTGTGGCAGGATCGATCTGACTTGTCTTGGCGCTGAAGGCCCGGAAGAGAGCATCATTGGTGGTGATGATATTCTCAATTTCAGAGCTTGCCTTGGCTTCCTGCAAAATGATGGAGTTCACCAGTATGGCTTGATTGGGAATGGTTTCGCCCAGTCCTTTCAGTTCCGCCAATGCCCTGCCGGCAGAAATGACCTTCTTAAGAGTTGCTTTGGTTTCGATCTCCACCTTTGGGGGCAGCAGGGGCAGGTCGTTGTATGGCTTTTCCGGCTTGAAACTCATGCATTGGCCTCCTGAAAATCAAACACCTCGCGAAGGATGGCGGCGGGGAGGGCGTGGATGGCTTCAAGTTGTGAATCGATTTTATTTACAATCCCATCACCAGTATTCAATTTGTTTTTAATTTCATTGGCAATTTTGCCTTGTTGGGTCTCATCCTCTGGCGCCAAAATCTCAAACGAATTCAATTCATCTCTTCCTAAATTTGGGAAGGTAGATCTTTCGCTGCCAACAAGGAGCTGACCTATCTTGAATTGAAGGGCGTATGCCAAAAAATCTGTATTACCTTTTTTACCCTTTCCTCGAATACCTGCCACACCACGGCCAAGACAGTATTCTTGGTCAGCCTTGTTCATCCTTCCAGTTGTATTCCCTCTGACACAAAGAATCAAATCCCCCTTCTCGCATATCTTTTTGGGCGCTGTTGTCCATTGCAAAGGTGTTGGGTGTTCCGTTCCAAATTCTGTAGGCCCGTTTAACAGGGGGGTGCCATAACCTTCTTTATTGTAGGTTGAGCCGTCTGGGGATTGCCCCATATTAATATGAGCGATTTTTGCTATTTTTACATTTCGCCAAGAGTCTTTTTTTCCATTGGAGGTAAAAACATCGCGCAAAATTGCCCCCATTATAGCCTCAGCCGCCTCTTTCTGCCGCAACGCAGCCTGCCGCATTTTTTCGACCTCGGCCATTTTTCTTTCGAGTTCATTTGCAATGTTGCTTTGGTCTTCTGTTGTCGGGGGAAGGGGAATCAATGAGTTCTCAATAAATGCGGTAGATACTCTCTGTTGACCTGCACTTCCTTCAAAATGATCTTGTGCTCTTTTTCTATACTCCTGAGTTCGAATAAAATGGTATATCCATTCCTTATTGACTCCTGATTTAGACCGAAGGACATGAAATTCTGTGGAGCCAAAGCCAAAGCCCTCAATCAAGTTCTCTGCTATTGCTGATTTACCATTCTGCATGCATGGTGTGATTTTAGCAAAAAGGATATCTCCATTCTCAAAGTAAGTATAACCTTTTGAAACTTCGCTAAACGGCCTTGAAATTTTCTGAGTAATACTGCCGGTTATCTCATCAATAGCGCTCATCGGGATGAAGGATGTTTGGAAATTCGGGTCTTTGGAATTCATATTTTTTCTTGGAGGATTGACGTAGCATACATCCGCAATTCGGTTTAAAGACCATCCCTTTGGTAATGTCCTTGTCTCCATTTTCTTCACACCAACAATCTCGCTTTGGTTTCCTGAATCAACATTTGAGGCTCAATGACCTGACCTATCATTGCATCGAATCCGCCGTTTGCAACGACCTCGGACTCATCAAACAGGTTCGTGGTTTCCAGCTCTTCTATGCCGCCTTTTTCAAACTGCCTGGCAATCGCGTTTAACACCTTGCCGGTCCTTTCCGGAAAATCCCGGAGCCAGCCCTTATTTTTATAGGAAAAGGCAGCGGCACGTTCTCTGCGGGATTTGGGGACCAGGCCGTAGCCCAATTCAGACAGGATGTCATATAAATCGCATTCCTGTGCATCATCCAGTTCCCGGATTAACCTTACAGATCCTTCGCCACCGGGCAGGTTCATCAATAATATTTTGCGTAGCGCCGGTGTTATCCAGGTCTCTCTTAATTTATCTATTGTCGGAATTTCATCCACCAGTTTTTCAGCAAGCCTTTGTTTGTATAATTCAATAGGCACAAGAACTTCTTTGCCGTCTTCTTCGCAGAGGATTGACCGACCATCACCCTCTATTTGAACAATAAACTGGTCTTCTTTCACACGAATAATTCTTCTTTTAGGCCTCTTTTCTCCATAGTCCTTTTCCGGGCTTTCTACGCCCTCTGGCGGTTCGTCGGGTTTGGATGGGGCGGGCTTGCTGATGAACTCCTCTCCAAATAAACGCGTGGTATTCGTGTAATCATATAGGCGAAACATGGCCTTCGAACCCCGGGGCTCGCCCGTGCGCGTTCCCCGGCCGACCATCTGGTAAAAGCTGATGGGGGATTCCAGGTATCGGAAGAAAACCACATTGTCCAGGTTGGGGATATCCACACCGGTGGATAACAGGTCCACGGTGGTGGCGATAAAATAGGCGTTTTTAGACCCCTTGAAATCCGGAATCAGCTTATCGGCGGATGGACGCAGGTCCGGGTTGCCCGTGCATTGAAAGGCGTACCAGTCTCGCGGGCTGCGATGGTTTTCACGGCACCATTTCTCATAGATGTTGTTCATGGCGATCATGATCTGGTTGGCGTGGGAATCCCGGGCGCAAAAAATGATGGTTTTCTGATGGGGTCCGCCGGTTTCCAGCAGGAGTTGAAACAAGTCTTCACTCATGGCCTTGACCCGGTCGTCCAGCATGAGTTTGATTTCATACTCCTTGGCCGTGTATTGGTCTTCGATTTCCTCGGGTTTTACCTTTTTGCCCGTATAGGGGTCAATAGCGGATCGCTGAACAATATCGTTCCGGGTAATCTCTTTTTTATCCAGATCCACGGTTCGGCGAACGATTTCACAGGCCGCCAGATAACCGTCATCCTGGCCTGTGCCGATGGAATATTCATAGACCGGCTCGCCAAAGTACTTGAGATTATGGGCCGTGATGCCTTCATCCTTTTTCCGCCCTTCAGAATCCTTTTTGCCGCCGCTGACAATTCTGGGGGTGGCGGTCAAACCTATATGAATGGCGTCCGGGTTATCTTTGAGGATAACACTCCACTTACCCCAGGCACTGCGGTGGCATTCGTCGATAATGATATGGCTGAAATAATTTTCCGGGTAATTATCCTTCCAGAATTTGGGTTGGTCGTCTTCAGCCGTTACATTCATGGTCTGGTAAGAGGCTACAAGGATTCTGGCATTGCGCTGGGGATCTTGCGTGGTGACGGTTTGCACATTATCGCCGAATACGGCATGAAGTTTGGCCATCCCTTGAGTACGGAGTTCGTCCCGGTCACAGACAAATAGGGCCCGTCTTAACCGGCCCGCCTGGGCAAGCTTGTATAGCAGTTGTGTGGCAATGATGGTTTTTCCTGTCCCGGTGGCCAGGGAGAGCAGGACTTTGGTTTTCCCTTGAGCGATTTTTTCCAGAGAGGCCCGAATGGCTGCATCCTGAAAATACCAACGCGCGGCTTCGCCGCCTTTGTAAGGCATCAATAACGGCTTGGCATTTTCAGACTCAAGGCCAATGCCCATCATCTGTTCATATCGAATCCTGAGATCCGCGGGACTCGAAAAGCTTTTTAAAGAAAGGGCATCCTTAATCTCTCCGGTGTCATCTGCGTATTCCGTGTAAAGATGCCCATTGGTTGAAAACATAAACGGGACATTAAATTTCTGCTTATAGTCCTTGGCCTGTTGAATACCCAATGACGGCAGCTTGCTTTCTGCTTTCGCCTCAAGAACCGCAACCGCCAAAGGCGGTTTTCCTTCCATCACCGGAATGCAAAGAAGGTAGTCCGTCCTGCCTTTTCTTTTTCTTGGCCTGCCGTCGATGATGTCGGCGCCTCCCGGTGTTTTTTCCTCACGAATAAGCGCTTCATTCCATCCACAGTCATGAATCGCCGGATCGATCAGCTCAACACGTGTCTGTTTTTCATCTCTCGGCATTTTCAAGATCCTTTGTTTTGAGAATGAGGATAAAGCACAATTCTTGTTAACGAGTCAGACGAGTTCAGGATAGACTGCGTCGGGTACACAAATTCAGTCACCACCCATTGTTGTAATGGTTCCGCATTTTTTAATATGTCATATCCAATCGTATTTTAACATACTCCATTGCCAAATTGAGTCAAGACCGAACCATCAAAGCGATTCCTTTCTTGGCTTTTAAAGCCTGCTCCAATTCTCTTCCCGTCATTTCAGGGCTTCATAAGAAAACTGCCAATCAGCCAGATCATCTTCTTTTTCGAAATCCTCGTGCCCTTTCTCTTGATGAAGGCGAAACGCGAATTCTTCCATGCCCATGCCACACTTCTTTTGAAAAAGCTCGCACGCTACGCTGCATTTTTTTACCCTTTTATCTTCCACCATTACTGTCTAAAATAACCATTACAATCTTTATCTCATTGCAGATCAGGGAGTTCCTCACGCGGGAGCAAGAGACGTATCGCTCTCGCCTTATGGGGCACTTTCTCGATCAAGCCTTTCTTTTCAAGTGTTAGCACCATTTGATGCACAGAGGGCGGGGAAACCTTGAAATAGTGCTGCATATCTGCTTCAGCCGGGGCGTATCCATGCATTTTTGTATAATAGTAAATGAAAGCAAGGTATTGCCCCTGTTTCCTTGTGTATTTGGTTTCCATTAAATTTCCACTTCTACCGAATCCAGTCAGCACAATCCTTTGCAGTCAGTTTCTGTTTCAGATGTAGCTAGTTCGTGATGTTTGTCCAATATTCTGAAGAATTTTTTGACCGTTTTGTCGGGATCAAGAGAGCGAATGAAGCCGGGTTCCCCAAAAACTCACCCACCAGACCCCTCTTATGATTGTCATGGATGCCGCTTACTATGGACGCCATTGTGTCCTCCAGAGCTGGCAGCTTAAGAAAGAGTTAAGGCTTAGTTCGATATGTGGGTCTGTAAATTCGTGCCAGTTACTCAAAAACAACATTCGGCAGAATAAATAGGTCATACTCGTCTTCAACTTTGATGCATTTTTTGTGGCATGTCTCCAAAACCTCATCGATGGAAAGATTCTTCGGGATTGTTATATCAAATGTAAAGTCTTCATCTTCGTAATTGGGCACCGGCCTTATTTCGATTTCGAGTAGATGGGGTGAAGCGCATTGACAAATCTTGTGACAGCTTTTGCAAGGCACTTGTCAATAGAAATAGCTTCAGGCATCTTCTATCCACCTCCTTTTTCATCGAAAATGTTTATGATTTGTTTAACTGTTTGCAGAAGATCAGACAATCAGTCTTTCATTTCAGAACGTCGTCTATGTGGTGATTGAAGTTATTGATTCAGTTTCACCGAGGGTGACCGTCTCACCCCCGCGCCGGGCGATTTCAACGATAGCGCTCGATGAAGCCTCTTCCCACTGGCGTTCCCCGCAAGGGACGGGCTCAATACGACTGTCCAATCTTGCTGCCAGTCGCCATAACAGGTTTATATCGTTACGATCCCTCGGGCCATCGAAACGGGGGGAGACCACCAGAACATCAATATCGCTCCAGCGGTCTGATCGTCCTGTAGCATGAGAACCGAAAATAATACCAAATCGGACGGCGATTCCTTCAATTTGGACAGCCTTCAAATAGTTTCGAACGCTTTTCAAAACATGTTGATTAACCATTGGAAAACCTCTCTTGCTTGGGTCATATAACGCTGAGCTTCCTCCTGAGGCGGGGGCGACGACAATGTGTCAGGATAGCGGCCTTCGATGTTGAAGGAATTCATCTCGGCCAAAATATCTATCTGGTAAGGTCGTATTTAGAGTTCTGCCAATTCAGCCAAACGTACCAGGTTGTGTAATCGAGGTGCAATATCCTGCGTTACACGGCAGACATGTGCTTTCAGTGCCTTCTCTAACGCGAGGTGTGCAAAAAATAAACCGTGGCGTATACGGTTTCTGTTCACGAGATCACGTGCTACAGCCAGGTCTTCCTCTCCACCGCTACGCCAAAAATTGATCTGCTTATTGATGTCGATCATCACTCCGCCTCTGGATAAAGGTAGGATTGCAGGATATACCTAGTGCCTGAACGAAAACTGTCTTTTTCGTCCATATCTGTGTCAGACTCAAATTCTAATCCTCGAAATACTCAATGTATTCCTGCGGTTAAAATTTTCGCCTTCCTTGATCTGAACAAAAAATCCTAGTACACCAAATCATAAATTCCTCGGTTATTGAAGCAAGCAAAGCCTTTCAGCCTGGTTTTTGATTTGCGAGACCCTTTCATTTTTCTAAAATG
>Ga0075121_1002258_pt1 | contig 11174 bp, 6 predicted proteins | sample AntAceMetag02UKG_FD_69793 | JGI IMG/M metagenome (GOLD analysis project Ga0075121, IMG submission 69793) | Saline lake microbial communities from Ace Lake, Antarctica - Antarctic Ace Lake Metagenome 02UKG | ecosystem: Environmental > Aquatic > Non-marine Saline and Alkaline > Saline | place... | reverse complement strand
GCCTTGCTTGCCCCAATCCAGTATCTGGTTGATGTCTTTTAAATTGCCGGCAAAGGGCTTGTCAATAAGAACGGCTTTGTCGGCATTGACAAAAGGCGCGGCCTGTTCGATATGCTTGTCCCAATTGGTAGTGTGGACAATCACGCCATCGACCATGTCAATCATGTCCTCAAAATTGTCGAGGGCCTTTGGTATGCCGTGCTTTTCGCAGAATTCTTTTGCAAAGCCTTCGGGGCGCGTTTCGCCTGAATCCCATGCGGCGACAACTTCAACGTCAACCTGCTTTTCTTCAGTCATCGACTTTATTACGGGAACCCATGAATCGGGATGGGATGTGCACAAGCCTACAAGTCCAAGTTTAAAAGCCATAGGTGAAATCTCCTTTTTTATTTTTTTAAATAATGAATGCCTTCAATGTATTTTTTATAGCCCAGTTTTTCATAAACCTTTTGGGCCGGAACATCATTGGAAAGAGTTGAGACCCTGAACTTGTCAAAGCCTTCCTCGTCCATTCGGCGCGCAATTTCCGATTGCATTGCCTTTCCTATTCCGCGTCCCTGAAAATCAGGATGCACGGCGTTGTTTCCTATCTGCGCTATTCCTCTTTCAAAATCAAGCGAGCATGTGGCGTATCCGACAACCTTGCAATACATCTCGCAAACAATGACCCAATAAATATTATTTTCGACCTGCGCTTTTACCGCTGGATTTTTGTAGTCGTGCCATTCCTTGCCGCCAATTTTTTCTCCAAAGAAATCCTCTGTCAGCTTGTCATGGCAAACTGGGCCAAACGCCGACTTTGTGATTTCGAGAATATCCGGGATGTCTTCAAAACGCGCAGGGCGCATCATGCGGTTCCCGTCAGTGACATAAGGATAAAATGGAGCTTCATTTGCAAGCGCCTCAACGGAGTCTTTTATAAAATCAAAATATCCAGCCATCTTGTCAAAATTCAAAGCTTCAAGCTTGTCTTCCGGCGTGTGATATGGGGGGCGGACAAGATGCGCGTCGGAAAACCAAATATATGGAATCCCGCGTTTTACGGCCGCGCCATGGTCGCAAGAAGGATTGTTTTGTTCATTAAGCCGATATCTGACCTTTGTCTCTATATTTTTGACAGCTTTCTTGAAGCGTCCGCTTCCGCCGCAGTCAACATCAAGCATTCCCAGCCATTGTCCAATATCGTCAATTTCTATATGCGCCACGCAGTTTTCCAGATCGCCTTCGCGGCTCTTATAAAATGCCTCGCCTCCGGCTCCGCAGCAATCGAGAAGGCCGTACTCTTCGCTCCCGGAACACACAAAATGGACAGTGGCCGGAAGTTTTTTGTTCGCAAAATGTTCAGCCACCTGCAGAAGCATTGCGATTCCGCCCGCGTTGTCAAAAGCGCCCGGCGCAAAAGCGGCGGTGTCCATATGCGCGGAAACCGCAATCCAATGCCTGCAGGCGCCGGGCAAGGTCGCCACAACATTGACCGACTCACTCCGGGGCGCTCCTTCATGCATGACAGCCAGCCGGAATTCCTCGCCTTCGCGCCGCATAAGCTCGCAGCCGGAACGGTACGAAACGGTGACAGTTGGCAGTTTTTTGACTTCCGGATAACGGACAATTTTTGCGTTCAGCAAGTCCATCAAAGGAGTGACAACAATAAGCCCTTCAAGCCCGTTGCGCTCCAGTTGCAGAATATAATCTATGCGCTCTGGAATGCTTGCGGCGTTAATCATAAGGACGCCTATCTTGCCGCTGAGATCGCCTTCAATGTCGATTGCCGGATGTTTTTCGTATCCCAGAAAAACAAGCGTTCCCCGGACATCTCCCGCCGGGGAAAATTGAGTTGGAAGCGTCTCGAATTTTTCGGAGCGGGCGCAAGCTTCAAGAACAGCTTCCGAAGCCATATGCGACGCGCTGTTAAAACTTTCTATAGCCGCGTCATATCCCATTTCAGACAATCTGCCTTTGAGATATTCAGCCGCTTCAAGCTCTTTCCAGGAGCCAGGGGCCCTTGGTCCTATTTTCAAAAGGTCGGCAACTGTTTTTTTCAGACTTTCCGTCAGCATTGGCCGCTCCTGCGCTTTTTTTCTTGTTTACAATTTCTAGTTTTTCCGCTTCCGCAGCTCTGCAGGAGCGGAAAAAACTTTATTTTGTCTCGAGGATTGAGGGCTTGACCCTCATTAGTGCGACATTTTCATGACTATGCCAAGCGCCTTGTCCGGGCTTTCGATAAGCATGTCGGCGGCTTCGCCAACTTTTTCGAGAGGCATAGTGTGGGTTATCATCGGATCGACCAGAAGGCGTTTTTCAGATATGAGCTGAACTATCTCCCTGAGGTTTCTCTGGGTGGTAAACTGGACAAAAGCGTCCGGGTAATCCTGTCCGTACTCATAAGCTTCGTCATGATATCCCGCGCCGGTTCTGGAAGCGGCTCTGATATCGAGATTGCCGGAAGACGCGCCTCCTCCGAGAGTTATTTCGCATCCGCCGACCAATACAATGCGCCCCATTTTATGAGTGTCAGCGGAAACCTTCATGCACTTTACAACCGATTGAAACGCTTCGGTAGCCGGGCCACCAAAAGCCATAATTGAAAAGTCGGCGCCATAAGGAGCCGCAAACTTTTTAGTTGCCTCAACTGTGTCTTCCTCGCGGAAATTGGCAATGTTATTAATTCCGCATTTGCGCGCTATTTCTATGCGTGATGAAAAGCCTTCCCATGCGATGGTTCTTGCCCCGCTCAACATGCTGAGCTGAGAAGCAAGATTGCCGACTATTCCCAAACCGAGAACAATTCCATATTCGCCAAGTTGTGGAAGAGTGCGTCTTATAGCCTGAAGGGATGTCGCGCCAAGACACGCGTATGTTGCCTGGGAATAAGTCACATTGTCAGGTATTGGGACAACCATATTAACCGGGACGCATGCGTAGTTGGCATGCCATGCTCCGCGTCCGCCCATTGCCGCCACTCTCATTCCAGGCTTCAAGCCTTTGCTTTCGCCTTTCACTTTAATCACTTCGCCTGCGTTGGCGTATCCAAAATGTGTGGGCTCTTTATCTTCAGGTTTTGCCCTTAATTTTTTAACTCCGACCATTTCCGTTCCGGGACTGATAAGCGAAGCGTGCACCTTTATAAGAATTTCGCCATTCTTAAGTTCAGGAAGTTCCTGCTCTATTGCGCTTACTTCGCCCTTGCCGTTGATTACCGCTAATGTTCTTTTCATTGCCTATGTCCTTTTTTAGATTCGTGCAAAAATATTTTTCTTAACAAACAGAACTATACATAACTTATAATATATACCTGAACACCATATTGTATTTAGCAAAAACAATCATTCTTTTAGCAAGCAGAACTGCATCAGCTAATCTTTGCGTTTTTATAAAATCATTGCCGGACAGGCTGAGTCAAGAAGGAAAAAGAACATTTCGGGAAAAATATGGGGGGATGAAAGTAATCCGACGGCTCCACCAAAAGTCCAATGCGCTGTCGCCACATTGCGAAAAAAAGTTGTTTAGGCGCTTTTTAATCGGATAAAATAACTTGTCAGGCATAAAGTTTGTGCTATTTTAACTCTTGAAAATAATCGTATTCTTTATTCTCATAAGTTCGGAGTTGAAATGGAAGCAGATGAAGCCCCGTTGCGCGCGTTGATCATTGATGACTATTTCCTAATCAGGCGCAATCATAAACTTTTGCTTGAAAAATTCGGGTTCGAGGTCATCGAGTCCTGCGACGGCAATGACGGACTTGCCAAGCTTGACAAGTACGGAATTGACTACTTTTCTTTGATTATGGTCGATTTAATGATGCCGGAAATGAGCGGAGCCGAATTTCTTATGAAGTGCAAAGAAATATACGACGAGAAACTGCCTCAAGTCCTTGTTTGCTCCAGCGCAGCAGAGGTGCCTCTTGTCAAAAAAATAGCGGCTTTGGGCATTTCCGGATATATGGTTAAGCCCGTCAACTACAAGCTGTTCATTGACAAACTCCGCGACATGTTCCCTGGACGAATAGAATAAGGAGTTTATTTTGAATAAACTCCTAAGCTGAAGCTTTGCAGTATGCTAGATGGCTGCGACAAAAGTCTTAAAACTTTAAAAATCCCGGCACAGTTTATTGATTGCGTTTTCTTTTTCCCAGCAGAAGGATGTCGCGAAGTTGTTTTTCATCATTGACCTGCGCCCATCTTCCCTCAAAGAGTTTATTCTGCACAATCTGCGCGATTGCGGCAAGAGCTTTTAAGTGAAGGTTTCTCATATCCCGGGAGCCGATTATCACAAACACTGCTTTAACCGAGTCGGCTTCTTCTGAGAATTTTGCGCCTTCCGAGCATCTGACTATTATTATCTTAAAGCATTTTTCCCCTTCGGCAATAATATGCGGAATCGCAACAAATGGCGAGATTGCCGTGCTGCTTTCTTCTTCCCGCGCTTTCATAAGCTCCAACATTTTTTCTGAAGACATGTTCATGTCATCCGCAAAGTTGTCCGCTATTTTCCCGAACAGCTCGTCGCTTTCCATGGGGCCTTTCAGATCAAGAACGCCGGCGCTTTCCACCTGATCGTCAAAATCGTCCTTTATGAGCCCGTCCCGTTCGCGAATAACTTCTTTCAATTCGCTTTCCAGATTATGGGATGTCAGCTTCCGGTTGGTTATCCTTTCCAGCAAAAGAAGGAACGCGTATTCTCCATGCGTTTTTCTGCCGTAGAACATATATATAATCAGTCCTGCGGCAATCATGCTCAGACTTATTTCGATTGCCCCAAAGCCCATGTCGACAATTAAAAAGCCAAAAAGAACAATGCTCACAATCTGAACCCATGGGTAGAAAGGAGCCCTAAAAGTAGGACGGTAATTCATGGCCTTGCTTTCGCGCAATATGATAATTGAAAGATTTGCGAGAATATATGTGGTGAGAATGACTGTAGAGGCCGCTTTTACGAGGATCTTCAATTCGAGCGTCAAAGCCAGAATAATAAACAGTCCCGTGAAAGCGACGGAAACTGCGGGCGTTTCAAATCTCCGGCTGACGAATCCCAGAAAGCCGGGAGCCAGCTTGTCACGGCTCAAAGCCAGCGGATAGCGGGATGCCGACATTATTCCCGCGTTCGCCGTGGTAACAAAAGCAAGAACAGCCGCAATTGTTATGGCAACATATCCGGGTGTGCCCATAAATATTCTGGCAGCGTCCGCCACTGGCGTCATGGAGCCCGTCAGATTGTCTGCGTGAAGGATTCCGACTGTCACCAGCAGCATCAGCGCATATAAAACAGTCACAGCCACCACTGAGGAAATCATTCCAATCGGCAGATTTCTTCCCGGCTTGTTGACTTCTTCAGCTATGCTTGCGACTTTGAGGAGCCCCCCGAAGGATATAAAAACAAATCCGGCAGTGGAGAGTACGGAATTAAATCCTTTTCCTTTAAAGACGAAAGGATCAAACCTTGAGATTTGCACGTGGGTTATTCCGAACAAAATATAAAACGCCATCAACAGGATCAGCCCGACAACCAGAAGGACTTCAAGCTTTGCCGCTTCTTTTACTCCAAAAATATTCAGCAGGGTAAAAAACACAGTAAAGCCAGTTGCGAATACGAAGAGCGCGCTCATGCCCATAATTGAATCAATGCCCAGCAAAAGACACAGCACTTCCGACAAACCGAAGATGGCAAAGGCGCTTTTAAGCGACAAGGCGAACCAGCTCAAAAATCCAGAGACAGTCCCTGTCATAGGCCCCATGCTTCTGGTTATAAAGTAATAGTCTCCGCCCGCGCGCGGCATTGCCGTGGCCAACTCGATGACGCTCAGCACGCCCGCCAGAGCCAGAATCCCGGCCAGAAAATATGAAACGAAAACGGCCGGCCCCACATGTGAAAACGCCAGCCCCGGCAAAATAAATATCCCGGAGCTGATCATTGCGCCTGTGGCTATGCAGAACACGTCTATCAATCCGAGGTTTTTCTTGAGACCCATTATTCCCCTTTTCTTCATCTTACATTCCGATATGCAAAACATATAACCATGCGGCCATGTTTTACAGTGTCCGAGAGCGTTTTTTAAAAAGATAATATATTCTTATGCCCTTGATGGACGAAGCCGCCAAAAGTCCAATGCGCTGACGCGGAGGCAACATTGGCCTGTTTTAGCTTCGTTTAAAAAACAGGCGGCAGCGTAGGCGTTAAACCATGTGGCTGCCGCCCTTCTTTTGTCAAGTATGCCTTCTTGCATCATGGCATTTCAATGGCATGGAGATATATTCTTCAGCTTGAAGCAAACTACACAGGAGAGCTGCAATGGAAATAGAGAAAATGCCTGACATCCTTTTCGCGCAACGGAATTTTTTTGCGAAAGGCAACACAAAAGAATACGCTTTCAGGCTGGACGCGCTGAAAAAACTTCGCTCTGAAATTGTCAAACGCGAAAAAGACATAGCGGCCGCGCTCCAAAAAGACCTTGGCAAATCAGAGTTTGAAGCATATGAGACAGAAACCGGGATGGTTCTCAGCGAACTGGGCCTGTTTATAAAAAATTTAAAAAAATGGACAAAGCCTCGAAAGGCAAAAACGTCCATGCTAAATTTCCCCGCAAAAGGTTGGATATATCCCGAGCCATACGGAAGCACATTGATATTTTCCGCGTGGAACTATCCTTTCTACTTGTTGCTGACTCCGCTTATCGGCGCGATTGCCGCAGGAAACTGCGCGGTTCTCAAGCCTTCAGAGCTGGCTCCAAATACAGCAGCGCTGACGGAGGAGATACTTTCCGGCTTGTTCCCTGCTGAATATATCAGCATTTTTCAAGGCGGAGCAGAGACTGCCAAGGCCCTTCTTGCCGAAAAGTTTGATGCCATATTTTTCACCGGCGGCAGCGAACTGGGACGCGTTGTGATGGAGGCGGCCTCTAAAAATTTGACTCCTGTTGTTTTGGAGCTCGGAGGGAAAAGTCCGTGTGTAGTGGACAAAACCGCTGATATCACTCTCGCGGCGCGGCGGATAGCATGGGGGAAATACCTCAATGCCGGGCAAACTTGCGTGAGTCCCGATTACATCCTTGTCGACAAGGAAGTAAAAGAAGCCCTCATGAAGGAATTGAAGAAGAACATTTTTGATTTTTTCGGCTCCGAGCCGCGCCAGAGCCAGGATTACCCCAGAATTGTCAACGAGAAGCATTTTGACCGGCTGCAGAACTTGCTTGCCGGGGAGAATATCTATTGCGGAGGCGATTCCGACAGAGCCGAAAAATATATAGCGCCAACCCTTATCGACAGCCCCGCTCCCGACTCTCTTGTTATGACTCAGGAAATATTCGGCCCCCTGCTCCCTGTGATTGCCATGGACAGCTTTAATGCGGCCGTGGATTTTATCAACGAGCGCCCGAAGCCTCTGGCTTTGTACCTTTTTGCGCGCGACAAAGCAAAAATAAGCGAACTGGCAAACAGAACGTCTTCCGGCGGAATTTGCGTCAACGACACAATCGTGCATTTGTCCAACCCGTCAATGCCTTTTGGCGGCGTGGGCGAAAGCGGCATGGGCTCATACCATGGGAAGCACAGCTTTGACGCGTTCACTCACTACAAACCTGTGATGATCAAATCCAATCTCATGGATATTAAGACCAGATACGCGCCATACGGAAACAAGCTGAAAATGCTAAAAAAATTGCTGGGTTGATTTTTGGCGCGTGAAAATCATATAGTTTATGTATATATTGGCAAGTTGCTTTTGGTGTAATGACAAGGCAATAATTTGAATGGACACACAGGAACAAAGCAAGCGACAACACAATGGCATTAAGCAAAAAGAGCGATTTTACTTTTGTGGACTGCACTAAATGCGGCCGTCGCATCAGAGCGAGCAAGCAGGAGCTGGCAATGGGAATGTATTGCCCGCGCTGCCGTTCGCTGGTCAGAGATCAAAATTTCCTTAAAGAGCAGGAGGAAGAAAAGGAAAAGCTTGCGGAAGACGCTGAAATGCTCATAAGCTCTCAGCCTATGAAGGAGCGATGCCCCGCGTGCAATGCCTTGGTTCAGATAGAGCATAAGCGCAAGTTGCTCGCAAAATGTAGCACATGCGGCAAGATATTTATCAGGGACAATGCCTCTGTGACAAAAGCCGATGAGGAGCCTCCCGAAGAGCCGGAAGCCATTCCGGAAGCCATTCCGGAAGCCATTCCGGCAGAAAAGAAGCCGCCCACAAACAACCAGATTCAATTGATCACAATGTTCGGCCTTGAAGGAGTTCCTGCTACAACCCTTGATGCTTCAAATATTATTCTGACTATTTCCAAGATTGTTGAAGATGCCATTCGTGAATATAATATAAGTTTTCATCATTTCCCTAACGAAGTGCGCTTTGAAGTTGTCAGAAGAATCGTCAATTCCGAACTGTTTCCTAAAATATATTTTGCCGACGACGAGCCGGTTAAATATGAAGAGCTTCAACCATTTTTGGAGGAAGTCATTCAGGATGAGGAGCTGCGCCAGGCTTTGAAAAAATATATCAACAATGAAAACATGGAAAAGGCAAAGGAATATATTGACGGGTTCAGCCTTCACATTTTTAAAGAGAAGCTTGATCCGGATGAAATAAATAATCTGGCTCTCAGAGCTTTCGCCAAAGGCTTTGGCAATAAGCTTCAGCCATTGGATGGACATGCCTACACCAAACGCGGGAGCGTCGCCAAACAGTCGCCCGAAATGGTTCACCGCAGTTTGTATAATGCTTTTATGCAAAAAACTCCGGCAAACATAAAGCTGTTTGACTTGTTCAAAGAGCAAGGGCACAAACTGCCGGAAAAGGAACGCTCAGGCTGCTTGTTTTCCATTATTTTCGGCGTGCTTTTTCTGCTCTGCGAATTATTCTAACACTCAGAATTGCCCTTGCTAAACGCCTCACTCGAGCAATCACATATGAAGATCAAGTTTTGGCAACAGAAAAAAGCCTCTGCATTGACAGAGATTTAAGCTTATCCCGGCATTGAAACTGAAAGGGGAGATGATAGATTTCAAAATTGCAATTTACATCAGAAAGCATTAGACACATTCATAATGAGCATAGCGAAAGTAATAGTAGACCTGGCTTTGGACAAGGCCTTTGATTATATAATCCCGGAATCACTGGAAGAATCGGCAAGAGTCGGAGTTCAAGTAAATATTCCCTTCGGTTCAGGGAAAGGCTTCCGTCGCGGCTACGTGCTCGCCATATCGGAACATTCCGATTATCCCATGCATAAGATCAAAAAAATACACTCCGTATGCGAAAAGGAATCGCGCATTCCTGAGAAACTCGTAAAGCTTGGCATATGGATGGCTGAATACTATTGTTGCTCCTGCGAGCAGGCCATAAGAACTCTCCTGCCGAGCGCCGTCAGAAAAGGCAAAGTGAAACGGAAAACACAAGCCTACTACAGCATGGGCGACATTGACAAGGCAAATAAAATCATCAAAAGCGGAAAAGCCAAAGCTCAGAAACGCATACTGGAAATTTTGCGGATCAAAAAGTCGCTCACGTCCAAACAGCTTCTAGAGGAAGCCGAGGCTGGACGCCCTGCCCTGAACATGCTTTTAAAAGCCGGATGCGTGCTTGAAGAAAACGAGTCAGTCGGGCGCGATCCGTATAAAGACGTGGAAATAATTCCATCCGAACCCAAAACGCCAACGCCTGAACAGGGCGAAGCTCTGAATAAAATTTATAAAATGTTGGAAAACACCGAAAAAACGCCCCGCACTATGTTGCTGTACGGGATAACTGGCAGCGGCAAAACCGAAGTTTACCTTCAAGCAATATCCAAAGCTCTGGAAAGCGGACGCGAATCCATAGTGCTGGTTCCTGAAATTTCCCTGACGCCACAGACGGTCGGACGCTTCAGAGCACGATTCGGCGACATGGTGAGCGTGCTTCACAGCGGGCTCACTGATGGAGAGCGTTTTGACGAATGGGCCAAAGTCAGCGACGGAAAAGTCAAGATCGCGGTGGGCGCGCGCTCCGCCCTTTTTGCGCCGTTTAAAAATCTGGGACTGATAGTGGTTGACGAGGAACACGAAAACTCATACAAGCAGGACAAAGCCCCGCGCTATCATGCCCGCGACGTGTCGATTGTGAGAGGGCAAATGGAAAAAGCAGTGGTCATTCTGGGCTCTGCCACTCCGTCTTTTGAGTCATATCAGAACGCAGCAATCGGAAAATATGAGATTGCACGGCTGACAAAAAGAACAGACGACTGCATTCTTCCAACCATGCGCATCGTTGACCTAAAAATAGGGGTCAGCGATGAAGGCAAATCCCGATTTTTTTCCAAAATGCTTATAGACGCAGTCCGCAACCGCGTGGCAAATGGCGAACAAACTATTCTTTTTCTTAACAAGCGCGGATACGCGCGGCAGATGATGTGCGAGCAATGCGGCTTCGTGGCTGATTGCCCCGATTGCTCAGTGTCTTACACTTACCACAAAAAAAAGGAGACGCTCTCATGTCATCTTTGCGGCTCCGTCATAGCCGCGTACGATTGTTGCCCGGACTGCAAGGCGAAAGACATAAAATATTCCGGCCTTGGCACAGAAAAGCTTGAGGCTGCCGCCGAGATGTTTTTTAAAGGCGCAAGGATAGCCAGAATGGACTCTGACACTATGACTACGCGCTCCTCATATGAAAAAGTGTTGAACGAGTTCAAAAAAGGCAATCTCGACATTTTGATAGGAACTCAGATGATAGCCAAAGGCTTGCACTTCCCCAATGTCACGCTGGTGGGAATCATCAACGCGGACCAAAGCCTCCACATCCCCGACTTCAGGGCGGAGGAGCGCACTTTTCAATTGCTGACTCAAGTGGCGGGAAGAGCTGGAAGAGGAGACATTCGCGGCGAGGTGCTGGTGCAGACATTTTCTCCCTTCAACTCCGCCATACAAGCGGCGGTCAACCACGATTACAATGGTTTTTTTGAAGAGGAAATGGAGCTCCGGAGAGAACTCTCTTATCCGCCAGGCTGCCATTTGATAGCTGTGCATGTAAACGGCAAGGATGAAAAAGAAGTGGCGGGAACAGCGGAAAGACTAATGGAGGCTTTCAAGCCTCTTCTCTCCTCTGACATCACGGTGTCCGAGCCTGCGCCGTCGCCGATAGAGCGGATCAAGGGAAAATACAGGTATATGATGATATTCCGGGGCCCAAAGCTCAAGGCTTTAAGA
>Ga0075121_1002257_pt1 | contig 11176 bp, 9 predicted proteins | sample AntAceMetag02UKG_FD_69793 | JGI IMG/M metagenome (GOLD analysis project Ga0075121, IMG submission 69793) | Saline lake microbial communities from Ace Lake, Antarctica - Antarctic Ace Lake Metagenome 02UKG | ecosystem: Environmental > Aquatic > Non-marine Saline and Alkaline > Saline | place... | reverse complement strand
TTTGGCAGATAATATACTTCTAGAAGCGATAAACTGCAAGATTTATTTTTAAAATATTTATGCGGTTATGCTTATTGAACTAAGTTTGTTTGTTAATCGAGGTCTCTTATAATTGGGGTCAGCTACCTTGTTTTGCTATATCCTTGCTATAAGTAATTTACCAGTTTTAAAACACAGTAATAAGTTGCTTGCCAGTCACTCTTGGGGGCGTTTTTTTTGATTTAAGCCATTACAAAGTGAATGGCAATTCAGTATATGCCTTCAAAAGAACAATTACATTATTGCTTTTCTGTATTTGACCACGGAGGTAGAAGGTTTTTTATTTTAAAACGTTCTTTTAAATTACTCGAAATCTTCTTCAGATAAGGCAATTTTAAAATTGTTGTTTTTATATTTATAATTTTTTTATCAAGGTAATTTGGGACGTTTATGTTAATTTTATTCTGGGAATGAATATAATACGCTTTGTCTATCTCTTCTGTTTTTGCTGTTGGATTTATGTCAATTTCTTTAATTCTGCTTTTCCAAAAAAATGGAATATCGTCAATTTTTATTTTTAAATCAGTTCCTTTTATTTTATCTGTAAAAACATAATTTAACGTCGGATTTATATTAACCCATCCTTCAAGATACTCTTCATAGCCATATCTTATTTTTATTTCATTATTGAAAAAACCGTCTGGAATAAAAAGAGGAGGGCAATATTTAGCTGATATTATAACATAACCATATTTATTTCTGTGGCTGTAACCATCATAATGTCTGCATATTTCTTTTTTAGGAATCACGATTATCTGTTCAAGCACGTCAATATAATTACTTATATCCTCACCGCGTTTAACTGTAACACCAGGCAATTCTAGGCTACAAAACCATTTATTTAACAAGGCCTTATTCAAAATATGAATGCTTGTGAAATCACCATTAAGTGTTTTATAAACTGTAAAATCATCTGTATCTTTTAGTGGGATATAGGATTTTTCTTTATGTTTCAATAATGCCATACTCTCAGGGAAATGAGAGTAATTTATGGAGACATATTCATGATTTTTATTTAATTTTTGAGCTTCATGCAAATATTTATCAAAAATATTTATATCAGATAATATAATCGGGTGGTCATTATTGCCAGCATAAAAAACCCATTCATCCTCTGAATTGTTGATATAATTATTAATAGTTTCCTTAAACTTAGAGCAACAGTCACTTCTGCCGTAAATAATATGAGCATCAGGAAAAATATCCAAAACAAATTTTTCAAAATCATCTTTAGCCGCTTCATCAAAAGGATCAAGTTCGTATTTAATGATCACTTTTGACCATTTTAATTTTGCATAACTTGCTAATGTATATTTCGTAACATCTAAACGGCTTTGAAACCTATAAGAATGGCATGAATCTCTAATTCTATCTATCTCATTATACAGGCCGGGAAATAAAGGGATGTCAGTTATTAAGTTGTCAAAATACAGTATCATCAAAAATGCTCCTCTTTTTTGTTCAAAAAGCAATCTAACTCCTCTGGAGTGCCTAAGACATCAAAGGCATCGCAGTAGTCTAAAATAAATTTACGTCCAGAGTTAATCAGTTCATTATACATAGGAGCTATAAAAAACTCACCTTTAGTTAAATTATTTTCAGAAATTGCTTTTTCTGCGACTCTTATAAAATCCTCAGTCTTAGAAAAATGATATAATCCGGTTAAAGCATTATCGGAAATTGGTATTTTTTCTGTAACTTCAGTAATGAACTGCTCATCTTCATCAAGCTTGGCAAAACTGAACTTGGGAGACCGGCATTTAAACGCCCCCAATACTCCGTCTATTTTACTCTTTAACAAGTTCTTCTTTAGAGTTCTGGATGAAAATCTGGTGTCGATATTATATATCAGCAGTGGTTTCTTTACGTCAATTAGCGATTTTGCCCTTAGTGCAGTTTCAGCCTGCCCCCGGGTAACTTCAGGAAGAAAAATAAAATTTAATTTTTTAGACCCGTAAATAGTTCTGATAAAAGAACTGGCATTATATTTTTCTTCATGTTCCTGCAAAATAACAAATATTAAATTAGTACATAATTCCAAGGGCAAAGAATCAATACTCCATTCCAATAATGACTTGCCTTTCGCTTCAATTAACCATTTGGGGTTTTCATAACCTTTTTCTAAAAATCTTTTCCCCTTTCCGGCCATTGTTATTAAAAAATTCATTTATTTACATTTCCTTTTTTCATTTGAAATTGGCAGATTACTCCCGTTTTCATTAATTTTATCCCAACATGAAAAACGCAGAGCATTATCATCTATATAAACATCAGCCCATGGTTTTCCAAAATGAATTTCATTATACGGTATTTTGTGTTTATCTAGCCAGTCAAGAGTGATTTTTCCTATTTTAGAAACAGTCAACGCAGCATTTCCATTACAAGTTTTCATGTGCCGCGCGGTAAAAAGTATTATATAGTGTCCATTTGAAAATAGTTGTTGAATGTTTTCTTTTGCCCCTTCAATAAGCTTACATTCTGAGTATGCTTCCCCAGGGTTTTTAAAATCAGCAATAACTCCATCAATATCAATACATATTCTCATAAAAGCACCTCATTCATAATTTTAATCCCGTGTAAAAACATAGTTTTTTGCTTTTCTTCAGAGTTAGAGTGAAGCGGACACATGGTAATAAACAACAACCCCATTAAAAAAACAATATCCTCATATTTGTACTCAAAATAATTTATCAGTTTGACTGTCTCCCCGTCTAATATATCCTGATTATCCCGCATATTGAATTTATAACTGAAATACTGTTTTTCTTCTTCCAATTTAAAAATATTATTGACAATATAATCATAACACCCCATAGAGGAATGGGCTAACTTAGCTAAATCATACTTAAAATCGCCGTATACCCCCGAGCATCTCTCACCAAAATCGCCTCTCGGGTCAATTAATCGCATTATTCCAGTCTGCAAATCAAAAAGGATATTATTAAAGCAAAAATCACCATGCATTATGCAGAAATCATCTTCATTGTATAATGAATTTAATTTTTTTTCTATTTTAGGTAAAAGCTGTTTAATGCTTTTACATTTTAAATCGTTGACTGTTAATTCATTATCAATGAATTCTTTGTTTGCAGGGTGTTGTTTTTCAAACAAAGAAATTCTGGTCTTTAGTTTTTCAACATAGAAATCAGTATAGCTGGCTATTCCAATAGAATGTTTGTATGAATAAAAGTCAGCTAAGATAGTTTTAAATCCTTTAAATATTCTTTGCCAATGAGTTTGTTCGAGCCCCCAGTAGAGCATCAACTCACTAATATTAGGATAACCGTAATATTCCATATCATAATATCCTGAAGTATCAATATTGTTATCTTGTAAGCGAGGGAAATAGGATTTTAGCGCAGGAGGTAACATGGAAATATATAATTTTTCGGCCTTCATCTTTTTTATATCAGATGAACTTTTTCTGACTATTCCATTTCCCACTATCTTCAAATTATTAAAGAAGCGGCTTGCAATTACTTTTGTTTTAAGTTCATAATAATTAATCTCATGCCCACAATCGAGCCAATCTATTTTTTTATAATTCAATGGCGCTGTTTTCGAAAGGTTTTCAATAACAGCCAGTAAATCATTAGTGATACTTGTTTCTTTCAATGCTTGCAGCAGGTCTTTAGTTTGACAGCAAAAAACGCCAGTAAAAGCATATCCATTCTTATCGGTTTTAGTTTTTTTCCTGCAGAATTCGACTTTCCCTGTTTCTGAAAAAATAATATTGGACCAATAAGTATTGTTGCTTTGCTCATCTGCTATATAAACTTCATTACATTGAGGTTGCGAAAGCAAAATAGTCGTAACTGGATGGATTATAGTTTCTTTTGCATAAGAGACTTGCTTGATCGCCTCTTTTATACTGCTTACAACTCCATTTGATCTATCTATGCTGCAGATATTAATGTTAAGTTTTTCAAGATTTAACTCAGATTTTATATGATCTACATATTCTTTTTCTGTTATAAGATGTAAATTCAAATCTTCATTATTTGAATAGATATTTAACACATATGAGATCAGCGGTATTGTATGTACCGGGATTAACGCTGGAGATGGAGAATTAGATTTCAAGTAATGAAATTTATCGCGAACGTCGCCTGCCGCCATTATTAAAACATTTTTTTTATTTTCTGAGTTTTGCATAGTAATATCCTTAGCTTCTAAATTCAATCATCCATAAAAGAAGTTTTCTATAACCATCGTTCTCCAATAATTAAAACAAAAATATCTGCTCTATCTTTAACTGCTTGTAAATAATTATGAATGTTTTCTTTATTTGGGCTAACAGGAAAAAAACCTTTAAATTTTCTCTGATTTGACTTAAGTCGTAACATGTTGAACTAACAAATACTGACACAGGATATCCCCTTAGGCATTATAATAGCACTCCACAGCAAAAAAATAATCAAGTTATTTATAAAATTATTAAATAATCTACTGTGGTGAGCGTGTAGATTCAAGCAGGAAGGGGAGTCTTTTCAATTTCCAACAACATTAACCCTTAAGTTGACGCGCATGGACACAGTCCGGTTTTTATTCTGACTTCGTCGGCTTTTTTATTTTTCAGGACTTTTGGCGGAGCCGTATAATGTTTCAACTTTGTGTAATGCTTCAAGGTTTCAATACTTTCATGGCCAATCATATCCTTAACATGATAGAGATTGGCATCTTCTCTGATTTAAATATGGGGTTGAACCCCATATTGACATTCGTCTTGGCATATATAAATTATTTTACTCATCAAAATCAAGTGTTGATGGTTTGGTTTCAGGGCTGGGAGTTGTGCGTCGTTCCTGATCTGGACTTGTGCTGCTTTGCTCCGCAGGAGGGGCGGCAAATTTAAAATGTGATTCAAAAAATACCGCATTCGGCTCAATGGAAATAAAGGCGTCAATTTTATCCAGCTCCAGCAATAGTTCCGGCAACTTTTTTGCTTCTTCAATAATATTCGAGCTGCTGCAATACTTAGGTTGCGGCGCATTCATAAGGGGAGGGATTTGTCTGACTAAGGATTCTTCCGCCACCATGTTTTTAGTGGGGAACACATGTCTTTCTTGCAGCATATTGAACCAGAGCCGATCATTGTTCGAGTTGGTTTTGTTTTGACTGAAAAGCTGCGCTATTCTGAATATCCGGCACTGCCTGCGCCAATTGGCTGATGCACGATTTTTTAATGCCTCAAACCAAAGTTTCCGCCTTAACTGATAGCCTTGGATAAAGTCAACTGAGAGCCTGATGTCACAAGGCACGGCGTCACGCTCGAACTGCCCTGTTGCATTATCCCTGATCCTGATTAAGGTTGAGGGGTCAACGCCAAAATACTGTATGCCGTCGCTGCTTCTGTTAAGGCGCATCGTTGGGAACATTTGCGAGAACTGCAATTGTTCCATCATTTCAATGCCTTTATATGGGGAAGGCCTGAAGTTTAGTCTGCCCATCATCATTGAGGCGGCATTAGAGGCAACGCCCGGCAGGGCAATTGCCGCGGGGATTCGCATATATGACATTAAATCGTATTTGCGTTGCGGTTCCAGCCAGGTTGCGGGAGCATATGAGCTTGGCGCAAAATCGAAAGCGGCAAGCTGGATAAAAATGGTCAAAGGCAAAGCTGCCTTAATGCCGTAAGCTTTCAGTGGAGAGGTTGGAACGGCGATGCTCAAGCCCAGAGCTTTGCCCGGAATTTTCTCGAAAGCGTGACATGGTTTCTGTGGAGAAACAAAATTGCTGATTTGCCGAAAGTCAGAACGGTTGCTGATGGGACTGATATAAAGCCGGGTTTTATATATGCCTTCTTTGTTTTCAGTCAGTTGAAAGGCAATGGGGTCGATCTGCTTCCAGCGTCGGGAATAGCGCTGTTTAAACTGCTCGTAGCGTTTGAATTCACTTTTTGTCACTTTTTCAAAAGCGAGCTTGTCGATTGGAGGATGGTCGTATAGTCCCCCCAATTCATTATCGCGGATTGTTCCGTTTTTTTCTTCCATTCCGGCGAACAGCCATTGCTTGAATTCCTCTGACATCAGCGGATCGGCCTTTAGTTCGGCAAGCGAAGGAAGCGTTGCTTGAGCGGTCTCATACATCCGGCAGATTTTCAAAAGATAAACTAAACGTATTCTTGCATCAAGGCGAGCCAGGCGATTGGAGAGAATATGCCATCGTGGCGAGATAAAATTCATCAGCCAATAGTCGCTGAGGTAAATAAATCCCAGTTCATGTTCGCTTTTTCCGGCTTTAATCCTCTGCCTTGAATAGGCAAAATTGTTTATCTGAGCAAGGCTGCGCTCGCGCTTGTAAGAGCTCAAGGCCATTTTGTACAATTTTTTAGATGTTGACAACACAATTATATTTTTTTCAGGACTTGAAACATATGGCGCAGCCGGCAAGGCTGTCACCGGCTTTTTTGTTTTGATCAGGACGAGAATGCTGGAGCCGGACTGAAAGTAAGGGTCCCATCCGGCCAGGGCAATGGACTTTACATTGTCTTTCAGATTGGCGGTGAAATATGTTTTATCCAAAATCCCTATTTTATCCAGATATTTCTGCGCAATCTGTTTGGCAGACAGCGGATAAGTGCCCGTGGACCATTTGTCAAACAACGCGGCAAAGCCGAACAAAGTTTTCTTCAAATCTGATATATTTTGCCAGCTGACATAATAGCAGCTTCTTGGCGCCCATCGAGACAAACCGTTGGTCTCCACGCTTTTTTCAACTTTAACCTGGGGCAGCACAAGAGGTTTAGGCGGCAGCTCTGTTTGCGCCTCCATTACAGGCTTATTATTTTTAGTGAGCGGGATTGCGTCACGAATATCGCGCAGGCCGCTGATGCTGAATATGAATCGCGCAAAATCATCATATTTCCAATTTTTCGGCGTGATATTGGGAACGGAGTTAAACAGCCGCATATAAAGCAAAACTTCCATTTCCGCATCTTCATAAAGCCGGAGTTCTGTCGAGAGTTTATGCTTGATTTCTGCTTGCCATTGGCTTTTTATTTCGGCAAATTTATTTTTGTCAGCAACAAATTCAATGGGCGTGTTAAGTTCGCTGGATAAAATATTGTAACGCGTCCAATTATTGGAAGGCCCGGCATTTTTTAATGAAACCAAGAGGCTGTTTTTATGCTGTTCCAACCAATTGAAGGAGCCTGATGGCAAAAGGAACAGGCATTCCAGTTGGTCGGGGCTTGCTTCATTCGACAAAAACACAGGGTACAAGGGGTTTTGCTGGATGTTTCCCCTTTTTTTGCCAGTTGAGGTTATCTGCAACTGCTTTAAGGCATAAGCGTTGTTGTCAGAGGGGGGAGGCTGGTGTTTGAGCGTATATTTCCCCAGTGAGAAGGGAAAGTTTTTGCTGGCAAAAACAGTCAATGCTCCTTTGTTTTTAGCTTTCTTAGCGGTCGGTGTAGCGGCATATAATCCGTTGCAGATCATTGCGGCAAGCATCACGGCGCTGGCATAAAATCTTCTCATGGAAACATCCCCCTTTTTTATTAATTTTAAATTCAATTTCTATATTTGCTCTTCGTCTATTTCAATGTAAAGCAATCTGATTCGGTCTTTCCGTTAGTCATTCTTATTTATTGTTTTAATATTTCCAATATAACATCAATACGACATGCTGCATATTGATAATGCGCAAAGCTTACATTAGTCATATCAATGCCAAGTTAGCCGATAGCGGCGCAGGTGACGCGTTGAAAGCCTGTTGCTTGCTGGGCTCGCTTTATTTTTATTTTTTTAGGACTTGTAGCGAGGGCATCTAATAAAAGCAATGGGTCAATTTGTTTTTCTTGAGTATTTTCGTGATTATATTTGAAAAACCCTTTAACATTTGCTACATTTTTTCCTTCTTGGTTTTGCATTTTCTATTTATAATTATATGGAGTTTCCGCGATGGATGATTATCAGACTTATTTAAAAATAACAATAGGGACAGTGTTGGTTTACAACTTTGTGCTGGCCCGCTTTTTGGGCATTTGTCCTTTTCTTGGCGTGTCGAGGCGTCTTGACACTGCGCTCGGCATGAGCGGAGCCGTTATATTTGTGATGACTCTTGCGTCCCTGTCCACTTCGGCAATTTATCACTGGCTCCTTGCGACGCCGGTTTCTTTTTTTGGATATGGCAATATAGATTTGAAGTTTTTGCAAATTCTTATATTCATTGTGGTGATTGCCTCCCTGGTCCAGCTTGTTGAAATAGTTCTTCAGAAATTGAGCCCCCCGCTTTATCAGGCTCTGGGTATTTATCTTCCGCTTATAACCACAAACTGCGCGGTCATGGGTGTGGCCACTATTTGCGCCAAAGACAATTATACTGTTTTTCAGTCAACAATTTTTGGATTTTTCTCCGGCGTTGGCTTTGCGCTTGCGCTGGTTCTCTTTTCGAGTTTGCGCGAGAAACTGGACTTGGCTCAGGTGCCGAAAGTTTTCGAGGGCATGTCTATTGCATTGATTACTGCCGGGATTTTGGCAATGGCTTTTATCGGCTTTTCAGGACTCTGCTGAGTTTTAATAAATAAAGAACGGGATTCAAATAGATTATGGCAACTGCTCTTATAGCTGTTAGTGTGATGGCCGTGTGCGGAATAGCCCTTGGGGGCGTTATCGGAATAGCGGCGAAGATTTTTAAAGTGGAAATTGACCCGCGCATTGAGGAAGTAGCTGATTTGCTCCCCGGCGCAAACTGCGGCGGATGCGGCAAGGCCGGATGCTCTGACTTTGCCAAAGCTGTTGTGGCTGGCGAGGTTTCCCCCGGCGGATGCCCGGTGTGTTCTGGCGAAGCTGCGGATAAAATAGCAAAGCTTCTCGGAATTGATGCTGGCGGCGGCGAAAAGAAAGTCGCGGTTGTGTTTTGTGGCGGCGACGACAAGCGCGCCAAAAACAGCGTGAATTACAACGGCGTCAACGACTGCATATCGGCGTCTCTTATCGCGGGCGGCCCGAAAGATTGCCGCTATGGCTGTCTTGGACTGGCCAGTTGCGCAAGGGCTTGTCCTTTCGGAGCCATTGAAATGCTTGACGGACTGGCCTATGTGCACGAAGAGCTTTGTGTTGCATGCGGGAAATGCATTGACGCGTGTCCCCGCAAGCTTGTCAAGCTTGTGCCTCTCAGCGCGAAAGTGCATGTTTACTGCAATTCTCCTGAAAAAGGAGCGGCCAAGAAAAACAATTGCGAAGTGTCCTGCATTGGCTGTCGCAAATGCGTGAAAGCCGCAGAGGACGGACAGGTCGAAATAAACGGTTTTCTTGCTCAGATCAATTATGAAAATATGCCGTCAGGCGACTTTATCGAAAAAGCGGGATGCCCCACCAATTGCCTGCAGAGTCCAACGGTGCACAATGAAAAAATATCAGCAAAGGAGAAAGTGGTCAGATGAGCAACGCAGCGACAGACCAGCATATATATTTCAGCGGCGGCGTCCATCCCAAGGAAGGCAAAGAGCTTTCATGCTCAAAAGCCATACAGGAAGCCCCGCTTCTCGACTCATATAATGTGGCGCTTCACCAACATATAGGAGCTCCGCCAAAGCTTCTCGTTAAAAAAGGCGACGAAGTCAAGAAAGGCCAACTTCTGGCAGAGGCGGGCGGGTTTGTTTCCGCTCCTGTTCATTCGCCCACAAGCGGCACGGTGAAGGCCATTGGTTTTTGTCCCGGCCCTCAGGGAGCTCCAATGCAGGCAGTGGAAATTGTCTCGGACGGCAATGACGAATGGGGTTCTCCGCTAGAGCCGATTGAGGATTGGGAAAGCGCCGAGCCTGACGCTTTGAAAAAAAGAATATCGGACGCTGGAATTGTTGGAATGGGCGGCGCGGCTTTTCCTTGTCATGTAAAGCTTTCTCCTCCTCCTGATAAAAAAATAGACAATCTTATACTTAACGGCGCAGAGTGCGAGCCTTATCTCACCGCCGACCATAGGGTCATGCTCGAAAGGCCGGACGATGTTCTCGAAGGAGCCGCAGTCCTTGCCAGAGTTCTTGGCGTAAAAAATATTTATGTGGGCATTGAGGCCAACAAGCCCGATGCCATCGCCGCCATGAAAAAGCGCGCTTCCAAATTCGGCGTTAAAGTTTTGGCGCTCCGCGTTCGTTATCCGCAGGGCGCGGAAAAGCAATTGATATACGCAGTGACCGGACGCAAAGTCCCGGCTGGCTGCCTTCCGATGGATGTCGGCTGCGTGGTGCAGAATGTGGGAACTGCCGTGGCTGTTCTTGAGGCGGTCAAGGAAGGCAAGCCTTTGATTGAGCGCGTCACAACCGTCACCGGCGCGCCCGTTGTCAATCCCGGCAACTGGAAACTTCGTTTGGGAACTCCGGTTTCAAAAGCCATAGAGCTGGCTGGCGGCGTTAAGTACGCTCCGGCTAAAGTTCTTCTAGGCGGCCCCATGATGGGGTTTGCCCAAAAAACGCTGGGCGTCACAATTATGAAAAACGCCTCGGGCATTCTTCTGCTGGCCAAGGAAGACACAACGCAGTTCATGTCCGAGCCCTGCATTCGTTGCGGGCGCTGCATTGACGCTTGCCCCATGACTCTGCTTCCGGGAACCTTGAGCACAATGGTTGAAAGCGAGAACTTTGACCTTGCCGAGCAATATTACATGATGGACTGCATCGAGTGCGGTTCATGCTCTTATGTTTGCCCGTCGCACAGGCCGCTTGTTCAGCATTTCCGCAGGGCAAAGGCCGAGATAAACGCGAAGCGCAGAAAAAAATAATTTATAAAACAACTGAAGAATTTCAAAGATATGACAGAGGAAAAAATGACAGAAGAAAAAAAACAGGCCCCGACAGAAGCGCAGGAAAGCGCTGTTGCCGTAAAAATGCCTGACGAAGGGAAGCTGATAGTCAGCTCTTCTCCACATGCGCATGATGGCCAAAGCATCAGAAAAATAATGCTCTGCGTTATTTTGGCGCTCATGCCAGCTTGCTTGGCCGGTATATATATTTTCGGAATCGATGCTCTTAAGGTTTTGCTTTACTGCACGGTCTTTTGTGTCGCGGTGGAAGTTCTCTGGTGCTATTTTGCCGGACGCCCCACTGACACCTGGAAGGACTGCAGCGCCATAGTCACTGGAATTATTCTGGCTATGAACCTTTCCCCCGGCATCCCATGGTGGGCTTGCCTGGTCGGCG
>Ga0075121_1002253_pt1 | contig 11196 bp, 11 predicted proteins | sample AntAceMetag02UKG_FD_69793 | JGI IMG/M metagenome (GOLD analysis project Ga0075121, IMG submission 69793) | Saline lake microbial communities from Ace Lake, Antarctica - Antarctic Ace Lake Metagenome 02UKG | ecosystem: Environmental > Aquatic > Non-marine Saline and Alkaline > Saline | place... | reverse complement strand
GGGGTGAGTTTTCAATTTACCAGGGAACAGATATTGTGACACTTCCATAAGGAAACGGGAAGCAAACAGGGAATACAAACTTGTTCCTAAAGTTTAAAGAAGCTCATCTACTCGACAATTAAAATAGTATTTAGTCGTTGGTCGTTAGTATTTAGTAAAGAAAATTCAAGATGCCAAAACAGTATCGAGTCCGGGAAAAAGAAATAAAATACAAGATTTAATTGACCGATTAATACAATTAATATAATTAATAAAAGAAATACAAAAAATGTAAGATAAGAATTAACCAATTACAAATGTCATTGTGAGCGACCGTAGGGAGCGTGGCAATCTCAATTTAGTAATTATATATACATATTACTCATTACTTGTTATTCATTATTAATAAAGAAGGAGGTTTTTAAATGGAAGAATATCAAATAGAACTTACTGTAAATGGAGAAAAAATATGTTCAGCAGTCCAGCCTGAACAGTCTTTATTAAAATTTTTACGTTCCAAAGGATTTACAGATGTAAAGTGCGGCTGTGAAAAGGGAGATTGCGGTATCTGTACCATTCTCATGAATGGAAAAACGGTTAAATCATGCATCACTTTAGCCATGCAAGCCAATGGCAAGGAAATACTAACCGCAAAGAGTTTGGAGAAAACAGAAATAGGTCGAAAATTACAGGAAAGCTTTGTGAAACACGGAGCAATACAATGTGGATTTTGCACAACCGGTATGCTGATGGCAGCTAAGGGTTATTTAGATAGAAATCCTGTACCTGACAAAAATGAAATCAGAAAAGCCATTTCCGGTATTTTATGCAGATGTACCGGATATAAAAAGATTGTAGAGGCGATTTATGATGTTGCAACAGAGAATCATGGAGTGGAAGGTGATATAGATGTCTGAATTTAAAGTTATAGGTAAAGCGATCCCCCGACAAGATGCCTGGGCTAAGGTAAGGGGAGAGCTAAAATATGCGGATGATTTTTCCCTACCAGGAATGTTATATGCCAAGGTTTGCCGTAGTAAGTATCCTGCTGCTAAACTTATTTCAGTTGACATCAGTAAGGCTAAGTCATTAAAAGGAGTAAAAGCAGTTTTAACAGCCCATGATGTTCCCCGTAATGAAACAGTAACTAAGTTTGGTCAATCTACAGATGTTAAAGGGGGGTTTGAAGGCTTATACAGGGTATTGGCGGAAGAAGGCAAAAAGATTAGATTTACCGGGGAACCAATTGCCCTGGTAGCTGCGGAAACCGAAGCGATAGCAGAAAAAGCTTGTGATTTAATTGAAATCAAATATGAACTACTTCCCGGAGTTTTTAATCCCGAAGAAGCCATGAAATCGGATGCATATCTGGTCGGAGAAAAAGATAGTAATATAGTCAATGAATTTGGCTGTATTACTGGAGATATAGAAAAAGGTTTTGTTGAATCCGAAGTGATTGTAGAAGATAGATTTGAAATTCCTTTTATTGATCATGCTTACCTGGAACCGGAAGCCGGAATCTCGTGGTTGGATGACTATGGTACTATTAATATCAGGGTAAGTACCCAGGTTATTGAACATTTTAGAGATGTAGCAGAAGTGCTAGATATTCCCCATAATAAAGTTCGCTATATTGGGACAATGATAGGAGGAGGATTTGGAGGAAAAGAAGATATCACCGTAGAATCCTTTATAGCACTACTTACTTTAAAGACTAAAAAACCGGTAAGATTAGTTTATACCCGGGAAGAGTCCCTGATGGCACATTCCAAGAAACATGCCTTTATTGAAAAGTATAAAATTGGGGCAAAGAAGAACGGAAAAATTGTAGCTTTAGAAGCACATTATATTGGAAATGCCGGAGCTTATACTTACTTGACTCCTTGGGTCGGTTTATATGCTACAGTTAGCGCCACCGGTCCCTATAAAATTCCTAATGTAAAAATAAAAACCCAAATGGTTCTAACAAATAATATTTTTGCCAGTGCTTTTAGAGGTTTTGGATCTAATCAGGCTAATATCGGTTATGAAAGCATGATAGACGAATTAGCGATAAAATTAAATATGGATCCTTTGGAAATTAGAAAAATAAATTGTATGCATACCGGAGACACCCTTTCTACTACCGAGCAAGTTATTAAAACTTATATTGCTTTACCGGAAGCTGCAGAAAAAGCCTGGGCAGGTTTGGGAGAACCCTCTATTTCTAAAGAGAAAAATACAAAAATTGGTCGGGGAATAGCCATGGGTTTGATGAGTTATGGAAGAATGACATTTCTTCGTGATTCTTCCCGCTGTTATGTGAAATTAGAAACCGACGGTAGTTTGATTGTAAGAAGCGGTATCCCTGATTTGGGTGGAGGACAGATTTCTCTCTTATCTCAAATTGCCGCCAATGAATTGGGAGTTCCCATGGATAAGGTAAAAATATATTATACCGATTCCATGTTGACACCTTTGGCAGGAACTACAACCGCTACCAGACAAACCTATATGTCAGGTAATGCAGCTCTTAAGGCAGCAAAAATTGTAAGAAATAACATTTTAAATAAAGCAGCCGAGGTCTTAAATGTGAATCCAAATCAACTGGATATTGTTTCCGAAAAAGTAATAGTAAAATTTGATGAATCAGAATATTTACCTTTGACGGAAGCAATACAAGCCTGCAATGCTGCAGGAATAGAACTCTATTCTGAAGCCCAATTTAATGCACCCTTTACCGGTATTCCTGATTTATCCAATATAAAAGGCATGACTTTTCCTGATTTTGCCTTTGGGGCCCAAGCCGCAGAAGTAGAAGTGGATATAGAAACAGGACAGGTAAAAGTTTTAAAAATTGTAAGTTGCTATGATGTAGGGAAAGCACTGAATCCGGCCTGTGTGGAAGGACAAATGGAAGGCGGTTCTATTCAGGGAATGGGCTATGCTTTATCTGAAGATTATGATCTAAAAGAGGGAATTCCCCAAACTCCTTCTTTTACCGAATATATTATTCCTACTTCCGTTGATTCTCCGGATGTTAAAACCATTCTGATTGAATCAGGCGGTGGTTTGGGACCTTATGGATCTAAAGGAATAGGAGAACCTTCTTATAATAATATTGTACCGGCAATTTTAAACGCTATTTTCGATGCTACAGGAGTGAGAATCAGGCGATTACCTGCTACGGCAGAGCGAATCATCAGAGGTTTAAAAAAAGAATATTTTAAGAAATAAAAGAGTTGAAGAATTAAAACAAATATTGCGGACAAGGATTGATTGAATGTTAATCAGCAAAGCTTTAAATTTTAAAAAAAGCGCTTTTATATCTTTAGTAGGGGCAGGAGGAAAGAGTACTATCTTTTTCCTCCTTGCTTATGAATTAAGTAAAAAGAAAAAGAAAATTATTTTGACTACTACTGCCCACATGTTTACACGACAGTTAAACCCTTTTATAACGACAAAAAATTTAATCGAAACCGATGATGAAAAAATTATGGAAGATGATATTAAAAAATTCTTTCATCAAAATGAAAACAGAAAAATAGTACTTATTCATCATCGTTTAAAAGAAAAAGAAGAAGAAAAAGTTGCCGGTCCTTCCCCTGATTATTTAAGCCAATGGTGGAATTTGGGATTAGCAGATTATTTTTTGGTGGAAGCAGACGGTGCTCGCGGAAGACCATTAAAAGCTCCCGCTTCTCATGAGCCGGTTATTTGTAAATCAACCACTGATTTAATTGGTGTAATAGGGATAGATGCTTTGGGTTTGCCTTTAGAGGAAAAAAATGTTTTTCGTCCCCATCTTTTCAGTCAATTGACTGGTATGAAAATTAAAGAAAAAATTAGTTTGGGTGCTATGGCTGCATTAATTTGCCATCCTCAGGGCTTATTTAAAAGTGCTCCTCTTCATTCCAAATGTCATCTCTTCATCAATAAAGTAGATGATGAGTTAAGAAAAAAGTTAGCGAAAAAACTTGCAGTTCAAGTACTACAATATAATTGTGGAAAAATCAATGATATAATTATTGGAAGTAGTTATCAAAAAGTTCAACCGGTTATTGAAGTAATCAAAGGGAGCAGATAAAAATGATTGCAGGAATTATTTTAGGAGCCGGAGAAGGAAAAAGAATCGGTAAATCAAAATTGAATCTTCCTTTGGGTAATAAAAAAGTGGTAGAATGGGTTTTGCAGGCAGCCGGACAATCTTTTTTGAATAAAATAATCCTGGTGATTCGCCCGAATGATAAAGATATGCTTGAAATAGGTAAAAAATGGGAAGCGGAAATTGTTATTAACCCTGATTTTCACAAGGGAATGAGTACTTCAATTCAGGAGGCGTTAAAAAAAATAGATCTTCAGGATGTAGAAGGATTTTTTCTTATTTTAGGTGACCAGCCTTTTATTACCTCTTCTATTATTAATCAACTGGTAATATCTTTTTCTCCCGGGAAGAGTGAAATTGTTGTCCCTTATTATAAGGGAAGGCGGGGGAATCCTGTCCTTTTTGATATTTCCTGGAAGGAAGAATTGATGACTATAACCGGAGATGTAGGAGGAAGGGTATTAATCAAAGCACATCCGGAAAGGGTAAAAAAAGTTAAAGTATTAGATGAAGCCATCATCCTGGATATTGACGAAGAAGAAGATTATCTGAAAGCTAAAAAACGTTTTATTCTTTTGAAACAAGAGGATTGAAATATGATGAATAATATGTTAGTAGTTATTCGCGGTGGAGGGGATTTGGCTAGCGGAGTAGCAGTAAGACTTTTTCACGCCGGATTTAAAATTGTAATTTTAGAGATAAAACATCCGACTGCTATCCGTCTGCCTGTTTCTTTTGCCAGAACTGTTTATGAAAACAGGATTATTCTTGAAGGTATTGAGGCGGTTTTGGTTCCTTCTAAAGAAAAAGCAGAAAATATAATTAATCAAAGGAAAATTGCCGTTTTAATAGATCCGGAAGGAGTGACCATTGAAAAATTTAAACCATCGGTTTTAGTTGATGCTATTTTAGCAAAACGTAATTTAGGGACCGGGAAAGGGCAGGCGCCTTTAGTGATTGGACTGGGTCCCGGATTTACGGCAGGTAAAGAGGTTGATGCGGTAGTAGAGACGAAGAGGGGACATTATCTGGGAAGAGTAATTTATCAGGGAAAGGCAGAATCGGATACCGGTATTCCCGGAGAAATAAAAGGAGAATCTATAAGACGTCTATTAAAATCTCCGGCTGATGGAGAAATCATGCCATTACATAAGATAGGAGATTTAGTAAAATTAGATGAAGTCGTTGCAGAGGTAGCAGGAGTTCCATTAAAAGCAGAAATATCCGGAGTGTTACGGGGGTTAATTTACACCCGGACTCAGGTAACCAGGGGAATGAAGGTAGGAGATATTGACCCTAGAGGAATAAAGGATCACTGTTTTACGGTATCCGATAAAGCGCGCTCCATAGGAGGAGGCGTATTAGAAGTAATCTGTACATATTTGAATAAAAAGTAGTCAGGAAAAATAATTGTGATAGTTAATCGGTCTAATTTTGCCTTGAATAATTCCAAACTAATATTGTATACTTTAAAAAAGAATTTCATACTAAAATTTTAGCGTAGCATTTACAATTTTAAAGAAAGGTATTTTTTTTACATGTCGTTATATTTATATAAGTATAACGATGCTGAAATGGAATTTTACAAAAGGAGGGGAAAGGGATGTTAGAGGTTTTAAAAGAGGCGATAAAGAGAGTTGATAAAGGGGAAGTAATCGCATTGGTTACAATCGTTGAAGCTGAAGGTTCCACTCCGGGAGAAAAAGGTGCAAAGATGGCAGTAGGAAAAGATGGTCTTATATCGGGAACCATTGGCGGAGGAATCGTAGAAGCAAAAGTCATTGAAGCGGCAAAAAAGGCCATAAAAAGTGGAAAGAAGCAATCACTTCACTACAATCTAACTAGAGAAGAAACCGGATTGGATAATGGGGCTATTTGTGGCGGTGAGTTAAAAATATTTATCGATATTCTTAAACCAAAAGAAAAAATTATCATTTTTGGTGCCGGGCATATTGCTGTTTCTTTATCAAAATTAGCAAAAATAATAGGATTTAAAGTATCGATTGTAGATGAACGGGTAGATTTTGCCAATCGCGAAAGATTTCCGGAAGCTGAGCAGATTATAACTGAAAAAGCAGGTATAGTTTTAAATCAAGTTAAAATTACTCCTTCCACATATGTGGTTATCGTAACAAAAGGACACTTGCAGGATGAAGAGGCATTAACTTCTGTGATTAATCAAAATGCCGGATATATTGGAATGATAGGAAGTAGAACAAAAAATGAAGTTATTTTCCAACATTTAAGGGAGAAAGGAATAACAGAAGAAAAGATTAAAAAAATATACACTCCCATTGGTATAGATATCGGGGCTCAGACTCCTGAAGAAATTGCAGTAAGTATTATTGCGGAGATTATTCAAGTTAGAAGAAAAAAAATACACCAATAAGCAATATGTAATGGGTGTGCTCTAATATCCAGTTGCAGATCTTGTGACTGTCCGTAACATAAGGAGAAGAGATTCAGTATGATATGTTAAAATTAAATTATGGGATGTGGTGACATTGAAATTAAGATATAAAATATGGATGGAAAATAAAGAGGGCAAAGTTTTCGGTGATGGCCCGTCTGATATTCTTACCCGGGTAGAAAGAACCGGTTCTTTGCGGCAAGCTGCTTTGGAGATTAATATGTCTTATTCCCAGGCTTGGAATTTAATTAAAGGATTGGAAAAAAGACTGGGGTTTAATTTATTAAAAAGAAAAATTGGTGGAGAAAAAGGGGGAGGTTCTTATCTGACTGATGAAGCTATTGATTTAATGGAGAAATATAAAATTTTTCATCGACAGGCAGCGAAAAATATAGACTTAATTTATCAACAAACATTCAAGGAAAAATAATTTTTTTCTTTTCGTTATATGTATATAAGTATAACCTTATTTGTTTTATTGATCATATTTAGAAAAACTAGTTTAGCTGCTATTTTTTATTAATTAACTATTTAACGCAACTGAAATAAATTTCTAAATCAGCTTAGAGAAAGGAGATATTAAATGAAAAAGATACCGGTAGAAAAAGCGGTAGGGATGAAATTATGTCATGATATTACCCAGATTATTCCCGGTAAATTTAAAGGTCCGGCTTTTCGAAAAGGTCATATAGTTCAGAAAGAGGATATAGAAAAATTGAAAAAAATAGGAAAAGAATTTCTATATATCTGGCAGCCGGAAGAAGGGGAAATTCATGAAAATGAAGCTTCTTTAAGAATGTCTGAAGCAGTAGCCGGAGAGAATATAGAATTAACTGAAGCCATTGAGGGAAAAATTACTTTAAAATCTTTAACCCGGGGATTGTTTAAAGTAAAAAGTGAACTTTTATATGAGATAAATTCTATGGAAAATATTACCATTCCTTGTCTTCCTAATAATTTTAAAGTAGAAAAAAGGCAAGGATTATCAGGAGTGCGGATTGTTCCTTTGGTGATTCAAGAGGAAAAAATAATAAATATTGAGGAGCTATGTCAAAAAAAAGGGAAAGTGTTTGCGGTAAAAAAATATAAAAAATTAAAGGTAGGGATTATCACTACCGGGAATGAAATACATAAAGGATTAATTAAAGATGTATTTGGTCCATTATTAAGAGATAAATTTTCTTATTTTGGAGCAGAGATTAAAGGGCAGATTTATTGTCCGGATAATATAGAAGAGATCAAAAAGGCTATTAGTTATTTTAGCCAACAAGAGGTAGATCTTATTGCTTTAAGCGGAGGCATGTCCGTAGATCCGGATGATCTAACTCCCGGTGCAATTAGAGAAAGCGGTGCAAAGGTTATCACTTATGGTGTTCCCGTACAGCCGGGAAATATGTTCATGTTGGCTTATCTGGGAAATAAAACACTAATAGGCATACCCGGAGCTTCTTTGTATTATAAAAATACAATTTTAGATATCATTATACCTCGAATATTCGCCGGAGATATTTTAACAAAAAAAGATTTTGTCATGTTGGGAGAAGGGGGATTTTGTTCTACCTGTGCAGTGTGTCATTACCCCTATTGCTATTTTGGTCGATAAAGTAAAAAGAGGGGTCAGGTCTCAACATTTGACATAACTTACTTCTAAATAAAATAACAAAAAATATTATGTCAAATATTGAGACCTGACCCCATATACAGACCCCATACACAAGGAAAGGAATAAAAGAATGAAATTCTATGCAGAAATAAAAGATAAATTTTGCCAATTAATCAATAACGAGGATATCTGGTCTTCTCGAATTAATGTTGTAAATGTTCGCTCTCTTACTCCTCAAGAAGCAATCGGAAATCCGGAAAGAGATGATTTTCCGCTGTTAAAAGGAAAGGAAGTCATGATACAGGCAGATTTCAGGGGAAATAAAGGGCAGGCCTTTACAGATATGCCGGGGAATTATAGTGGTACCTTGAGGGATATATTTGAACTACCACTTATTAATAATTTTCAAAGAGCAATTTTTACAGCAAGTATAAATGCAGTTTTACGGTCCTTAAATCTTATTTCCAACACAGTGCATTGCCGGAACAAAGAACCGGGAATATGTGCGGCTCACCTTAAAGAATATATAAAAAGACGTTTTGATCAAACCCGTATTGCTTTTATTGGATTTCAACCTGCCATGATTTCAACTTTAAGTCAGGATTTTGAGATGAGAGTGATTGACCTGGACACAGATAATATTGGAAAAAGAAAAGCAGGTGTATTAATAGAAAATGTTTCCAAAACAAATGAAGTTTTAGGTTGGGCAGATATCATTTTAGCAACCGGTACGACTGCTGCAAATAATACCCTTCCAACACTTCTGAACGAAAAACCGATAATATTTTATGGTGTGACAATTAGCGGGATTGCCTACCTTATGGGATATGAACAATTTTGTTTTTGCAGTCACTAAAGACAGAATAAATCAGTATATAGTATTGAGTATCGAGTATATAGGACCCCATAATCCCAAAATAAAGAAAATAAAGGAGGAAAATGATATATATGAAGCTTATTAATGATATTATTTCGACGATTGAGGAAAGTACTCAGAATGCTTTAGTAAAAGAAGTGAGAATAGGACCTTTTTGGACCGGAGTATGGAGTAAATATGGCGGATTGGCTTCTACCACTTTTACTCATGAACCTGCCATGCCTCCTCCAATTAAGGAAGCAGGGAATTTAACTGAGAAATCAATAGGGGAAATTTGCCACTATGCAAATTCTGATTGTTTATTAAAAGCCTCTGTCGGTATGGCTGCCATTAATTCTGCTATAGAAGTTGATTTAAATAAATGCCAGGATATTAATGCTTCAGAAGTACTTTTCGAAAAAGGGAAAGATAAGAAAGTTGTCATCGTAGGACATTTTCCTTTTGTTACCAAATTGCGTCGATTTGCCAAGCAACTTTGGGTGGTGGAAAGAAAGCCTCAAAGTGGTGATATTCCGGCCAGTGAAGCAAAACGAGTCATTCCTCAGGCGGATGTCATTGCGATTACAGGAACTGCTTTAATAAATGGCACTATGGGAGAGTTACTTTCTTTATGCCCAAAGAAAAGTCTGGTGATGGTTTTGGGTCCGACAGCACCACTTTCTCCTGTGTGGTTTGATTTTGGAGTGGATTTAGTCTCCGGAACCAGAGTTGTTGATCCAGAATTGGTGCTTCGTATGGTATCAGAAGGAGTCGTTTTTAAACAGGTTCATGGCCGGGGAGTAAAATTACTTACCATTCAAAAGGGTAATTACTAAAAAGAGGGGTCAGGTCTCAACATTTGACATAACTCACTCCCAAATAAGATAGCAAAAAATGTTATGTCAAATGTTGAGACCTGACCCCTACCACTAAAAAGGAGGAAATATGAAAAAATTATTTATCGTATTCATATTGTTAGGGATTTTATTTTTTACTTTTTTTGGGGAGTGTTTTTCGGAGGAAGAAATACCCATCGGTATGGCAGTAGAGTTTATGGATCACGCTGCTTCTGCATATATCAGCCATGAAAAAGGATGGTTTGAAGAAGAAGGTTTAAAATTAACATCTTATGAAAGTTATGTAACGGGAATGGCTTTGGCTTCTGCCTTGGCCCGGGGGGATATTCAGGTAGCATATATGTGTCTGGTTCCGGCAATTAATGTCTATGCCAATGCTAAAGTTCCGATAAAGATTGTAGCTGGTACGCATAAATATGGATATGGTTTAGTAGTGGATGCTGATAAAGTGAGAACCCTCCAAGATTTAGAAAGAAAAGATATCCGAATTGGGTGCGTTAGGGAAGGAGGCACGGTAGATGTACTTTTTCATAAAGCAATAGATAAATATGATTTAGATGAAGAGAAGGTATTGAACAATATTCAGCGGATGAATCCCCCAAAGCAAATTTTGGCCATTCAAATGGGAAAATTAGATGCTGCCTTTCTCCCCGAGCAATGGGCTACTATAGCTGAAAATTTTGGTTTTAAGATGTTACTTATGAGTCAGGATGTATGGCCTGCAATGCAGGGGAGCGTTATTGTAGTTAAAAAAGAATTAATAAGGGATCATCCTGAAATAGTTAAAAAATTAGTAATAGTATCCGATAAAGCAACAGATTGGATTAACCAAAATATGTATGCAGCAGCAGAAGTTGTTGTTCGGCAATTACAGAAAGCTGGAGGGAATCTTTTCCCAGACCAATTATCGGATATTACTAACAGAATAGAGATAAGTCCCGATGTTTTATTCAGGTCTATGAAAAAATTAAATTATACTGCTAATATTAATCCAGAAATAGTTCAAGAAACAATAGATTATATGGCACAACTGGGTTATATTAAAAAAACTTTTAAAGCGGGAGATATTTTAGATTTGAGGTTTTTAGAAGAATGAAAATATTTCGAAAGTTAATACCGGGATGGGGAATTATTCCGGTAATCATATTTTTAATGTTATGGGAATTAATTGCGCGAGTAAATTTAATCTCCGGGCACTTTTTCTTCCCTCCCTTCTCCATGGTGGTTGCTGAATTCTATTATCTTACAGCTAATGGTGTGCTGGGGAAGAATTTTTTAAGCAGTTTTTTACGTGTTTTAATTGGTTTTTCTTTTGGTTCTATCGCCGGATTACTTATAGGAATTTTAATGGGATGGAAAAGTCTGATTGACAAAGCACTAAACCCGATAATTAGCCTGATTTATCCC
>Ga0075121_1002252_pt1 | contig 11197 bp, 6 predicted proteins | sample AntAceMetag02UKG_FD_69793 | JGI IMG/M metagenome (GOLD analysis project Ga0075121, IMG submission 69793) | Saline lake microbial communities from Ace Lake, Antarctica - Antarctic Ace Lake Metagenome 02UKG | ecosystem: Environmental > Aquatic > Non-marine Saline and Alkaline > Saline | place... | reverse complement strand
CTTGACGGGCGTTCCATTTGAAAATACGGTTGATTTCATGGGGACAAAATGGGGTGACAGGCGGCATGGCGATTTTTCAATCATCTTGAAGGATTCGCTTCAAAAAGGCAAAGCGCAAAAGTTTGAATTAACTGGCGAAACCGGCGTTCAAATAATTCCGACAGATAAAGTTCAGATAATTGCTGAAGACGAAAACGGGCGCCCTGTTCTTGTGCGCAATGAGTTCGGGAAAGGAATGGTGTACACTCTGGGATTTCATTCTTCAATGGACCTCTTCGGGGATATCCTGAAAAGAGTAATTAAAAATAATAAACTTCTTCCTCAACTTGAAGTAAAAAGCATAAAAGGCCCCGCCTGCAAATATGTGGAAAGACAAGTTTTAGGCAAAAACGGACGATATATTTTCTATGCTCAAGATTACGGCGGCAGCCAAAAATTGGCAAATATTAAGCCCGTTGGATTTAAACTTCCAAAGGGGAAATACAAAGTGACAGACACTCAATTCTTCCAGTCGCTTCAGTCTCCATCCGGCAAAGAAACATGGACTTCTGAAGAAATTCAACAGGGAATAACACGCCCGATGAAAGATCAAAATCCAGTATGCCTGCTTTTGGAAAAGGCAAAGATTGAGCCAACAAAAACATATAATATGTCTCTCGCAAAAAAACGAAGCGCATTTTTATTGAAGCATTTTCAGCCAAGTCCAAAGGCTGAAAAAATTGCTTACATACCTTCTGTTGCCCCGTTCACAGAAATTGATAGCGTTCCCACTGTTCGTCTTATAATGGAAGAGGCAGGCTTTCAGGTTGACGCAGGCTTTCAGAAGAGTGTGGCAAAGAAATTGAAAGCATACGGAGGCAGAAAATATTCTCTTGAAAAAGTTGACATCCTGATGCTTTTGGGGACTCGCTATATGACAAGCGAAGAAGCCGACATAATAGCGAAATATGTGGAAGACGGCGGTTCTGTCCTGGTGGCAGGAATGCCAGTATGGGGAAACAACTGGCATACAAACAGCCGCATAAACAAACTATTGAAAAAATGGGGCTTAAAAATAGTCAACACAACTTTGCTGGAATCGCAGACAGATGGCGTATTGTCAAGGATTGCGCCAGTGTATAATGTTTCAGGAACACATCCAATAATGTTTGGAGTTGAAAAAGTCTGCGTTTACACGCCGACATCAATCAAATTTTCCTATTCAAAGAGCAAACCTGAATTTGCAACTCTATTCAGCAGCTCAGAAAAAGCTGAAAATATTTATCCCACAAAAAAAGCGCCTGGCTCAAGACCATTATGCATTGCGTTTAAACAAGGAAAAGGTAAAGTCCTGGTCTTAGGATCTGTCGGCATGTTGATCCCAGAATATCTCCGCAGAGCTGACAACGCAAAATTTCTTGTCAACGCTGTTCAATGGCTGGCGAATATGCCACAGTCCCCGCTTGATCCTGTGAAAATATCCAAGCTGCTTGAAATTCCAGGGAGAACAGAGTTTATATCAAAATAATCGGAGCAAACTCATAAAAACAACGGAATAAATCACAGGGCAATTTGCGATAGTTTTCGGAATTTGGAGGGGGGGACGCCAGCGCGTGCTTTGAATGTCTTTGAAAAATAATACACATCGCTGAACCCTGCCCTTGTTGATATTTCCTTGATCGGCAGCTCTGTTGTTGACAAATAGGATTTTGCCGCGTTTATCCTCAGCTCCATCTGATAATCTATCGGCGAGGTCTTGTAGGCTTTTCTAAATGCCCTTATGAAATATCCTTCCGAAAGCGACGACGCTTTTGCCAAATCTTTTATGGAAAGCTTTTTGTTGTAGTCCTTTTCTATCATTTCTTTTGAAATTGAAAGAGGAGAGCTTCGCCTCACAGCCTCGCGCCTGCCCGGCGCGAACAACTCGTGTATAAGCGCGCCAAACAGCTCCAGAATGGCGGAGCACGTGGAAAACTGAGAAAAAGCATCCCCAAGGACAAGCCGTTCCGCCGCCTTTTCGATCAGCTCGCCTATCTTATGAAACTGACGGTCGCTTAATTTTACAGGTATCAATATCCCGAACAAATTCATGCCCGAATAAAGTGAAAGAATTTTATGGAAAGGAAGCTCCAGTTGCCCGAGCCCATTGACGCTTTCCAGAATAAAGCTGAAGCATTTGTACACCACGGTTCCGCCTTTTTCGCCAAGACAAAAACAATGCGGCTCTCCGGGGCTTGTCAGCGCAAGAACTCCAGGAACGCCTTTATGCAATTTGCCGTCAACAACAAACCCTGTTTCCCCTTCCCAATACAAGACAACATGATAGACTGAATGTGAATGTTGACGCTTTTTATATGGCGAAGCGTATCTCACGCCTTCCGTTTTTATCACTTCAGTTCCGGCATTCATCACCGAAAAGGCATAGCGCTCATTGTTGGATTCAATCTCCAAGACCTGAGGGCTGGCGTCAAAATCTTTGTTGTTGATATAATACAGCATATAATGTCAGTATGTTACAAATTAAAGTCTTAATAGTCCATTTATTTTACATTAAAAACTAATATAATACAAATAACATTCAATAAAACTGGAGTTAAAGAAATGAATTCAAAAGAGATTATAAAAAGAACCTTGGAGTTTGATCATCCTAAACGCGTCGGGCATTCTTTTGCGCCTGGCGACATAATAAGTGCAGGCGCGACAGTGAAAACTCACGCGACAGACTGGAAGGACGGCGGCAGCGGCAAGTGGGAGCACAAAGATCAATGGGGCAATCTTTGGAGCCGGATAGACGCGACTTCATGCGGCGAAGTGGAAAGAGGCGTTCTTGAAAATATTGAGGACATCGAAAGTTATGAATTTCCCGACTATTCCAACCCGAAAGACTTTCCCTCCGTCAGTTCCGACAAATGGATAAATGGAAGCCTCCCTGGCTTCGCGTTCAACGTTGCCAGAAAGATGCGCAAGCTTGACCAGTATCTGATGGATATTATTCTTGAACGGGATAAAATCCGTCTGCTCCACGACAAAATTGACGCAATGCTTGAACATATGATTGAAAACTATGCGGCCGCCGGAGCCGACGGAGTTATGTTCGCCGAGGATTGGGGGACGCAAGAGCAGACTTTGATAAGCCCGGCAATGTGGCATGAAGAATTTTTCCCGCGCTTTAAGAAACTTTGCTCTCTGGCGCATTCTCATAGCTTGAAAGTGTTTATGCATTCCTGCGGCAAAATAGAGAAAATTATTCCCGGCCTGATTGAAGCAGGAATAGACTGCCTGCAATTTGACCAGCCCACCCTGCATGGCATTGACAAGCTGGCCTCTTATCAGGAAAATGCCAAAATAACTTTCTGGTGCCCCGTCGACATACAAAAAACTCTGCAGGCAAAAAATGAAAAATCAATCAGGGGCGAAGCCAGGGAAATGATAGACAAACTCTGGAAAGGGCGCGGCGGATTCATCGGCGGTTTTTACGGAGACAACGCCTCAATAGGCTTGGAGCCCAAGTGGCAGGAAATAGCCTCCGATGAGTATCTAAAACAAGGCATCGCCGGCAATTACATAACTTGCGCAGTTTAAATGCGAGATTGCCTTTCGCTGTCGCGGACTCTGAACTCAGCTTATTGCTGCTTCGCGTTGCAATAAGCTACATTAAACAACGCCGCCTCATGCGCTGTCGCGCAATTTATTTATGCCTCGCCCTTTCGCCTTCGGCGATCAACGTTCCGCCGCTGAACCGCGTCCGGGCACAGCCCGGTTTTTATACGACTGCGTCGAGCTGTTTTTTTTGGCTTCTCCGTTTTTTTTATTGCAAATTCATGGCTGGAAAGCCGGGCTTTGTTTCAATGTTCATTGCGGGCTTTGTGTCGACAACGCCCCATCTTCTGGAATATGGCCAAAATATGAAAAAACCTTTCCCAACTATGTTTTTTCTTGGGACAATGCCCCAGTATCTGCTGTCAAAGCTGGAGTCAGAATTGTCGCCCATCGCAAAATATGAGTCTTCCGGAACAGTGAAAGTCACATCTGGATTGGATAGATATTGAGCCTGTTCAATATTGAGATGTCCATGATATCCGCCTTTTCTGCTGTAAATCTTTTTGAACGTTCCGTTCAGTTCCGTAATCGGCTTTTCCTCTTTTTCGCCAGGCTCCTTTATGTACACCATGTCGTTTTTAATGGAGAGAGTATCTCCGGGAAGTCCTATCAAGCGCTTGATATAGTAATACCCTTTCTTTGTCAAGGGGCTGGGGCCGTAGTATATCTTTTCTGTGTTGAACACTATCACGTCTCCGCGCTTCAGGCCTAGAAAGTGATGAGAAAACCTGTCAACAAAAAGATGGTCGCCAGTTGAAAGCCAGCCATCACAGACCACATCGCCTTTATTGAAAAAAGTGTCATGGTGCAATGCGTACTGCCTGACTTTGTCGGGTTTTCCGGGCAGTTCGTGCCATTTGTCGCCGATTCTGAATCGCGTCCATGGAAACATCAGGTATTTTGAAAATCCCTGACAGGAGTCTGTCTTATATATGCCATTTTCTTCGACCACAAGCTTGGCGCGCTCAGCTCCGAAAATAGCCTCCTCCATAAATGCGGGCAAATGCGGCAGCGTGTTTTTGTCGGCGATGTAATGTATTCCGAAAAGGGTTGGCTGCATGCTGCTGGTCGGTATTTTGAATGGCTGCAAAAAGAGCGCCCTTATGCCAAAGGCAACCATGACCGCGACTGCTATGATATCGAGCCATTCCCTCAATGCTGGAAAAGTCTTTTTGGGCAGAGCGCGCGTGGCGCGCTCCGGGGCGGTGGACAAAAAGACGCTGATGCTTTCATTTGAGCCCTGCGTGACGCTTTCAGCTTCCAGAAGTATTTCGTCAAGCCTGCTTTTTGCCTCTTCGCTGAGTATGTCGTCATCAACGTGCATAATATGGCGAATATGTTTTTTGAAGTGTTTCAATTTTTTGTTGATTTTTTTTGAGCTCCAGAAATTTTCAGCCATAATATCCTCGTTATTTATTATCTGTGCTTTTCAGCACCGCCACAAACGCTTCCTGCGGAATATTAACCTGCCCGATTTGCTTCATGCGCTTTTTGCCTTCCTTCTGTTTCTCAAGCAATTTGCGCTTTCTTGTTATATCGCCGCCGTAACATTTTGCGGTCACGTTTTTCCGCAAAGCCCTGACTGTTTCTCTGGCCACCACTTTTCCGCCCACTGCGCCTTGTATGGCTATTTGGAAAAGTTGTTGAGGGATAACATCCTTCAATCTTTCTACCATTTGCTTTCCGCGGTATGCGGCATAGTCTAAGTGGACGATGGAAGAAAAAGCGTCAACAGGCTCTCCGTTTACAAGAATGTCAAGCTTGACGAGCTTGTTGGGATTGTATCCGCAAGGCTCATAGTCCATGCTTCCGTATCCGCGCGTTATCGACTTGAGTTTGTCATGGAAGTCTATCAGTATTTCATGCATTGGCAGTTCTGCTGTGAGAATCACATGGTTGGCGTCGGCCGAGGCTGTGGTGGTGCATATTCCGCGCTTGTTCATTATTAGATTCATTATATCGCCGATATAGGTGTTTGGCGACATTATATTGGCTTTTATCATCGGCTCTTCGATTCTGTCTATATGCCCTGGGTCGGGCAGATGCACAGGATTGTCCACTTCCTTCATCTCGCCGCTGTTGAGGTACACATGATAAATGACGCTGGGATATGTGGCGATAATATCCATGCCGTATTCGCGTCTGAGACGCTCCTGGATAATTTCCATGTGCAGCAGCCCGAGGAATCCGCATCTGAAGCCAAATCCCAAGGCGGCTGAAGTTTCGGCCTGATAGACAAATGCGGCGTCATTCAACTGGAGCTTGCCCATGCTTGCTCTCAATTGCCCATAATCCGCGGTGTCAATGGGATATATTCCGCTGAAAACCATTGGGTGCACTTCCTGGAAGCCCGGCAAGGGTTTTGTGCACGGTTTTTTGACATCTGTTATAGTGTCGCCTATTTTGGAGTCCGCCGGTGTTTTTATGTTCGGGATAATGTATCCGACCGAGCCAGCCGATATTGTTTTGGCCGCTTTCATGTTAGGCTCAAAAAAGCCGACTTCTTTGACTTCGCTTTCGAGTCCGGTGCTTAACAGCTTTATCTTGTCTCCTCTTGTCAATTCCCCGTTCACCATCCTTATATAGGTGACAACGCCGCGGTAGGCATCGTAGCTGGAGTCAAATATAAGCGCGCTTGTCCCTGTGTTTTCAGACAGCTTTGGAGCAGGAATGTGCTTTACTATGGCTTCCAGAATTTCAGGAATCCCGGTTCCGTCCTTCGCGCTCACCATCAGCGCTTCCTCGCTCGGGATGGCCAGCACTTCCTCCAACTGTTCCAGACACATGTCCACATCCGACGCAGGGAGGTCGATTTTATTTATCAGCGGAATGACGCGCAATTTCTGCCTGAAGGCAAGATTGACGTTTGCGACAGTCTGGGCCTGAACGCCTTGCGTGGCGTCTATAATCAGCAAGGCTCCCTCGCACGCCGAAAGCGAACGGCTCACTTCATAGGAAAAATCCACGTGTCCGGGCGTGTCGATAAGGTTCAGTTCGTAGCTTATTCCGTCATTTGCGGTGTAGCTCATCCTCACAGGGTGCGACTTGATGGTTATGCCGCGTTCGCGTTCCAGATCCATATCGTCAAGCAACTGCTCCTGAAGATCGCGTTTGTCTACAGTTCCGGTGGCTTCCAGCAATCTGTCCGCCAATGTTGATTTGCCGTGGTCTATGTGGGCTATTATACAAAAATTTCTAATCAAGTCCAATTCTGACATACGTGTTTTAGTCCTTAATAAAATTACAGAAACATATAATTTAGCCTTTAAGCTTCCATTTTTCCATTTGCATAAGTAAGTTATAGGGACTAATTGTCAAAAAAGATGAAACAGCACTTAAACAAAAACAGAAAAATATGCATGACAACATAAAAATAAGAGGCGCGCGCCAGCACAATCTCAAAGGAGTTGACGTTGAAATTCCGCGCAACAAACTGACGGTTATAACCGGACTCAGCGGCTCGGGCAAATCTTCCCTGGCGTTCGACACGCTTTACGCCGAGGGGCAGAGACGCTATGTGGAAAGTCTTTCCGCCTATGCCCGGCAGTTTCTTGACCGCATGCAAAAACCGCTGGTCGACCACATTGAAGGACTTTCCCCTGCTATTGCAATTGAACAGCGCTCCTCCGGCTCAAATCCGCGCTCAACAGTGGCAACCACCACTGAAATCTACGATTATTTGAGGCTGTTGTACGCGCATATTGGAAAGCCGCACTGTCCCAAGTGCCGCCGGGAACTGGAAGCGCAATCGCCTCAGTCCATATGCGAAAAACTGACGACTTTGCCTGAAGGCAAAAAGATGATGATACTCGCTCCGTATGTCAGAGGACGCAAAGGAGAGCACAGGGACATAATTGAAAAAATTGAAAAAGAAGGATTTGTAAGAGCCAGAATTGACGGAAAAATAGTGTCGCTGGACGAAAAGATCAAGCCGCTCGCAAAAACCAAACGGCACACAATAGAGGCAGTGGTGGACAGGCTGGTGACAGGCAGCCTTGACGAAGCGCGGCTTAACGACTCTGTTGAGCTGGCTCTGAAGCACGGCGAAGGCATTCTGTCTGTCCTTCTGGAAGATGACAAGGGCGGCTGGGATGAAGAACAAATAAGCGAGCACCTCGCCTGCCTTGAATGCGGAATAAGCTTTGCAAAAATGCAGCCCAGAAATTTTTCCTTCAACAGCCCCTACGGAGCTTGCGAGCGCTGTCACGGCCTCGGATCGCTACTGGTGATGGACCCCTCATTGGTAATGCCCGACCCGGAGCTGTCAATAAAAAAAGGCGGCATTCCGGCATGGCGCAGAGGCCCGAGAAGGCTCATAATCTATTACAACCATCTTCTAAGGAGACTTTCCGAGCATTACGACTGCCCGGGCATGCTCAAAATTCCATTCAAGGATTTGCCGGAAAACATCCGCACAGGCCTACTCCATGGAACCGGCGACGAAGAAGTGAACTTCGACTATTGGATGCGCGGCAAAGAGCACAAAATGAGCAAGCCGTTTGAAGGAATCCTCGCAAACCTTGAAAGACGCTATTTTGAAACTGAAAGCGAGGCGGTGCGGGAGCGCTTGAAAAAATGCATGATGCGACGCGAATGCCCGAAGTGCAAAGGCGCGCGGCTTAAGCCGGAAAGCCTTGCAGTCACCGTAAGCGGAAAAGCCATACATGAATTCAACGCCATGCCCATCACCGCCGCCGCCGATTTTTTTTCAAGCCTCAAACTGAATAAGGAGGAAAAAGTCATCGCTTCGGAAATAGTCCGCGAAATCAGCTCCAGACTGGGCTTCCTGATAAACGTGGGCCTTTCATACCTTTCGCTCGACAGGGAAAGCGGAACACTTTCCGGCGGCGAAGCCCAGAGAATAAGACTGGCCACGCAGCTCGGCTGCGGACTTGTCGGCGTCCTTTACATACTTGACGAGCCAAGCATAGGACTGCATCAGCGCGACAATCTGAAACTGCTCGGCACATTGACAAAATTGCGGGACATCGGCAACACGGTCATAGTGGTGGAGCACGATCTTGACACCATTAACCACGCTGATTTTGTGGTGGATTTGGGGCCTGGCGCGGGGAAAAAAGGCGGAGAAATAGTTGCGACAGGCACCCCGGCTCAAATTCGGAAAAATAAAAAATCGCTGACAGGCCAATTTTTAGAAGGCGCAAGAAGCATTCCTGTGCCGGCGTTGCGTCAAAAAGGAAACGGCAAAAAGATTGTCATCAAAGGCGCGGCTTTCCATAACCTGAAAAATATTGACGTAACAATTCCGCTCGGCACATTCTGTTGCGTAACCGGCGTTTCAGGCTCCGGCAAAAGCAGCCTCGTGAACGGAATTTTGAAGGGCGCATTGAACCGTCATTTCGAAATTGGCAACGACCAGCCTGGCGACCATAAAAGCATAAAAGGCCTTAAGCATATCGGCAAAACAATCGTCATTGACCAGAGTCCAATCGGAAGGACGCCGCGCTCAAACCCCGCGACCTACACGGACGCATTCGGAACCATACGCAAAATCTTTGCCGAACTGACTGAATCAAAAATACGCGGATTCAAACCGGGCCGCTTCAGCTTTAACGTAAAAGGCGGACGCTGTGAAGAATGCAGGGGAGACGGAATCAAAAAGATAGAGATGCAGTTTTTGTCGGACGTCTATGTCACCTGCGCGGCCTGCAACGGCAAGCGGTTCAACAGCGAAACGCTTAGCATACAATACAAAAAAAGAAACATCGCCGAAGTCCTGGACATGACCGTAAATGAAGCCTGTGAATTTTTCTCGGCTGTTCCCACTATTTTTCGAAAATTGAAAACGCTTGCAGATGTGGGCCTGGGATACATCCATCTGGGACAGTCGGCAACCACGCTTTCCGGCGGCGAGGCGCAACGGGTCAAGCTGGCGGCCGAACTGGCAAAAATCCCGCGCGGCCATACGCTGTATATACTTGACGAGCCGACAACCGGCCTGCATGTGGCAGACATCGAGCAACTCTTGTCAGTGCTGATAAAGCTTCGCGACCTTGACAACACCGTTCTGGTCATTGAACACAATCTGGATGTTGTCAAAGTTGCCGACCACATCATCGACCTCGGACCGGAAGGCGGCAACAAAGGCGGGTTTCTAATAGCGGAAGGAACCCCGGAGCAAGTGGCCAAAAACAAAAAATCATACACCGGACAATTCCTGTCCGAACTTCTGGACTGACCTTTATGTTAAATCATGTAATATTGGCCATCGTCGAAATTTTTGGAATATTTGCCATCGGGGCGCTTGCGCGCGGAATGGGCTACATAAAAAAAGAAGACCTGGGGCCATGGTCAAAATTAATCATAGACTTTCTTTTTCCCATGCTTGTCTTTTCATCCATATTCAAGGACTTTGACACAAACCGCCTTTCCGAACTCTGGCTTCTTCCTTTGATAGGATTCGGCCTGATGTTTTTCGGAGCGGCCCTCGGCTTTTTTCTAAAATTCGGCATGAAAAATAGAACGCCGGAGCGCGTGGCCACATTTCATCATTTTTGCGCCATAAACAATTACGGATTTCTTCCCATTATAGTTATAAGCAACCTGTGGGGGAAAGAGTACCTGCCCTTGCTTTTCTTTCTAAACATAGGCTCAAATGTCGGCTTATGGAGCATGGGAATCGCCTTGCTCGGAGGCAAAAACATAAAAGCCACCATCAGGAATGTGATTTCTCCAAACCTTATTTCCATAGCCCTGGCTCTTGTTTTATCGCTGTGCAACTTGAAATATATAGTCCCGGATATGGCCGTGACTATTTGCTCAAAACTGGGCGCGGCAGCAATACCGCTGATGCTTATTCTTATAGGAGCCTCTCTTTACGGCTCTTCTCAAGTGTTTAAAAACAAGCGCGACATAACGTATCTTTCTTTTATCAGGCTTTTTTTCATACCTTCGCTGAGCGTGCTTGTCCTGATGCTTCTGCCGCTTCCGAAAGACGCTTACCGGGTGGCCTATGTTGTGGCCATCATGCCTGTTTCAGTCAGCTCAACAATCATCACGCGCAGATTCGGCGGCGACCCTGAATTTGCAGGCCAGGCCGCGCTGTTGACAACTATCGCGTCGATAGTGTCAATTCCGATAATGCTTTATTTCATTGATTTTAATCTACTTGATTTTCTCAAGCAGCTGTGAAATAATGTCGCCTGAAAAGCCTCTTGACGCCATGAAGCGGTAAATTTTTTCGCGTCGTTTTCTAGGGTCACTTTCGCGGGCGAGGGATTTCATTTTGCGCTCTAACACCACTTCAGCGCGAGAATATTCATTCTCTTTGTCTTCTGGAGATTCCTCCATTAATTCTTCAATTACAGGACGCGGCAGCCTTTTCTTGTTCAGCTCATTTTTAATGCGCCTGGAGCCAAACCCGCGCCCTTTCAGCTCTTCAATGTAAAGCTCCGCAAAATCTCTGTCATTAATAAAGTTCAAGCGTTCGCAATCATCCAGAACCGCTTTTATTGTTTGTCCCGAAAAGCCGCGCAGCTTAAGCTTTCCGGCGAGCTCGGAACGTCCGTGCGCCCTTCGCGACAAAAGGCTCATTGCTTTTTTCATGGCTTTTTCTTTTTCTTCGCTCACATGCGCCCCTTGTCCAGAATTACAGTTT
>Ga0075121_1002251_pt1 | contig 11197 bp, 14 predicted proteins | sample AntAceMetag02UKG_FD_69793 | JGI IMG/M metagenome (GOLD analysis project Ga0075121, IMG submission 69793) | Saline lake microbial communities from Ace Lake, Antarctica - Antarctic Ace Lake Metagenome 02UKG | ecosystem: Environmental > Aquatic > Non-marine Saline and Alkaline > Saline | place... | reverse complement strand
TTCATATACTTGCGTTATGCGTCGGGTAAGTGGAAAGAGATTAAAGTTGTTTCAAGCGTGGAGAATGTAGCTTTTTTGGATGGCTTTCATGAGACAGAGTTATAAAGGGAGTTGACCCCTTTTTGAATCTAATGCCAACAAGAAAAGTCAAGCTTGTTTTTTATATATTTCTTGATATATCACACAATTGTCTGCTATTCTTATTAAAATGAGAAACGGTTCAATGATATATGTTATAAGAAAAAATAAATGAAATTTGAATTAAAACCCTTTAATCGTAATGCTCCTGACAAAGATTTGATTCTCGATCTTCAACGAGTTGCAAAATTATTAGATAAAAATAAAATAACGATTGAACAGTATAATGAGCATGGTAGGTTTAATTCTTCCACCCTCCAGCGTCGCTTTGGTGGTTGGCTTAATACATTAAAAAAAGCAAATCTTGAGCAAACAAGGATTTATGGCGTAAGCGACGAAGAATACTTTCAAAATATAGAACATGTTTGGACGATCATCGGAAGACAACCATATTATAGAGATATGGAGAAACCTCTCTCCAAGTATTCAAAAAAAGCTTATTGGCATAGATTTGGTTCTTGGCGGAAAGCGTTAGAAGAATTTGTGAAATATATCAATTCTGATGAAGATGTCAAGAAAAGCACTAGAATTAAGCAACTTTCCACAAAAAAATCTCACCGAACAAATAGAAATATATCATGGCGAATGAGATTTCTTGTAATGCGCCAAGACAATTTTAGATGTTCTATTTGTGGTACAGTCCAGAATATAGAAAAAAACATAACCCTACATGTTGATCATAAAATTGCTTGGACTAAAGGCGGAGAAACAGTAATGGATAATCTTCAAACATTGTGTAACAAATGCAATATTGGGAAAAGCGATTTATCTATGAAAAAATAAAAATCTATAACAACGCACTGCACCTGATTGTTGCCCGCCGCCTTTCGGCGTCTGATACCAGCAGGTGAGTTTGAATGTTAACTTGAATTATACACATTTCTTGCAAAAGGGGGATTGTTGATGGAACCCAACATGTCTGCAGCAATAACTGGTGCAATTGCGGGTGGTGTAATCAGTTTGATTATGGGATGGATTTTTAGAAAAATTGATCACCGCCATGAAAAGATTGTATTGGCTGCAGGCATAAAAGCAGAATTAGAGAATTATAAAAAGGAATTACACAGTGCTATTGAGGGAAATAAAATCTTATTACAACGTGTCAAAGATTCCGGTGGTAAACTCCAAGGGGGTATCTTAATAAATCGAGGTTCAGACCTTGTTTTTATTAATGCCTCTATTCAAAAGCTTGGTTTGTTCGGAAAGGATACAGTTGTAAAGATTGTTCAATTAATAAGTCAACATGAAGTTATGAAAGAATGGGTTTCTCGGATAAATGGTAGTGCCCCAAACGGTGTTAATTTTTTTGCCAGCAACCAAAGTAATATCACTCAAGCTATGGACGAAACGTTCAATAAAATGATTTCGTACTGTAATGATATTATTTCAAATCTTGAAAATGTTTAATTAAAATGACAATAGGACTTGCCGCAACAAACAATTAGACAATATTGAGACAGTTAACCAGTCAATTAAGTTGATCGCAAGAGGTCGAATCTATAGACATAATTTAACATTAATACTTTTCGAATGAGTTCGCCGACCTCTGGGCGGCAACTTATCTCAACGTTAGAAGGAAGAAAGAGGGTTGAGAACGAATAGCTCTCAGCCATGGAACGGGGGTTTAATTCTCTTTGGGGCTACCAAGGTTAGTTGCTATTTCTCTAAAAACTTACCAATTCTTCTGTATTTCTCGTATCTTTGATTACTAATTTCTTCAGGAGAAAGTTTAGATAGTTCACTTAAACAGGTTTTTAATGTATTCTTAATGTTTTCGGCTACTTCGTTTGGATTTCTATGTGCTCCGCCAACTGGTTCAGGTATTATTGCATCAATAATTTCAAATTTTTTCAAATCTGATGCTGTTATGCAAAGCGCTTTAGCAGCTTCAGGAGCTTTAGTTCTGTCTTTCCATAATATTGCGCCGCATGCTTCTGGAGTACACACAAAGTAAACGGAATTCTCTAGCATAAAAACTTTATTTCCTAATCCGATTGCCAGTGCTCCTCCGCTGCCTCCTTCTCCAGTAATTATAACGATTGTAGGAACCTGAAGATGAGACATTTCTTTTAAATTATGCGCAATCGCTTCTGCTTGTCCTCTTTCCTCCGCTTCAATGCCAGGATAGGCGCCCGGAGTGTCAATAAAAGCAATGATCGGAATGGAAAATTTTTCAGCTGTTTTCATCAGCCTTAACGTTTTTCTATAACCTTCAGGGTGCGGCATTCCAAAGTTTCTGATAATATTTTCTTTTGTATTTCTGCCTTTCTGATGACCAATTACCATAACCGTCTTATTCTGAAAACTAGCCAACCCTCCTATTATTGCTTGGTCATCAGCAAATGATCTATCGCCATGAAGTTCGATAAAATTTTTCATAAAAGCATTAATGTAGTCCAAAGCATATGGTCTGTCAGGATGACGGGCAATCTGCATTCTTTGCCATGCTGTAAGATTCCGATGTATTCTTTTTTCGCTTTCAATAGCTTTTTTTTCGAGTATCTTTATCTCGTCTGAAAAATCTATATTTTCTGTAGAAGCAAATACTTTTAACTCTTTTATCCTTTTCTCCAGTTCTATGATAGGCTTTTCGAATTCAAGGCCGTTTACTGCCACTTTTTGTCTCCTATGAATTGTTATTTATCATTTTGTGTTTTAATTATGGTTACGGATATTCCAACAGGGACAAGGTCAAATAACTCTTCTACGTCTTTGTTATGCATTCTTATACAACCTTCTGTGGATTGTTTGCCAATACTCTCAGGTTTTACTGTTCCATGTATTCCATAGCCCTTCTCTGTTATTCCCATCCAGCGCGTGCCAAGAACATTCTTGGGACTATCCGCAGAGACAACAGCGCCTGCAGTATACCAAGGAGGATTTTTTAATTTATTTATTATTTTAAAATTTCCCATAGGTGTGCAGTCATTAGCTCCGCTAGCTATTATATAGGTTTTTACAAGTTCTCCATTATTTTTCAAGACGAGCTTATTAGACCTTGTATCTACATCAATAGAGAAACCGGATCCAGAAGTTATTTTTAATCTCTTACCAGGTCTTATCATAGTATTTTTCAACTTATTGCTTTTCATAATCAAATCAAGCGTAGTATTAAATTTTTTCTTGATTGAATCGAGAGTATCTCCAGCTTTTACCTTGTAAATCGTACTATCTTTTGTAGGGATAGGAGAAAACATAAGTTTTACATTTATGTCTCCAATCTCCTTGCGCGCTGAAATTTTTAATTCGTCATTATCAGATTTTAAAATAACTTTCTCAAATAAAGCAAGAGCATTTAAGAATTCATTTTGAAGTTTGTAAACACGAGCTTTGGCATACAGAGCATTATAAAAGATATTACTATTTGGATATTCATTTAATATATTGTCATACAGGTCATTTGCTTTTTCAAGATCACCTTTTGTTTGTGCTAATTCACCCAGTTCAAGTAATGCTTCGTCAATATATTCCGAATTTTTGAACTGACCTGTAATTCTATTCAGAAGAGTTTCGGACTTTGCTGAATCTCCAATTTTTTTGTTGCATACTGCAAGTCTATAAACAAGTTCTGACTGTTTTCTTTCAGATGCAAATTTGCGTTTTTGGTTTTTATCTAATAAATCAGCATATATAGTCTTTGCTTCTTCAAACTCACCTTTATTATAAAATACATCAGCTTTTTTATACTGATCAGAAATGTTTTTTTGAAGAAACTGAGAGTATGCCTGCCATCCAACATAGACAGCAATTATCAGTATCATAGTAACTAATATGAATTTTGTGTTTTTTTTCTTCATCCCTATTTCCCTTTTTCATAGATTTTACTTCTGTTAAAGTCCAAGATCATTTCCGACACTGTTCCGTACCTTTTGTTTAGTTTTTTTTCTATTGCCTTCATCACACAATTTTCAGTATTTTTTTGTATGTTAGAATCGTAATAAGAGAGAGGTCTTGGTTGCGTATGTATATTGATGTGAGCTCTCATAATCTCATTTTTATCATTTCCTTGATAAGGAACTCTGCCGGTCAGCATTTCGTATATAAGTATTCCGTAAGAATATATGTCTGTTCTATTGTCTATGTGTCTTTTTTCTATCTGTTCAGGAGCCATGTATGTAGGTGTACCGTCAATAAATTGGTTGCGTGTAAAGATTCTTAATCTATTATAATTCGCCAGACCAAAATCTATAATTTTCACTTCGTTATTTTCTGAAACCAGAATATTCTCAGGCTTTATGTCTTTATGAATTATGTTATTTTCATGAAGATAATTAAGTCCTCTTCCTATTTGCAAAACAATATCATATTTTCTCTGAAAGTTTTTAATTTTTTTATAAAGCAGGAGTTTTTTTAAATCTTCCCCATCGATGTATTCCATCACTGTATAAAACGTTCCATCTTCTTTCCCAAAATCTATTACTCGAATTATATTCGGGTGATTTAGCTTTTTTAACATCTTGGCTTCTTGGATGAACCCGTTTATTGTCCTGCGATTTATATTTTTTGGATGAAGAATCTTAATTGCTACTTCTTCTTTTGTTGCAGGGTCGCTTGCTTTATATATATGAGCCATTCCGCCCGACTTAATGATATGCTGAATTATATATTTGCCAAACTTTTGTCCTGTCATCAACAAATCCTAAACTAATTTAAAAATTTAAAGTTGCCAATTCGGGCTGTTCCAGTATTTTTCTAGGTTGCTTAACTCAATATCCACATTCAAATTATCCCTAAAATTATAACTGAAATTAATGTTCTTTTGAATACAAATTCTATTCAGTAGATCCAACATGAATTTTATATCATTCTGAAGCATATTTTGTTCATGAGAAGTGAAGTCAGAAAATATTAGGTCAAAGGAAAACTTCATCCTGTCCTGATCAACAATATTGAACTTTATTTTGAGGTTTTTTATTTTATTTAGAGCTTGAGACGTTGCTAGAGAAAATCCAAGGTTGCCGGAGTACTTATTCAATAGACGAGATAAGAGATTGTTTTTATTTTCCAACGTAATATACCCATCGGTTTTATCATTTAGTGGGGCTTGATTGTTTAGATTGTTAAAGTTGCTTTTCGCATATTCAACAACATCCGGTGCAGTTCCAACAATTACATTATCTCCAATAAAAACATAGGCTGACAATTCTCCCTCTTTCCTGGTTTTTGTCCTGTCAGATCCCTTAATGTGTTTGGCTAACAGCCCAGCTAATATTGATTTTCTAAGCGTTTTACTGCTTTCTTTATTTCCAATTTTAAGGGATACCGCTAAATCTCCTATCTTCATAGAAATATCAGAGTTTTCAGTTGCTATATGTCCTACAATAAAATATGCGGTTTCTCCTGCATCGGGAACGTATATATTTCCCCAAATTTTATCAAAAATCGGAAGAGAAATGTTTGAAATTTTCAGATCAGTATCCTGAACGATTTTGCTTTGCACAAAGGATTGTATTAGTGCGTCTGCAACTGATTTCAATCCTTTATCATTATAGTCAATCCGCAAAAAAAATCTCAGACAATTGTCAGGTTTCGTTAATAGATAGTTTTTGTTGCTTTCCAATGCATCAGATATGTCGGAACGATATCCTATTAAGATAACGATAATGAGAATTGTTTTTATGATATATTTGAAAGAATTCATTGCCAGAATATACCATAACAGGCTTTAATCGTCAATTTTAGCTTGATAGCGTTTTTGAAAAGATGTATATTAAGAATGGAAATCATTATCAATAAGAGGTGGTATTATGCCTATGCAGAGAAATGCTAGACCAATGTGGTGGCATGGAAGATTCAGAGGTTGCGGTTATAGGATAACTGTGCCAAGAAAAGCCATACTGGATGTACTCTCCAAATCCGATAAACATTTAAGCGCAGAAGAGATATATATAAAAGTACATACTTATTATCCTGCTGTAGGATTGACAACCATTTATCGCACTCTGGACATTTTGGCTAATATGGGCTTAATATTTAAGCTTGACTTCGGAGATAGTAGAGCAAGGTATGAATTGGCAGAAGGCCCTAAAGGGAAAGCGCATCATCATCATTTAATATGCACAAATTGCAATAGAATTATTGATTATACGGATTTCATAGATGAAGAGATAAAACTTCTTGAGCAAACTGAAAAATCACTTTCGGAAAAGTACAATTTCAAAACAACAAGTCATCTTACTCAGTTTTACGGATTATGTGAAAAATGTCAAAAAAACGTTGAAAAAGGGAATGATGAATATATTTGAATTTTGTCCTATATGTAAGTGTTCTTTATGCAAGGTTAAGGTAGATGGTAGAAAGAGATTGGTTTGTCAGAAATGCGGATGGATACGCTATGAAAATCCATTACCTGTCGCAGTATGTGTGGCAACGGATAAAAAAAATAGGATACTTATAGCAAAGAGGAATATCAAACCGGGTATAAATAAATGGGCGCTTCCTGGTGGTTTTATTGAATCAGGAGAAAGTTCAGAACAGGCTTGTTTGAGAGAACTTCAGGAAGAAACAGGTTTAAAGGGTAAAGTTGAAAGATTAATAGGTGTTTATGCTCAAAAAAGCAAATATTATGGGTCTCTTCTTGTTATTGGTTATGAGGTTAGTGTTCCCAAAAACACTCTTTTATTAAATTATGAATTGAAAGAGGCTAGATTCTCAGCTAAAGAAGATTTACCTGATATTACATTTTTATCACATAGAAAAATGATAGAAGATTTTTTAAGTCATGAGAATGTTGGTTAATCGAGGTGAATAAATGGATATAACGAAAAATTATCAAAGGATCAGAAAAGAAATTCCAGACAACGTAACTATCGTTTTGGCAGGCAAGACAAGGACTCGGGAAGAGATTGAAGAGGTTATAGAAGCCGGTGTCACAGACATTGGGGAAAATTATGTGCAGGAAGCAGAAAAAATGTATGATTCTTTGGGTGAAGAAAGAAAAAAGATCAGATGGCATATGATAGGGCATTTACAAAAAAACAAGATTAACAAGGTGCTTAGAATTTTTGATGTTATGCAAACAGTTGATTCTTTAGAAAAAGCAATAGATATTGATAAAAGAGCGAAGGAAACGGGAAAAGCAATTTCCGTGTATGTAGAAATAAATATAGGCAGCGAAATGACAAAGGCGGGTATAAAACCGGAATATGAAGTTGCGAAAAATTTAGTTAGAGAAATTTCAAAACTAGAATATTTAAGTTTAGAAGGGCTGATGACAATGGGTCCTCGGTTTGGAAATCCGGAGGACTCAAGACCTTATTTTAGAGAAACGAAAGAGATCTTTGAAAGAATAAAAGCGCTTAATTTGCCAAGAGTTAAGATGGAGACATTATCTATGGGAATGTCAAATTCTTACAAAGTAGCAATTGAAGAAGGAAGCAATATGATTAGATTAGGTACTGTTGTCTTTGGGGAGAGAAGTTCAAAAAACTCTTGACATAATATTTCCAATTGTATATATTGGAAATGGAAATGGAAATCATTTCCAATAAGAAACAGAGGAGGTGTTTAAAATGCCAAGAGGAGATGGAACAGGTCCAGGAGGAATGGGTCCAATGACAGGTAGAGCAGCAGGTTACTGTGCAGGTTATTCGGTCCCGGGTTATGCAAATCCGGTTCAAGGTAGAGGTCGTTTTGGTTATGGCCTTGGCTTGGGCGGAGGTCGTGGCTTTGGTAGAGGTCGCGGTTTCGGCAGAGGATTTGGCGGTTATTCATATGCCCCGGAGATTACTTCTCAACAGGAAACAGATATGCTGAAAGAGCAGTCTAAAGCCATAACTGAAGAGCTGGCGGCAGTCAACAAACGGATCAGCGAGTTGAAATCAGCAGCCAAGGAAAGTAAATAGCTGATTGAGGAAGGTAAGCAGGGATAGATATATTATCAGTATCTATCCCTGCTTATGTCAAATTAAGAAAGGATAAATGAGAACCTATTTAGATTGTATACCATGTTTTTTTAGACAAGCACTTGATATGACAAGAATCACAGGTGTAGACGAAGCTACGCAAAAAAAAGTGATGAATGAGGTAGCAAAATTGATTCCTGAGTTTTCATTGGATGCGACTCCGCCAAAAATGGGGAGGGAGATATATCGGATTGTAAAGGGAATAACAGGCGAAGATGACCCTTATAAGGAAATTAAAAAAAGAAGTAATAATCTTGCATTAAGTCTTTACCCTAGGTTAAAAGAAAAAATCGAAGGTTCAGATGATAAGCTTTTAGCAGCGGTAGAGTTAGCCATTGCCGGTAATGTGATAGATTATGGAGTCAAGAACTCTCTGGATATTGACAAAGAGGTAGAAAAGATTCTTGCCGGAGATTTTGTTGGGGTGGAAAAGAGTTCTAAAAAAAGCTTTGATTATCAGGAATTCAGGGATGCATTGAATAATGCCGGATCTGTTCTCTATCTGGGGGATAATGCCGGAGAGATTGTTTTTGACAAACTTCTGATTGAAGAATTGAGCGATATCTTACCGGATACAAAGATTACCTATGTGGTAAGAGATAAACCGGTTATTAATGATGCTTTGATGGAAGATGCTATCAGTTGTGGCTTAGATAAAATAGTAGATGTCATATCAAGTGGCTGCGATGCCCCGGGTACTATTTCGGATCTTTGTTCAGAAAACTTTCTCGAGCTTTATAAGAAGGCAGAACTGGTTATTAGTAAGGGGCAGGGGAATTTTGAGACATTGGCAGACGAAAATAGAGAGATATTTTTTCTATTCAAGGTAAAATGTCCGGTGATTGCAAACCATACTGGTTTTAATCTTGGTGATATAGTTCTGAAAAAAATATAAAAGGGATAATTATGAGAGAAAAAACAACTCAGGAAACACAGCAGGAAAAGAGATTAAATGACAATATGAACAAGATAAAACATAAGTTGATTGTTATTAGCGGAAAAGGAGGAGTTGGGAAAACCACGGTAGCAGTTAACCTTGCTTATGGCTTAGCAATGAATAAGCATAAGGTTGGAATATTAGATGTGGATATTCATGGTCCGAATATAGCGAAGATGCTGGGTGTTGAGGGAGCAAAATTAGTTAGCTCTCAATCGGGATGGATAGAGCCAATAGAAGTTTTACCCAATCTTAAGGCAGTGAGTATAGCATTTATGATTGACAGTCCCGATAAGCCTATTATTTGGCGTGGTCCGCTAAAGATGATCACAATTAAACAATTTCTGAGTGATGTAAACTGGGGTGAACTTGATTATCTTATAATAGATTCTCCTCCGGGAACAGGAGACGAACCTCTAAGTGTTTGTCAGCTCATATCTGATATAGACGGCGCCGTAATTGTTACTACACCTCAGGATGTAGCGATTTTAGATTCTCGTAAAACTGTTTTATTTGCACAAGCATTAAAGGTTAAGGTTATTGGAATAATCGAGAATATGAGTGGTTTTATTTGTCCACATTGCAGAGAAAGGACAGATCTGTTTAAATCAGGTGGAGGAGAGAAGTCTGCGAAAGAGCTAAAAGTACCATTTTTGGGAAGAATCCCTATAGAGCCGGGAATAGTAGCCTCAGGAGATTCAGGCAAGCCGTTTATCAGTTCTATGAAAGATACAGAAACCAATAGGGTTATGGAAACAATATCTCGAAAGATAGAAGAATCTGTATCTGAAAAAGCAGCTGAGTAGGAGTAATTTTTGGAAGCGAAATTAATGGATATGCAGGATTTAGTTAAAGATTTTTTAAAACAGAGGCGTTTTGCGGTAGTGGGTTCGTTTAGGAATGAATCTAAATACGCCTATCAGATTCTCAAAACATTAAAAAACAGAGAGTATGAGGTTTATCCGGTTAACCCTAGTCTTAAGGAAGTTGATAACCTAATTTGTTATCCCAGCGTTAAAGATATTCCTATAGTTTGTGATGTTGCTAATATAATTACTTCGCCAAAAATAACGGAGAAAATCGTACAAGAATGCAAAGAGAAAGGAATCACTAGAGTATGGCTTCAGCCGGGGGCTGAAAGCCATGAAGTTATAGAATTTTGCCAAGAAAACAACATTAAAGTTATTTATGATCTTTGCGTTATGCTTGAAAAAATTTAATTTCTTAGGAGTGAAGAAATGGCAGATTTTAAACAGCTTGATGAAGCGCGGAAATTGTTAGGCATAGAAGAAACGGCAACTTTGAAAGAGATAAAGAATGCGTATAGAAAACTTGCTTTTAAACACCATCCTGATAAATGCAAGGATGCAGAAAAAAAAAGATGCGAGGAGATGTTTAAAAAGATAACTCATGCCAACGATATTCTGATGAGCTATTGCGCAGGATATAAATATTCTTTTAAAGAAGAGGATGTATCAGAAGGGACAGCAGATAAAGAATATTATGATCACTTGAATAGATTCTATGACGGGTGGTTTGAAAAAAAAACTAATGGAGAAAATTAAAAAGAAAGGAGTACGCTTAGATTATGAATATAGCAATATCAAGTGGTAAGGGGGGAACAGGCAAAACTTTTGTTGCTACTAATGTGGCAATTGCTTTTTCAAAAATGGGAAAGAAGGTTTGTTATCTTGATTGTGATGTTGAAGAACCGAACGGTCATCTTTTTCTCAATCCTCGTATTGATAAGGAAGAAGATATCAGCTTATTGGCGCCTGTTGGTGTTGATGATGAGAAATGTATTCAATGCGGTAAGTGCCAGGACGCATGTCATTATAATGCAATAGCAGTAATAAATGATAAGGTTATGTTCTTCCCTCAATTGTGTCATGTTTGCGGAGCCTGTAAGATTGTTTGTCCTAAGGATGCCATTATTGAAGAGAACAAGAAAATAGGTGTCCTGAAGCATGGTAAAAGCGGTGAAATAGATTTTCACTATGCACTTCTTGAAACTGGTGAGGGAGGAATGTCTCCCAGATTGATTAAAAGAGTTAAAGAATGTGCAGGTGACGGAATAAATATATTTGATTCTTCTCCCGGAACCGCATGTCCTGTTGTAGAAACGGTAAAGGATGTTGATCTGTGTGTGCTTGTTACAGATCCCACGCCTTTTGGAGTGAATGATCTGAAACTGGCTGTGGATATGAGCCGTAAGATA
>Ga0075121_1002250_pt1 | contig 11197 bp, 10 predicted proteins | sample AntAceMetag02UKG_FD_69793 | JGI IMG/M metagenome (GOLD analysis project Ga0075121, IMG submission 69793) | Saline lake microbial communities from Ace Lake, Antarctica - Antarctic Ace Lake Metagenome 02UKG | ecosystem: Environmental > Aquatic > Non-marine Saline and Alkaline > Saline | place... | reverse complement strand
TAAAAAAAACAGCGAATTTTATACGCTCCGGCATTGATCTTCTCGAAAAGTTTTTTCCGAAATCCAGGCATGACAGCGGAAGCATCTCCGGTTTGTTTAAATTTATAAAACAGCACGGAGTCTGGCTTTTGCTTGTTATGATTTTGCTTGTCGCGCTGGTTTGCGCGCTGATGCTTTTGCGCATCAGAAGAAATATGCTCGCAAACAGGGCATTGCTTGAAGCTGTCAAGCCAGAGACATTGCCGGACTTGAATGATGAAAATGTAAGCGCGGCCGACCTGAAAGAGGACGGTTGGATAAAAATAGCGTCTGAGCTTTCGGCGGACGGACAGTTGCGGCTTGCTTTGAGAGCTGTTTTTCTGGCAACGTTGAGCATGCTCTCGGATAAAAGGCTGTTGACTATTGCCAGGTTTAAGACAAACCGCGAATATTTTATAGAGCTGAAGAGGCGCGCGCATTCGGACAAAGAATTATTGAGCTTGTTTTCTGAAAATATTCTTGTATTTGAAAGAGCCTGGTATGGCGATCATGAAGTGACAATGGAGATTTATGAAAAGTTCAAAAACAATTACGAAAAAATGAACAAACGGACGGAACAATGAAGAAAAGCAAACATATAAAAGCGCTGTATTTCTTTCTGGCTCTTTCAGGTGGCGTGCTGTTTGCCTGGTCTGTCTTTGCGTTATTTGAGTTGCGGTTTTCGCGCGGAGATGTTCATGAAGCCTACTCGTCATTGCGTTCTGATCCTTTGGGATGCAAGGCGCTGCATGACAGTTTCTCGAAGATTTCCGGCTTAAATGTCCGCCGCCTTATGCGTCCGCCTGGAGAAATAAAAAATCCTTCAGATTCAGTTCTTTTCGTGACAGGCGCGCGTTTTGACGAGCGCATAACAGAGCGGGGAGAGCTTCTTGATTTTGTATTGAACGGCGGCCGACTGCTTGTCTTTTTCAGCGCCGAAAGAGAAGCTCCACCCGGAGCTGCCTCATCTGAAAAATGCTCTTCAAAAAAAATCAAAAAAGAAAAGAATAAGAAAAAAAGAGCTTGCGGCGCAAAGCTTAAAAGAGCAGCTCCTGCAAAAAATAAACGAAAAGCCAAATGGGGCTTCAAGCTGATTGCGGCAAAGCATTTGTTTGTGATAGCCGAACAGGCTGTGCCCGCCAAATCATCAAGAACTGAACACGGTTTTTCAGCCATGCCTTTTTATTCAGCGGCAAGTTTTGAAATCAAAAACGGCGACTGGAACGCTCATTACTTTCACAAGGGAAAGCCTGTTATGATCGAAAGGCATTTTGGAAAAGGCTCGGCTGTAATTTCCACCGCCAGCTATTTTATTTCAAACGAAGGCTTGCGCAAGGCTCCTCAGACAAAATTGCTTTCCCATCTGATTGGCGAAAAAAAGCATATATATTTTGACGAAAAGTCGCACGGCCTTAAGGAAAACAGAAATATTATATGGCTGGGCAAAAAATATAAACTTGGATTATTGGCGCTGAATCTCCTGCTGCTGGCCGGGCTGTTTGTCTGGAAATGCGCGTGCTCTGTTTCAGGAATAAACGCGCGCGGCGATCCTGAACAGGCGAAGGTCAATTCGGATTTCACATACGCGTCTGGCCTGGTCAACCTCTTGAAAAGAAGCGTTCCGCAAAAAGGATTGGCTGCATCCTGCGAAAAAGAATGGAAGAAAACAGTAAAATACCGCCATATCCCGGAAGACAAGCTTCAAGATATAGAGGAGCTGGCTCATGCGTCCGGGTCTCAAAAAGATCAGGTTAATATATATAACAGAATACATAAAATAATATCGAAACGAAAGCGAGGCAGGAATGAATAATCTGGAATCATTAAAAGAAACGCTCTCGAAAATAAGAGAGGAAGTGGGCAAAGTCATTATCGGCCAGGAAGAGGTTGTGGACTTGGCCTTGGTGACCATCTTCTCAAGATCGCACGCGCTGATAGAAGGAGTGCCGGGAATAGCAAAAACCCTTTTGATAAGAACCTTGGCCAAAACTATGGATTGCGCTTCGCAGAGGATCCAGTTTACGCCTGATTTGATGCCTGCTGACATCACTGGAACGAATGTCTACAATATGCACGAAAATGACTTTAAACTTTTGAAAGGCCCGGTCTTCACCAACTTTTTGCTCGCGGACGAAATAAACAGGGCTCCGGCAAAAACCCAATCGGCTCTTTTGCAATGCATGCAGGAGCGCGTGGTCACTATCGACAGGGAAAGTCACATCCTGTCAAAATCCTTTACTGTCTTTGCCACCCAGAACCCTATTGAATACGAGGGAACTTATCCTCTTCCGGAAGCCCAGAAAGACAGGTTCCTGCTAAAAATAGACATGGGATATCCGGTGGAAGAAGATGAGCGCAAACTGGCGCGGATGATGCTCGATGACGACGCGCCGGAGAAAAGGCTTGACGCGGGCGAAATAAAGCAGGTTCTCTCTTTTGACGCGTTGCCGGAGCTTCAGGCCGCTTTTGGAATGGTCAAAATAAAAGAGGAACTGGTGGATTACATCATCAAAATAGTCAGACTGACCAGAACACACAGTTCTGTGCTTGTCGGAGCCGGGCCGCGCGCCACTCAGGCTCTGGTGTTGAGCAGCAGGGTGTACGCCGCTTTGCAAGGCAGGGATTTTGTGACGCCGGATGATATAAAATTTCTTTCCTCTCCGGTTTTAAGCCATCGCCTGGCTCTGAGGCCAGAATATGAAATAGAGGGCTTGACCGTGCCCGAAGTCATTCAGCAAATGCTTCAGGAGGCGCCTGTTCCCAGATGATAATCCCGAGGAGCATAATTTTATGGTGCGCTGTTTTGCTTCCGCTTTCGGCGGCAGCTTTTCATGGCGATGGCTTCGCGCAAGCATTGATTGTGGCCACGGGCTCTCTTTTCGTTATCGCCATAATAGATGCGATTATGGCATTGCAGCGCGGCAGACAAATATCTTTTTCCTTGCCAGAGCTTTCGCGTTTTTCGATAAAGCGCAACGGGAATTTAGTTTTTTCTATTTCAAACCCTGCCAAAATCACGGCAGACCTGCTTTTTGTTCCGTTAGTCCCAGACGAGTTGGGAGCGCTCGAAAGCGAGTTCTCGATGCGCTTGAGCGCTGATGAAAATATGAAATTTAACTGCCCCTGCCTTCCCGGGCGAAGAGGCAGTCACAAAGTAAGCCTTTCATGGTTTGAAGTTGTTTCTCCGTTGGGGCTTTGGTCTGCGCGAATGAAAAATCCTCTTGACTCCGAAATCCGGGTGTACCCGGACACTCACAGCGAAAGGAACAATCTTGCCGCAATGTTCCTTAACAAGTCTTACGGCGGATTGCATCTGCATCGAGTGGTGGGGCAAGGCCGTGAATTTGAAAAATTAAGGGATTATATTCCAGGCGACAGCTTTGATATTGTTTCATGGAAAGCCACGGCAAAGCGCGGCAAACCAGTGTGCAAGGAATATCAAGTGGAGCGAACGCAGGAAATTTACGCAATCATAGACACTTCAAGATTCAGCGGCAGATCAAAAGGCGGAATATCCAACCTTGACCATCATTTCGCATCCGCTCTGGTTCTGGGACAGGTCGCGGAAAAGCAGGGGGATTTATTTGGAATAATCACTTTTGACGATCAGGTTAAAACTTTTATCAGAGCGGGCGGCGGAAAAGGACGCTATTCAGCCTGTCGCGATGCCGTTTATGGCTTGGCTCCGCAGGCAAAGTCGCCTGATTTCGGGGCTTTATTTTCTTTCGTCAGAGCCAACCTGCGCAGGCGCGCATTGCTGGTGTTTCTCACCGACCTTGATGAGCGTTCGCTGGCTGAATCTTTTGTCGAAAATATTTCGCTTGTAAGCAGACATCATCTTTGCATGGTCAACATGCTCAAAGATGAAACTCTGGGGCCGCTTTTCGAATCGCCCGCAGACACGCCGGATGATATATATGCGCATCTTGCAGGGCATATAAAATGGGCTGACTTGCTGGAAACCAAGCGAGCGATGGCCAGATACGGCGTTCATTTTTCTATGATTGACAGAGAAAAACTCAGCGTCAACCTGATTTCCGGCTATATGGACATGAAGAGAAGGCAGATGATATGATTTTAGACATTGAAAAATTTGTTGTCAAGGAAAAGCCCCTATGGAATGAACTGGATAATTTGCTGGGGACTTTGGCGCGAGAAGGAGACAAAAAGCTTTCCGTGGACGATGTAAAGCGCCTTTATTACTTGTATGAAAGAGTATCCGAAGACCTTGCAAAGATATCAACTTTTTCAGGAGAGCGCGAAGTCCGGAAATACCTTGAGACGCTTGTAGCCAGGGCTTACGCCGAAATATACGCAAAAAAAGGAAAACGCGTAAAGTTTAATCTCTTTAAATGGGCCGCGCATTCGTTCCCGGCGGCTTTTCGGAGAAACAGCAAAGCGTTTATGCTCGCTTGCGCAATCAGCTTGTTCGGAGCGCTTTTCGGAGGAATTGCGGTGACTGTTGACCCTGACGCAAAAAAAGCTGTTTTCCCGGAAGAATTCAGGCATTTGCAACAGTCTCCCGACGAAAGAGTGGCGCAGGAGGAAAAAATGGATGCGGACAGACGCCTGGAAGGCGTTCAGTCTACTTTTGCCGCGCAACTGATGACGCATAATATAAAAGTTTCAGTGTTTTGCCTGGCTTTGGGCATGGCATGGGGCATAGGCACAATGCTTGTTCTCTTTTACAACGGAGTTGTTCTTGGCGCTGTGGCTTTTGATTTTATTATGGGAGGGCAGACTGTTTTTATGCTGGGCTGGCTGATGCCGCACGGCGTTATTGAGATACCGGCTTTTGTCATAGCCGGACAGGCCGGCCTTGTGCTTGGCGGATGCATTTTAAAACCGCGCGGAGCAAGGGCACGCGCCTTAAAAGAAAAAATTGACGATATTGTGACACTGGCGGGAGGCGTTGCGATGCTTCTGATATGGGCAGGATTGGTGGAGTCTTTCCTGTCTCAACTGCACGAGCCGGTGATTCCTTATTTTGCAAAGATTATCCTGGGCGTTGTTGAACTTATCGCTTTGATTGCCTATCTGGGGCTTGCCGGAAGAAAAAAAGAAAAAGAGGCTATGTCGAAGGGAGCTGCTGAATGAACGCCGCTGAATTGACAAACATTGTTGAGATAAGAACTCCGGAAGGCATTTCCTTTCCTTTGCATCTGGCTTCGCCTGTTTCCCGATGCCTTGCATGGACAATGGATTTTTTCTGCATTCTGGTTTTGCAGAACGCTTTGTCAATGATTGTCAGGCTGTTCCTTATTTTGAGTCCTGACTTCGCTCAGGGAATGGCTATTGCCTTATATTTTGTCATATCAATCCTTTACGGAATTATTCTGGAATGGGCATGGAACGGGCAGACATTCGGGAAACGCATGTTTTGCCTGCGCGTCATAGATGCCGATGGAATGAAGCTCAGTCCTTCGCAAGTAGTTGTCAGAAATCTTCTTCGCGCGGTGGATTGCCTTCCGGCCTTTTATCTTGCAGGCGGCGCGTTCAGCCTTTTGTCGCCACGCTATCAGCGTCTTGGAGACATTGCCGGGCGAACCTATGTAATTCGCGAGCTGAAAGCTGCGGATCCGGACTTAAACTCAATCCTGACAGACAAGTACAATTCCTTCAGAAATTATCCATATCTAATGGCCCGGGCCAGAGCCGGGATTCCGCCAAATGAGGCCACATTGCTTTTGAGGTCTCTTTTAAGACGCGACACACTTGATGCGCAGCGACGCGCCGAGATTTATTCAAAACTCGCTGAATACGTCAAAGAAAAAGCGTTATTTCCTCAAGAAGCGACGGACGGACTCTCTGACGAGCGTTATCTGAAGAATATTGTGGATATCCTTTACAGGCGTTAATTTCTGCTTGACAAATGCTCTTTTTGCTGGTTTATTTATAAATTCAGTTCAATAATTTAATAATATAATAATTAAAAGCAGGTGGGGAATGGCTCAAACTTGGTATTATTCAGAGAACGGACAGAATTCCGAACCTTACGATGAAGCCGGAATTGGGGCATTGCTGGAAAGCGGCGCCATCAAGCCAGAAACGATGGTATGGAACGAACAGTTGGGCGACTGGAAGCCAGCCGCTGAAACTGAACTGTCAAAATATATAAAACGCGGCGCGGGAAACAAGCTTGAAGAACGCTCAAGTCTTTTGCCGACCGCCGCTTGTTCAATATGCCAGAAAAATTTCAACAAGAGCGACATGGTCGATATTGACGGACGGATGGCCTGTTCCGAATGCAAGCCCCAGATGTTGCGCCAAATGCAGGAAGGCGTTGCGCAGTCGGGCTTTTACCATTACGGAGGATTCTGGATTCGCGTAGTGGCGGCTATTGTTGACGGAATCATTCTTTGGGTATTGCAGCTTCCTGTCGCTATGATCATTGGCGTAATAACGGGCGTTGAGGCGGCCAGCAGAGAGGCTGACGGCGGCAACGCTCCTATTTTCACGGCAAGCTTTATTGCTTTGCAGAGTATAAATGTCATTATCAGCATTATTGTTCCTTTAGTCTATTCAGTTGTGTTTGTTTCATGGAAAGGCGCCACCCCAGGCAAGATGGCGGTTGGCATAAGGATTATAAACGCGGACGGCTCAGAGAAAATCAGCGTGCCAAAAGCCATAGGCCGACATTTTGCAAAGATGTTAAGCGGCTTCATTTTCGGCATCGGTTATCTTATGGTTGCGTTTGACGATGAAAAGCGCGGCTTGCATGACAGAATGTGCAAGACCAGAGTAATATACAAGAATAAGTAGTTCTTTATTATGCCCATTGTCATTTGTGAAAAATGCAAAAGTCATATTTCTGAATTCAGCCTTGCCGCGGATGCGCCTCTTGTGTGCGCATCCTGCGGGACAAAGCAATGCCTGGATATATTCCCCGCCGCGTTGAAGGAGTACAAAAAAGGCAGGCAAGCGGAAAAAGCGCTGAGCGAGGAACAGTCAAGCTGCTTCTATCATCAAGACAAAGTGGCGGTGGTTGCATGTGACGCCTGTGGCGTTTACCTATGCGATCTTTGCGATCTGGAAGTCGAGGGACGCCACTTATGCTCAAAGTGCTTCAAAAATGCCAAGGATGAATTCAGCTCATTTCAAACTGGCGCCGTGCTCCATGACGACATTGTTCTTGCAGTGGCGGCTCTTTCATGCTTTATTTTTTATATATCCTTCCTCACCGCTCCATTTGTCATTGTGTACAGCATTTTGAAATGGAACAAGATTAAGACGCCTTACAAAAAGGCTTACAAATGGAAATTCTCATTGGCTATAATTCTGGCGCTCATTTCAGTCAATATTTTTGTTTTGTTTATATACGGGGTGCTTAAATGAAAAAATATAGAACGATATTTAAGAAAACAGCTTTTTGGGGCGGCCGCAACTCATGGATGGCTTGCAAAGAGCATCTGTTGCATATCAAAAGCAACGGATACACGGAAGATTACAAAAGGTTTTTTTTCAATGACATTCAATGGATAAAGCTGGTTGCCAATAAATTCTCGATTTTTATTGATATTCTTATTGGGCTGATTTCCTTTATTTTTGGCATTATGGCTATTGCCATTGCGTTTGTCTCTCCCGACGAACCGGTTCTATTGATTATTTTTTCCTTGCTCAGCGGCCTGTTTCTTTTTATTCTTATTGTCAATCGCCTGCTTGGGCCTTCAGCCAGGCTGATAATCAAAACGCACACCAGACGCGACGAGATACCGGTCAACCGCTTCAGGAAGGGATTAAAGCTTCTCAAGGGGCTTAATTCATACATAGGTGCAGCTCAGGGCAATGTTCCCAAAACAGAAATACTGGCAAGATTGCAAGCTGATGAAAAAGAGCGAAACAACAAGCTTGTGATTTAATTATGCCGGATAGAGACACATTCAAAAATCGTCGATGCGCCAACCATGCGACAAGAGAAGCTGTGGCAAGATGCCCAGCCTGCAAAAAAGATTTATGCCGCGAATGCATAACTGAGCACAAAGGGAAGATGCTTTGCACTGATTGCCTTAAAAGCACAACCGCCAAAAAAGAAGCCGAAAGAAAAAAGCTTGAGTTTGCTTTGCTGGGCTTGCTGTTCGTGGCGGGAATGATTGTGTCGTTCTATTTTTTCTTTGGCATCGCCTCTATATTGGAAAAAATCCCCGACAAGTTCCACGACGCCTCATATTTAAATGTCGGACTTGACCTTTAAATCTGTTCCAGCCTCAGACTCTTATACATTACGCAAACGACCAGCGCGCGCGCCGCTGGGCCAAGCCCGGACAAATTCCGGTTTTTATTTTAATTTCAAGACTTTTGGCGGTTCCATCTCATTATCTTTTTGATTATTTATCGAGTTGCGCTATATTAAAAATCTGATGATATTGAGAGAGTAAGGTGCACATGAGAAAGAATACTGATTTGCTTGCCGTATTGAGCTCTATAGCGGAAGCGTTAGTGCTTTCTGACGCGGATAATGTCCAGGCCCTCTCCGGCATTCATTCTGATTTCCAGAGTCTGAATGAAAAAGCTGAAGAATTGTCTTTGCCTGTTATTTCAAAAATAGCGGAAGCGGCCGCTGAATTCATTGAAAAAATAGTGCTTGATGAAATTGACAATGCGGATGATGCCATGGAAATCCTTGCGAAGGCGATAACGTGTTTGCAGGGATTGGCTGAAGGACAAAGCTTGGACGCGCTGGAACTTCCTTCGCAGTTGGGGCTTGAGCAGTCCGGGCTTGAGGCAACGGGCGTTTCTTTAACGCCTGAAAAAGATTCCTCCATAAAAAAAGAGACAGAAAAAGAACCTGTGTCAAAAGACGCCGATGAAATTTCGTTTTCTGATTATATGGCGGCTATAGCGGCCGACCCCGAATTGGTGGCGGATTTCATCGCCGAGTCACACGAACACATGGATAGCTGCAATGGGCATCTTCTGGCCATTGAGTCTGACCCTGGCGATTTTGACGCTTTAAACGCGGTGTTTCGCGCTTTCCATACGATAAAAGGCGTTGCCAGTTTTCTAAATCTGTCGCACGTTCGGCAACTGGCTCATCAGGCTGAAAATTTACTGGACAAGGCCAGAAGCGGAGATATTGTTCTCCGCGGTTTTGCGATGGACGCAATATTCGATTCTCTTGACACTATGAAGCAGATGATTGAAGATCTCAGCAACACTTTTAAGTCAGGAACGCCCGTTAATTCAGTGGGCGATTACAGCGACTTGCTGAACCGTTTGTCTTTAGTGACTGCTGACGCTGAAGCGCCGGCAGTGGAAAAGGCGCGCCAGGAAGCGCAGCAAGAAGATTTCAACACTTTTTCTCTGCCAGTTGAAATGGTTATGGGTGAGTTGCCTCAGCTTATCGAAGAATTAGGCGAGCATTTGGATATTGCTGACAATAACCTCTTGACCATTGAAAAAGACAGTTCAGATTTGGCGGCTCTGAATTCTTTGTTCAGGTGTTTTCACACAATAAAGGGCAGCTCCGGCTTTTTAGGTTTGAAAACTATGGAAAATATAGCTCATCATACAGAATCACTTTTGGATAACGCAAGAAACGGCAAGGTCTTGCTAGAAGGAGCTGCGTCTGATCTTATATTCGAGGCTGTGGACGCATTCAAGCATTGCTCTCAAGAATTGAAAGAAACCCTCAACTCTGGAAAAAAGACCATTGAATTGACAGAATACTCAGAACTCTGCAAAAAACTGGAACAAGCCGCAAGCGGCAAAGCTCAGCCCCCCGTTGAAAGACTGAACACCAAAGACTTAAAAAAACAGTTGCAAGGCGCAATTGCCCAAGAGGCTCCATCGGCGCCTCGCGGAGGCAAAATCGAGCTAAAGGACACAGTTAAAGTCGATTCGGACAGGCTTGACAAATTGCTTGACGCAATCGGAGAGCTTGTAATTGCCGAAACCATGGTTTCTCAAGATCCTGAACTGCGAGTGGCCGCTTCTCCTCAAGTTATTCAGAACATAACTCTCCTTGATAAAATAACCAGGGAACTGCAGGCAATGAGCACCTCATTAAGAATGGTGCCTATACAGCCGACTTTCCAGAAAATGGCGCGTCTTATCAGAGACCTCTCCAAAAAAGTAAACAAAGACATAGAATTTATTATGAATGGCGGAGAGACAGAGCTTGACAAAACTGTGATCGACAGGATTGGCGATCCACTGGTGCATATGGTGCGCAATGCAGTTGACCATGGCATTGAACATGATGCAGATGCCCGCGTTAGCACTGGAAAGCCTCGCAAGGCTCGCGTCACCTTGAGAGCGTTTCACAAAGGCGGCAATATCTATATAGAAATAGAAGACGACGGACGCGGCCTGAATCGCGAAGCCATTTTGAAAAAGGCTATTGAGCGCGGAATAGTGAAGCCAGAGGAAACTCTTGCGGACAAAGACATTTACGCTCTTATATTTGCCGCTGGATTTTCCACTGCCGAAAAAATCACTGAAGTCTCAGGCAGGGGAGTCGGCATGGACGTGGTCAAGAGGAACATCGAAGAGCTGAGGGGCCAGATAGAGATACAGTCGACCCTTGGACGCGGCAGCATTTTCACGATTCGCCTCCCCTTGACATTGGCTATTATTGACGGCATGGTTGTTCGCGTCAACGACGAAAGATATATTATTCCGACGCTTTCCATTATTATGTCGGTCAACGTTTCAAAGGATGAGATTAACAAAGTGCAGGGGCGCGGCGAAATGCTGTCCTTGCAGGGGGATCTTATTCCTGTATTCCGTCTTGATCATATTTTTGACATCGAAAGCGAAAATAACGCTTCCAGCGACTACTTGATCGTTGTTGTGGAGAGCGAGGGCATGAAGACGGGAATTGTTGTTGAAGAACTTCTTGGACAGCAACAGATTGTAATCAAGAATCTTGGCGACTTCCTTAAAGGCTCTCCGGGTCTCGCAGGCGGAGCGATCATGCCGGACGGCACGGTCGGACTTATTCTTGATGTTTTCGGATTGGTAAAATTGGCAAATTCAACTTAATTAGCCAAATTGTAAAAAACAATTAAATCTGGAGATTGATAAAAATGACTGAAATTGTGCAAAATAAAGCCGAATATATCGCTCAACCTGGCAAATACTTGAACTAAGCCGCTGTCGCGGCAGTCAACGTTAATGGAGATTAAATAGTGGCATAGAAAAATCGAGCATCCTTTCAAGGATCATCGCTTTTGATGAT
>Ga0075121_1002249_pt1 | contig 11201 bp, 9 predicted proteins | sample AntAceMetag02UKG_FD_69793 | JGI IMG/M metagenome (GOLD analysis project Ga0075121, IMG submission 69793) | Saline lake microbial communities from Ace Lake, Antarctica - Antarctic Ace Lake Metagenome 02UKG | ecosystem: Environmental > Aquatic > Non-marine Saline and Alkaline > Saline | place... | reverse complement strand
GCTTAGACTTGTGAGCTTCTATCTATGACTTCTTCCAAATCCTTTTTAATCTCTTTCAGAAGATTAAAACGCTTTGCGAGCTTGGATGTCTGTAGAAAATTCAAAGCCTCCCCGATACCCATCTCCAGTCGGGCAACGCGTTGGATGTCAGTTTGCCCTGGCTCTCTTCCATTCGACAAAACAATGAGCCCATTTTGAAGATTATTCAAACAGATGAAGCGATTAAACATTGGTACATTGTCCATCTTTGCAATTACTTTTTTTATTCCTTCTTCCAGAATATCAAGGCGCAACTTTACTTCATCGTCCAGCGTTCTGGTAGGCTCTGGAGCTTTTGGAGTTTCCGATTCTTCCGGTTTCATTTTACCGTTAAAACCCCTGAGAAGATAATCGCAAAAATGCGACAGCGCATCGCGCTCCATATGAATTTTTGCTTCGATTCAGCCCAGTTCATTTATTCTGTTTTTTATACCTTTGAAAAGGGAAGTATCTTCTATGGATGACTTTTTTTCCTCTGCCTTAAATCCCATATCTTTCATAAGTTCATGAATAATTACGTCTTCATTAAAAAAGAAACTATGCAACATCTTTTATTCCTTCTTGTTGATTGATTTTTTTGTTTGTTTCAAACTGACGGTCCGTCGTATTGTATAACGACGGACCGAAAACTTCTTCCCCTTTATTCTCCTATAGGCAGCCTCCATTAGTTATATTTTTATTTCCCCGGTATTTCTTTGGTATTTTTTTCAGTAAAACGTCTATGCGCTCCTGTTCTTTTTGTAATTTGGGGGAGTGGAATATTTTTCTGGTGTCATCAAGTTTTGTGCTAGCGTTATTGAACTCATCAGCAAAGATTCTGAAGCATTCACCTTCAGTTTTTTTATCCTTTGCGGCTTGCCGTGCTAGGTTCAAATATTTCCACGCTTGGCTTAGATGTTTCCGCGCCTTTTCTTTTTCTGGCAATGGCAATGCATTATAAATGTTTCTGATTCCTTTTATGATTTTCCTGGCTCCATTGTCAAGTTCTTTGATAAGTTGAGCATGGCCTGATGGTGATTCTTCCTCTGGGGGAATGTTAGATTCCTTCATTCTTATGTGTCCTTATTTGTTTTCGCGATTGTCTCGAATGGGCAGACTCGCGAAGCAAATGCAGACAAAAAAAAAGACGCGCCGGTGGTAAAAGGCGTATAAAACACCTTTTACCACCGGCGCGTCAAATGCAAAAACAAAGCTTTTCTTTCAGTTGCCTTGCTTCACTAGCGCCACTTGCCCTATCGCTCCTCCAGCATTATGCGGAGGCCATAGGGCCAGTTATTCTAGTTGTATTTAATTTCTCTTATAAGCTCCTTCATATTCCTTTTGTTGGTTGGAAATTGATTTTTGCCGTATTGTTTTTGCTATAGTTATTATTATCACAATCGACGCTTTTCATTTCTGCATTCTTCTTTCTTAAATGCCCTGTTGTGCGAAGATAAAATTCTTGAAGCCTGTTCTTTAGTTTGGAAAGCTCATTTTGATATTTTCCATTCCCGATTTCATTTACTGTTTCCCGCCTATCATTTCTGAGGTCATACAGTTCGCTTATACCTGAGCCTTCACGCTGATAAAACAAACCGCTCGCCAGAAATATTGCGTCCTGTTTCCATCTTTGAGCGCTGCCGTAAACCTGCCCAAGATTTTCCGTTGCCCAATCGTTGCAGTAATGATGATGGGTTGTGAAGCGATAGCGTGTTATGTTGTCTGTTACTTTCAGAAATAAATCAACATAAGCGCTTTTTCCATCATCGCTAAATGCGACAGCATTTATCCTATGAGTTCCCGCGTTGTTTGGAATGTAATCGAATATTGCATAGTTGTCTCTTTGCTCAAAAACGCAATTAATCTTTGAAAGCAGAGTCCCATCATCTAGGCCAACTTTTACTTCAATGCGTGAAACGGCGAAGTTTTCAGGCAGTTTCATAGAGACAGTTGCCTTGTTGTCGGCGTTAACGCTCCATGGATGAATTTCAGCCGTGGCTTCAATCTCTCTGCCAGCTTTGAAGTCTTCAAAATACTGGAAAATATTTGCCAAAAACTTTGACCATGTTTCCTTTTCACGACTGCCTTCCATATGCCACACAAGTCCAGGAGACAAAGTCTGCGTCCAGAAATATAGTCCTTTGCCGTGCCTCGCTTGCATAATCAACGCCCCATCCTCAAGAGGGGTTTTGACATCCTCATATCCTGCAACTTTGCTCCAACCGTGATGCCTTGTAATAGCATTAACTGCCGTTGTTTTAAGAGAAAGTCCATCCGGATCGACATCCCATTCCGCAAAATCGGTTTCATCGAGAAAATTAGGTTTGTGAAACACCTGATGATCGCGCTCTATTATCCATGGGCCAATATAAGCAGAACGTTGTGGAGAATTCTTTCTAAATGAAATCATTTTAGGCAGGTGCTTTATATCTATACGCAGGTTTTCACGCAAATGATTTGGCAACCACGAAGCGTCCCACCCTTCGCGCTCCTGATGGAGAATCCAGCAGATTCCGCCATTCGCCACAAAATTGGGAACATTTCTTGTGTTTGTTCCGTTCAGCGCCCCGAAAACATTGCAGACATCCATTGACATAATAAGCAAATCAATTTTGCTCAAATCAATTTGCGCCATTTTATCAACCAACGATATTGATTGCAAAGGGATTTTTAAATCGTCAAAAATCTTATTTAGTTGAACCATGCTGAATTTTTCAGCAAAAACTGCAACTCTCATGCTTAACTCCGTTTAATTAGTCATTCTTGAATTATGGATCAGGCAAGGTTGCATTCTTGCAACTCTTGCAACATCTCCATCAATATCTCTTTATATTCCGGCAAGGCGGCAAGGTTCTTCATTTCATCAGAATCTTCTTTCAAGTTATAAAGTTCCGGTTCAAAAATCTCATTGTGAATGACCTTCATTCCGTCTTCGCGCATCAAGCTCCGCGTCATGCCGCCAAGACGATTTACAAACCACATTGCGCCTTCTTCATCAAACAATTCCTTCCTTTTGTCAATAGCGGCAAACAATTCATCTATGTTTAACGCCGACTTGTCAAGACTGCTCTCCGCCACTATCCTTTTTCTATGCAAATCTTTTGGATTATGCAAACAATGCGCGAGGGATCTCCCTTGAATGGATTCCGGTATTTCCATACCAAGCAATTCAAGAATAGTGGGAAAAATATCAGAATTGTCAAGCAAAGCGGCTGAATGTTTGCCCTGGGTCATTCCCGGTGCGCGAATCATCAATGGAATTCGCAAAAGATCCTCATAAACCGCATTCGTTTTGCCAATCAAACCATGCTTGCCCCAAAAATCTCCATGGTCGGAAGTGAATATAAGAATAGTGTTTTCCCATTCGCCGCTTTTCTTCAGGGAATCAATCACCCTTCCCAGTTGATCATCCAGCATTTTTATCATGCCAAGGTATGACGCCTGAACGCGCTTTATGTCATCCTCATCCATCTCATCCATATTCAAGCCGTAATATTGCATCCATAACCGTTCTGGCTTGTCTTTAAACAATGGGTCGTCTTTCGTAGAGCCGGGCATATCTTGAAGAGAAAAAGCGTTAAAATATTCTTTAGGCAAAACATATGGAAAATGAGGAGCTTCATAGGATAAATACATAAAAAAAGGCTTATCAGCATTTTTGCCACTTAAATATTTCAAAGCATAATCAGTTTGAGAAACGGTGGGATCATCAGCCAGCTCTCCCGGCTGAGTTTCATGGACAGGCGCCTCAAAAAATGGGATTGAGTTTTTTCGCCAATTAGCGATCAACTTTTCTCCATCTCTGGCTTCAGAACAAAAACTATGCTCCTCTTTTCCCCTGCCTCCAAAAAGCTCGCAAAAGTCCCATGTCTTCAAATAATTTGATGTAAAGGCATGATTTTTGCCGACCATGGCCAATTCATATCCATTTCCTCGCAAAATTTCGGGGAGCTGCACACTTGCTTCGTCAAGAAAGATATCATTATAAAATATCCCCAAACGCCTCGCGTATTTTCCTGTAAACATTACAGATCTTGACGGAACGCACAAAGGCGTAGTGCAATAGGCATTGTCGAAGACAAGACTATGTTCCGCTATCAAATCCAAGTTTGGGGTTTTCACCCACTTTCCTCCATTGAAGCTTGCCAAATCACTGCGGAATTGATCTGCAACAATCAAAAGAACATTCATATTATCATGCTTCATCATATGTAATAACTCCTATAAAAATTTATAAACAGCATTCTTATACAGAATAAAAAATTGGTGAACCCCAAGCGCGGTGTCCATCACATTGAGTGATCCTGACGTAATAATACGCGTGCGCGCCGTCCCCTTTCCGACAAGGAATATCAAAAGGAATTTCAGTATCCACAAAAGACGATTCAAAAAATATAGAGTCAGGCTGATATTCTTTTATTACATCGCCATTTCTTATTATTGCAACATTCGATATTTGATCTGTTCCGATCACGCGAACTTTTATAACTGCCTCTTTTTGATCTTCCACTCTTTTTTGACAGCCCATTATCATATCGTCAACTTGAACGTCAAGTAGGATTTTTGCCCCAGTTGTGGCGTATGTGCTGCGGTTTACGAGCGCGCTCCAAACAGAATCCATATCGAGTTTTTCGGAGAGCACGGCAGTTGCGCCCGAATGCAGATCTTCTTTTTTTATTATCCAGTTCTGAAAAGGCGTGGCTCCCGGCCTTCCAGTATGATCATCGCTGCCGCCGCAAAAACCTATACGATGCCCCGCTTTGAGCGCGGAGTCAACCGATGATCCATGGCCTTCGCGCAGTACGCCATCGCCAATCTCCTCGTTTTCAGATGAACCGCGTGGATTCACTAACTCAACAAGCGGTTGACGTTTGTCATCATGCTGGGACCAGTCATAATTCTTCCATGCCTTGAGCTCCTCCAAGGGCAAAAGAGGCAAATGCTCAGCAACTGTATTTACATGGTTTGGACGGGTAAAAAACTCATATCCTTCCGCTTCTAATTTTGCCCAAACCTCTTCAATTGAATCGCCTTTTATTATTTTTTGCAAATCGCCTTTCACAAAAACGCAAGTATGTCCCCTTTGACAGTCAGAATCCCATTCGTAGCCAAGTATAGGCACAAAAGAGCCTGGCTTGTAATATTCTTTTGCTATCTCTCTTTGCCGCTGCCAAAAGTCATCTTTGATCATACCCACATGATCTGTGATTCCGCAGAACGCCATACCGGAAACATACTGGGCATAATCATAAACAAATTCCGGCTGGTTCATTCCATCGTTATGTGAGCCAGCGCTATGCAAATGCATCTCTCCAAAGAAAATATTGCGGCCGTTGTTTTTCATGAAGCCAGGGAAGAATGGAGCTTTTTCACTTACTATATTTTCATTGTCTTCCAGTTCGGCATAGAGCCAGACAGGGCCATCAATATCCGGCATTTCAAAATCATTAATTCGCGCCTTTCCGCATTCCAATGCAACGGATGCCAATTTGTTTTTTTCTCCACAATTGCCAACAAAGAAGAGGACGACATTATTAGCGCAATCCGTAATATTTCCGAATTCATCTATAGCTGAAACGCAAATATCGGATTTTTCAGCCGTTGGGGATAAAAAGTGTGCCGAAAGTCGATTTGTCTCAGCAGGTAAAACATCATAACTTATCTCCGAAACTATTCTAAAGACATCTTTTTCTTTTGAACGAAATAGAAGATTAGCTGAGGCGTTTTTCACCGCCAGTTTTGGAGCTATGCAATCTTTGCCGCATTGAGAATAATTGCCCATATAAAGCCTGACAAGCTCTCCAGCCTTAATGCATCCGGCAGTGATTTCTCCCTCCATAAAAGAATCAAAAGAAACCCCTCTGCTTGTTATATATGGATATACGCGTCGATGCTCTATCGCGCAATCAGCGGCTGTGGTAAAAAAGAATTCACCAACATCCCATTTTGCCCTTAAAAAATCAGGATTGAAGCGAATGACATCGCCAGACTTCAGGTCTTCGGCGGGATAAATATCAAGAGTCCATATGCCTACTGAGCCGGCAATTATTTGCCGCGAAGGATTCCATTCTATTTTCCAAAAAACATTATTTGACATAATAGCGTCTATTCCGCCTTCCCGCCGAGACTCGTGATTAAATCGCAGATATACTTTCGGTTTTCCGCCAGCTTGCGGTCATCATTTTCAACAACAAGCGGATGATATTCGCAGGTCAGTATTCCGTTGTATCCAGTTTCCACTAACGCCCGGAATACTTCCTCCCAGTCAATTTCACCGGTTCCCACTAGATTGTGATCGTTCCAGCCATGCGGTGTTTTTTCTTTATCCTTTACCCAATCGTGAATATGAAGGTCATATATGATGTCTCCATAGCGCAGAATAAAATCTTTGATCGTCAGGATTTTCTTGTTGATTCCAACGCCGAAATTATTCCACACAAGCATCATATGCCCCACATCCAGGCAAATCCCGGTATGCTTCAATCCCAACTCTCTTATAAGGTCAAACTTTTCGAAAGGATTGAAATATCCGCATCCGGTTTCCCAGCATGCTTTCACGTTGTTTTCCCCAGCGACAGCGTCAATTTTCAGCATAAATTCTTTCATTATCTCGTCCGGATCATAACCGCAACCATCCCACAAAAGATTTGGCTCTTTTGGCTCCATAGGATGCATCACCACTGTGGGAACGGAAAGCTTCCCGGCCATTTCCAAATTCATTATATATTCATTTTGGCTGATTTCTCTATACCTGGGATGGAGGGCCAAAGGTTTCATTTCGGAGTGGCTGGCATGGATTGAAGACGTTTTAAATTTACTAAGAACTTTCTTGTGGCGCGCAATGTCGTTTTCATCCATGTCGCCGATCCATTTGCCGCAATCATCGGCGACGCTAAACCCCACGCCCAGCCCTTTGTACCCAGCGTTAAGAATTCTTTCTGTTTTTTCTTCAAGGCTTCCTTCCGAATAAATAGGTGTGTTAACTCCAATTATCATTTTAGATACCTCTTAGTGTTTCAATTTAAATAGTAATTAATTGGTGATGTAAACAGGACTATGGAATCCAGTTTTCTTTTGTCCAGTTATTCAGTTTTCTTGATTCAACATGAAAATCTAAAAACAAAAAATTAGCCATGTTACCATGCCTGAAATAAAGATTCTTATGCCAAGGCCATGAATATTGATAGCCTATTCCGTAATTATTGGAATCGGCATATATTATAATTTTTGAAGAATTTTTGATACTATACAATCTCTCTGCTTCAGGGTTATTGTCGATATTGAATACTCCGACTCCTTGATTCATTCCGTAACTCCTTTGATCCATTAACCAGGAACCGGCTTCTTTTTCTTTATTGGCGCTGGGACATATATAAACTGTAGATTCGCTATAATCCGGTTGCAGTTGTTTCCACCACTCAAAGTCCCCTGTATCATAGTGACAGGGGAGATAGTCATCCCAATCACTAACATAATTAAAAGTCATAATGCCCAGTTGTTTCATATTATTCATACAGGCAGTTCTGCTTGCTAGTATTCTGGCATTTTTTAACGCAGGGAGAAGGAGACTGGCCAAAATAGAAATTATTGCAATTACTACGAGTAATTCCAGAAGAGTGAAAAAATAATTATTCAAATATCTGCGCTTAAATAAATTTATAAAAGTAGGTTCGATTCTATTCATCGTCTTCTCCTTTTAATTTCTTAATTCTAATAAAACAGGCTCAAGAGGGGACAGTGAAAAAACGTTCTTTACTATTTCCTCATTCACCAGATCTCGAATTCTTTCTACATTTGAACCGACTAATTTTACCTTTTTATTTTCTCTACTAAGGTTAATCATATAAAACAGCCTCTTATCATTAAAATGCGCAATCCTGTATTCAATACCAGAAAGGTCACTGTCATCCAGCGTTGCAATACTAATTTTGGGAACAATGCCGCAATCTTTAAGGATTAGCGCAAGAAGCTTCCTATATTCATCTACATTTAAAGTTGAAGGGATAGAGTGAATTTTTCCTTTTCCTATCAATAATTCTCCCTCTCTGTTTTTTATCTTTTTAAGAAATGAATCTTCTAATCTCTTCCTGTCGTATTCATCATGCAACAAAGCTTCTTTTCCAATTATCGCAGCTCTTCCACCATTATTCAGCCATTTGACGATCTTTTGATAAGCCACACCTTCTATACTCGCATCCTGGGGGATGATAAAAAAAGCGTCCTTCTCTAAAAAATCTTTTCTGAGCTGCTTTTCCGATATAAATCTGACAGGAAGTCCCTCGAAATATAGAGCTTCATATAAAACATCCATATTCTTGCGATAACTCTTTTTGTTGATAGAAGACATTGAATGCAGTATGAAAACTTTCCCTTTAGCTTGAGAAAATGGCGCTATATATTGAGACAGTCTTCTGAGTTCCAATGCAGTTTTCCCATATTCTTCAAGAACGTCTGGAGTGTCAAGAAGATTATATTGTTTCTTATATTCATTTCTCCCTTCCTGCCACTCGCTTTTGTAGAGCCATGCTATGCCTGCGGCTAGTCCGTGAATGCTTCCGGTCCAACAGGTTGCCCTGACATATCCTTTGGGCATCTTTTGTGGCGCCACCTTCTGCCATGCTCTCTGATTTCCAAAGTGATATTCTGCATTGATTATTGGTTTGTCTGGATGCCATGACTTCATAAGGTCATACACCATTGCCTGTCGCTGCCAGTCGATTGCATATTTTTGAGTGCCTTTTGAGTTTTCCCATTTTGTGACAGCGTCAAGACCGCACGCGTCTTCCACTTCTCCAAGACTTTCCCAATCCATTCCCCAATTTCTGGAAGGCCTGTCTAAAGCGGTAACTCCATATTTTTCTATAAAAACCGGTCGGTCCGGGTCTATGTTTTTGATGGTTTTTTTCATCCACTTAAAGAATCTGGCGTTTTTAATATGCCAGAAAGAGTCCCAGTCCCGCCAACTTGGAAAAGATTCATCTTTTTTTTCCGGAGGCATTATTCCAGAGAAATCTTTGTAGCTTTTTGCCCAACAAGAATTCAACTTGCTTATAGACTTATATTTGTTTTTAAGCCAATGTTGAAAGGAGTCCCTGCAATATGGGCAAGAGGTTTCAATATTAAAAAATGTCAGTTCATTGGCCATATCGTAGCACAAGAGGGCAGGGCTTGATTTTACATCAGAAACCATTTTTTCTATCCATTCTTTATATAGTTCTCTGGCTTTTGAATTTTCCAGGCACGGCAGGTCTGCATGAAAATTTCCCTTTTCTAATCTTTGTCCGCATGGCTTTGAGTCAGGGTATTTTTTATAGAACCATTTGGGGAATTGATGAATGCTTAAAAGCAATGAGACTGCCAGATTTCCCTGCTCTGCAAGTTTAAGGCAATAAGAAGGATCATATTTCTTCCAGCCTTTTTTCTTTCCAGTGGCAGGGCCATAAACGGCAGTTTTTGAAACAGCGTCAGGCGAAGGAAAAAATGAACGCGGCCCTGCAGTTGAGAATTCGGTGATATTAAATCCCAAATTGCGGAGATCGTTTCTGCTTTCCGGATCGAGCAAAGTCCCCAGAATGTTGTAGCCTCCCATTGTCCCCATAAGAATAACGGGACGGTTTTTGCTTGTAAAAAAGCCATCTTTAATTTTAAACTTGTCATTAGGGTATTCTGGAATTTTTATATTTCTTTTTTTTCCTTCAAGAATGGCTTTGGTTTCGCTGATTTCCTTAACGAGGGCCTCCTCCAAGCAAGCGACAAGATGCTCAACTTTAGGGAGTTTGCCTTTGCTCATGTCTTTTTCGACAATCGGAAGAGTGACTTTTACCACTGTTGATGTTACTGTTGGCAATGCTGCGTCCAATCCCTTCATTTTTAATTTAGTTATTAAATCTTGTAACCTTTTCCAGTCTTCACGCAGACAATTTACTCGGGCGACAATCTCAGTTTTGGTGATTTTATTTATTGTGACATTTGTTTTGCTAATGCAGTTGTCATTCTTGAGTAAGCTCAAATTAAGATTGTATTTCCCTGAAGGCAAATTGCCTGTGCTCCAAGAGACAAGAACGGGATTCTGTCCTTTTTTCAAGCTTAGTTTGCTTTGGATGGATTTTAAAATCTTTCCGTCTTTTTTGACAATAAATTTCTTTTCACAATTGAACGGCTTCGAGCTATTTATTGAGCAAGCCAGGAATATTTCCTGATTATCCTGATAGAAAGTATTCTGGGGACATATACTGGAACGAGTAAAAACGCATGGCAGGTTGTCCGGCAGGAAAACGGCCGTCGCAAATTTAACTGGATTTTTCCCTGCTCCTATTCCATCTGTCCATTGAAGCCATCCCTTTCTCTTTGCCCCATCATTATCATTAACTATTAGCGTAATGCCAAAACGCCTTCCAAAAGTTGGTTTTAATGGAGTAAGAGAAGACCATGGGAAAGCCATTTCATATACAAGTCCGCCCTTCTTTTTTATAGCCGCAAATTTAACGCTTTCCGCCAGTTTGTTTTTTTCTTTTTTGTTCCAAAGGCACACCTCCGCCCCTTTAGAGGTTAAACTAAAGCCATATTCATAGTCATTGTCGTCATATTGTTCGTCTTGTTTTGCATCCCACATTGTGTCAAATGCAATTTGAACAGAATCGCCTCTCCATATTTCAGGTCCGGAATATGCTTGAGAGTGTTCATTGTCTTCGACATCAACAGCTATATATAAATAATTATCGTCATAAAGCATTCTTAGCTTTGCTGAAAGATCGCTTTTTCCTCCTCCTTTCCACGTTAAACCTTCTTCTCCTTTTCGATTGGTCAAGGGAATAGGCAACGCGCTTTCCCATTCCTTTAGTTTTCCGTCACAAGCAACAGAGTTTGAAGCTTTCAATACTGTATAATACTCCAGAATATTGTTAGAATCATCAGCCAGGAGAGTGGCTCCTAAAGCGATAATTATGCTTGTTGTTGATATGGCTTTGGCAATTATTTTTCCCATTATTTTTTATTTCCTTCTTCTATTAATAGACATTTGTCAAGTGCAATTGTACTTGCCGCGCTATTTCCTATTTTAGTTATTTGGGATGGAATATTAAATTTCCACGATAATTTTTGTGTTGATAAAACAACCTCAGGAGAAACACGGGATGTTACAGTTAGATTGTCTGGAAATTCTATTTCAATATATACGTCTCTTA
>Ga0075121_1002242_pt1 | contig 11213 bp, 8 predicted proteins | sample AntAceMetag02UKG_FD_69793 | JGI IMG/M metagenome (GOLD analysis project Ga0075121, IMG submission 69793) | Saline lake microbial communities from Ace Lake, Antarctica - Antarctic Ace Lake Metagenome 02UKG | ecosystem: Environmental > Aquatic > Non-marine Saline and Alkaline > Saline | place... | reverse complement strand
CGAATCAGTAAAAGACCTTAGCATCTAATTTGTCTATTTATAAAAAGGGAGAGTAAAATGTCAATATCATTAACAGAACAGGGATCGTTTACAATAGGCTGCAACTATTGGGCATCCCATGCCGGCATATTCATGTGGTCGGATTGGGACGCAAAAACAGTGGAAGAAGACCTTAAGCAACTGTCCGAGTCAGGCTTGCATGTGCTGCGTGTGTTTCCATTGTGGCCGGACTTTCAGCCATTGACTCATCTTAAATCCGCTGGCGGATCTCCACTGGAATATCGAATGGGAGAAGATCCTTTGCCGGACACGGAAGCAGGCAGGGCTGGTGTTTCTGAGGACATGATGACAAGGTTTAAATTTCTGGCCGACACTGCGGGGAAATATAATCTAAAGCTTGTGGTGGGCCTTCTTACCGGATGGATGAGCGGAAGGCTTTTTGTGCCTCAAGCTTTTGAAAACCTGGACACGCTCACCGATCCTTCGGTTATTATTTGGGAAACGCGCTTTGTTAAATATTTTGTTAAATGCTTCAAGAAGCATCCCGCAATTCTCGCATGGGATCTGGGCAATGAGTGCAACTGCATGGGGAAAACAAGAAACCGGGAAGAGGCTTGGCTCTGGGCGTCGCAAATAACAAACGCCATAAAAGTTGCTGACAATTCACGCCCGGTAGTTTCAGGAATGCACAGCTTGAGTGCGGAAGCCTCCAAAGGAAACTGGACAATTCAAGATCAGGCTGAAATAACCGATGTGCTTACAACGCACCCTTACCCTGTTTTTACGCCGCACTGCAATCAGGATCCGATAAATGAGTTTCGCAACGGCCTGCATGCGACAGCCGAGTCCTGCATGTATTCAGACATTGGAGGCCGTCCGTGCATAGTGGAGGAAATAGGAACGCTTGGCCCAATGATCTGCAGCGAACAAATTGCCGCTGATTATATGCGCGCCGCGCTGTTTTCCTCATGGGCGCATGATTTGCGCTCACTGCAATGGTGGTGCGCCTATGATCAAGATCATTTGGAGCGCGCGCCCTATGACTGGAACGCTGTGGAAAGGCTTCTTGGTCTTGTCAGGAAAGACAGAGAGCCCAAGCCTGTAATGATAGAATTCGGTAAATTCAGGAAATTTCTGGACAATGCCCCGAAGTTGCCGCCGCGCCTTCGGGAGGCGGTCTGCATTCTTACAGAAGGCCAGGATCAATGGGGAACGGCATACAGCTCCTTTGCTCTGGCAAAGCAGGCAGGGTTCGACATTGATTTTCAATATGTCAATCAACCTTTGAGGGACAGTTCTCTTTATATGGTTCCGAGCGTCAGCACGCAAAAAGCGCTCCCGCGCCGCAAATGGCTGGAGTTGCTCGAAAAGATTAAAAACGGCGCGACTCTTTACCTGTCATGCGGCGAAGGAATGCTTGCTCCTTTCAACGAGCCTCTAGGCTTGGAAGTTCAGACGAGAGAAATAAGAAGCGCAAATGCGGAATTTGAAATTTCTGGACAGAAATTTTCATTGCCAGCCGCAATCAAATTGAATCTGAGGGCGACAACCGCCGAAGTTCTTGGTCTTGAAGCTGATGGCAATCCTGTCTTTACCTCCAATAACTACGGCAACGGAAAAATATATTTTATGGGCGCGCCGATTGAGCAGTCTCTTAGCGAGATGCCAGGCGCATTCCACAAAGCGGACGCCCTTCCATGGAGCTCTGTGTACAGGACTTTTGCGGATGAATTCACAAGCGCAAGAGCCGTTAAAAAAAGCAATCCGCAAGTTGGGATAACCGAACATCCTGAAAGTGAAAACTTAAGATACGTGGTTCTTATAAATTACGGGTCAAAAAAAGCGGATTCCGGCCTGGAAATAAAAGATGGCTGGGAACTCGCAAGCGTCATCCACGGCGAAAAGCCTGAAGGTGTCGGGGCATTTGAAATTCCCGGAAACAGCGCAGTCGTTCTAAGTGTAAAAGCCCGCTAATGTCAAAGAGTCTATTCAAATTATTTTGAATAGACTCTTAAATTCGCTTTTTTCAGCGTAAACTAGCAGGAAAGTTCTTTGCCTGTCAATGTCTTGTAGGCTTCCGCATATTTTTCAGCCGTCTTTTCAACAACGTCGTTGGGCAGTCCCGGGGCTGGAGGCGTTTTGTCCCAGTCCAGAGTTTCCAGATAATCGCGAACGAATTGTTTGTCGAGACTTGGAGGGCTACAGTTCAGTTTGTATTGATCGGCGGGCCAGAAGCGGCTGGAGTCAGGAGTGAGGGCTTCGTCTATCAATATGATTTCGCCGTTGTGCTCGCCAAACTCAAATTTTGTGTCGGCTAGAATAATGCCTTTTGTTTCGGCGTAGTCTGCCGCAGTCCTGTAAATTTTCAGGGAAAGCTCTTTTATCTTTTTAGCTTTTTCTTCGCCAATAAGCTCTACTACTTTTTCGTATGAAATGGCTTCGTCGTGAAGCCCCTGCTCGGCTTTGGTGGAAGGCGTGAAAAGAGCTTCGTCAAGCTTTTCTGCCTGACGGTAGCCTTCGCGGAGCTGAATGCCGCTGACTTTGCCTGTCGCTTGATAGTCTTTCCAGCCGCTGCCAACGAGGTAGCCGCGAACAACGCATTCCACAGGAAGCGGGTTCGCTTTTTTTACCAGCATAGAGCGGCCTCTCAGGTCGTCAGCGCAAGACCTCAGAGTTTCTGGAAATTCGTCCACATTTCCGGTAATCAGATGATTGGGCAGCCAGTTCATATATTCGAACCAGAAGAGGGAGAGTTGCGTGAGCACTTTTCCTTTTCCTGGAATGCCGTTGGGCATTACGCAGTCAAAGGCACTGATCCTGTCTGTGGCGACAAATAATATGCTGTCTTCCAGCTCGTAGATGTCCCTGACTTTTCCGCGGTTCAGCAATTTTGCTTTGCCGATTTCAGTTTGAAGCAACGCTCCGTTTGGATCATATTCCATGGCTAGACCCCTAAATGTTTACTTGCTGATGGCGGCGATTCTGACTTTTGTCAGTTCCTGCCTGTGGCCTTGTTTTTTGCGATATCCTTTGCGGCGTTTCATCTTGTAAACAAGAAGCTTTACGCCGCGATACTGATCAATTATTTCAGCTTCAACCTTGGCTGATTCGATCTTAGGGGAACCAACTTCAAGTTTTCCCTCTTCGCTCAACGCGAGAACTTCGTCAAAAATTATTTTTGAGCCTACTTCGCCTTGTATTCTTTCAATGTCGAGAACATCGTCTGCTTGGACTTTGTACTGCTTTCCACCTGTGGCTATTACTGCGTACATGCTTTTACTCCTAAGTATGTTAAATTTTATATATAATATAAATGCCGCTTTGCGCTCTAAAAGTCACAAAGAGTTGCAGAAGCTGATTTCAACAACTGACTTCTAAATACACCTGTGCATAAGCGTCAAAAGCGTATAATATAGGACTGATATTTGCGCTTGCAAATAGCAGAGAACAAAAAAGACGCGTAAAAATCAGTAAATATGGTACTTTTCATGGAAGTTAGGATCATCATAGTCTGCGCGCGACGGAAAAAAACCAAAATAATCCTCTCTCACATGGTCCTCAAAAACAATTCTGATAATCTCTTCCGGATATTTTTCGATAAATTCTTTCACTGCGTCATCTGCCGCTTCCCGGCAATGTCGTTGCCTTCTGTGATCGTATGGATTGAAATCCCCAAGCGCTCCGGTGTGGCAGAATTTTTCAAATCTTTTATGATCAAAAAGTCCGTCTATCCATTCGTGGATGTCTCTCGCTTCGATTCCCAGTTTGGAATATGTGTTTTTTACGTGGGTTGATATTTTCATTGGTCACCCGACTCCTTTGAAGTCAAAACTCAACTTGGTTTGACACGCCGCAATCTGAGAGAAGGTCTTCTTGAGGATTTCGCGCTCAATGTTTGTCAGGTTTTTGGGGTTTATATGGTTGTCTGGCTCATTGCCATCGCTGATGGCTGAAGCCTGATGGCTGAAGCGCAGCCTCATCAGGAAATTATAAACGTGCGCCATTTCGTTGTGGGTGGATTCAGTGATGATGCCTTTTTCAAAGAGTCCGTCCAGGCGGGCAAGTGTGTTTGTCGTGTTGATCTCGTGTTTCAAGCTGTATATCCTTGCAAAGTTTATCAAAGGCTTCATTGCTTCTTTTATGCTGAAAGTGTCGGCGTGCTTGCCGGAGGTTTTTACTGAAATTTTGCCGAACATGCCAATGGGTGGATTGTAAAGCAGGCAGTTTTCAGCGAGGAGCAGGAAGAAGGGCGGGGTATTGTTTAAAAGTTCATTTATGTGTTTTTTCAGGTCTTTGCTTAGCTGCCTGTCCCCATACACTGCGCGGAAGTCGAAGAAAATGTTAAATTCCAGCAGATTCTGCGGAGTGGCGCTTGTTATCCAGGTTGAAAAATGTTTTTTCCATTCAGAAAGGGAACAGCGCCATTTGGGATTTGTGGCCATGACCAGTCCTTCGCAACGTTTGTACCCGGCTTTTTCGAGCCAGCCGCAGACTTTTTCGGCAAGCTTTTCAAAATATTTCCTTGCGATCTTCTCCTGCTCAGGAAGGAGGTCTTCGTGTATGATGGCGTTGTCCTGGTCTGTGCAGAGGGTTTCTTCCATTCTGCCTTCGCTGCCCATGGTCACGAATGTAAACCATACAGGAGGCTCGCCCAGTTCGTCTATCGCAAATTTGATGAATTTATTAAGGATAAGATCCGAAATGCTGGTGTTTATGCGGGTTATGTTTTTTGCGTCGACCCCGCAATCAACGAGCGCTTTTATAAGCAATGGCAATCTGCCTCGGCTCGAAGCTATTTCATCGGGGCTGGCCGCCGCGCCTATTTCGTGGATCATTGAGGCGGGGGAGTATCTTTGCACCTGCAACAATTCATTGTTGCTTATTTCGTTGATGATTTTTCCGCTTTTGTCCTTTACTGTCAGGTGGCGTATTTTTTTGTCCTGCATCATTATTGCCGCCTCAAAAATCAACGCCTGCTCAGGGATGGAAATTAGCGGAGAGCTCATTATCTCGCTTGCCGGAGCATTTAAATTGCGTCCATTTGCAACTGCCATTGATATGTCGCGGTCTGTCACTATCCCCACGAAATCTCCATTGTCTGATTTTATCAGTATGGAGCTTCTTCGTTCGCTTGTCATTAATTTTGCGGCTTCTTTTATTGGAAGGCTTGTTTTGCAGGATACAATTTCTTTAAAGCAGCACTTTAAGGGCTGATGCAGAAAGAGCAGGGCGGTTTGAAGTTCTGTCACCAGTTTCTGTTTTTCATCCTCCAGTTTTTTCTGTTCAAGCAGTTTTTGGGCGCTGACGTCTTTGACTATTATTATGCAGCCTTCTTTGCCAGAAAAAGATATGGATGAGCCGCTCAGAAGCGTGTCTGTCAGAGAGCCATTTTTCTTTCTCAATTTTGCTTCGTATTGCATTGGGATGTCTTTGCCGGCTAGAAGGTCTTCGAGATAATTTTTCAAGGAGTCGTTTTTCTGCTGACCTTCTTCCGCTATTATATTTCGCAAGTCTATGTTTGCCATCTCCGCGTTTGTATAGCCCAGCATGTTTAATACGGCCTGATTGGAATAGAAATATTTTCCTTCGAGCAGCATTATAAAGCCTTCTGTGGAAGCATCGACCAGGGTTTTGTATTTTTCCCGTGACTCTATAAGGTTTTTCTCTGCCTGCTCTTTTTTTCTCTCGATTTTAAGGCTTTGCTGGGTCACAAAAAACAAAAGCAGAAATATCAGCGCGAGAACAAGCAGCGATATGGCGATAATCCGATTTGTCATTGCGGATATCTCATGCTTCAAGTCTTCCATATATATGCCGGTGCCTATGATCCAACCCCAGGGCTTGAAGCCTTTTACATACGAAAGCTTCAGCTCTATGCGTTTCGGGTCGTCCTTCCATTGCCACATATACGTCACATAGCCGCTTCCTTGTTTTTTTACGACTTTGACGAATTCCCTGAAAAGTTTTTTGTGAGCTAAGTCCTCAAAGTCGTTGAGGTTTTGTCCCTCAAGCTCTGGCCGATACGGATGCGCAATCATTATTGGGCGCATGTCTATTATCCAGAAATAATCTTTGCGGTTTTTTCCATAATGCAGATCTTTTACTCTAAGTATCGCCTTTTTTTGCGCTTCCTCTTTGCTCATTTTTCCCTCTTTGCGCATGGCTTCGGATTCCTCCAGAATGCTCCATGCCGTGTAGGTCAGTTCGCGGATCATTTCTTTTTTGTCGTCCATAATCCTTTTTTTGAAAGCCGGGATTATTATCGCAAAGACGGAGGCTGCAAACAGTCCCACCGCCAGAAAAACAGGCAGGACTATTTTGAGGAAAAAACTGAAGCGTTTAAGATTATTGTTCCCATTAGCCATGAAAAGCTTTGAGCCTCTTTTATTTTTATTTATATTTAATATAAGATATTCCCATTTTTAGTTTTTGCGATATTTATGGAGATTAAAAAAGCCGCGAATTTTTAAAAAATTCGCGGCTTCGAGTTTTGTCTAATGCCTGCTGAGTGTCAGGCAGTCGCCTCTACCTCGACATTAGCTTCGGCTTCAGGCGCTTTGCCAGGCTTTTGCGTGAACAGGGAGACCACCACCAACACAATGAAGCTCAAAGGAATTGAGATAATGCCTGGATTATCCAGAGGCGACGGAGCGTCAGCTGGATTCAGGCCATATCTAGCCCACATGCTCGGTGATATGAGAATAATTCCAACAGATGAGACCATGCCAACAAATATTGACGCGGCAATGCCTTTGGCTGTGGTTTTCTTCCAGAAAAGAAGCATGAGTATTGCCGGGAGGTTGGCTGACGCCGCGACGGCGAATGCCCAGCCGACAAGGAACGACACGTTCATTCCCTTAAAGGCTATTCCCAGAAAGATGGCTATCAGCCCGACAACAACCGCTGTGATCTTGCCAGCTTTGACTTTGGCTCTGTCAGTCAGCTGGATATTGAAGAAGTTGTCCATCAGGTCATGAGCCACCGCGCCGGACGCCGCGACTATAAGTCCGCTGACTGTGCCGAGAACCGTTGCGAACGCTATTGCCGAAATGATCGAAAACAGGGTCACTCCAAAATATTTGGCAAGCAGTGGCGCAGACATGTTGCTGCTTTGAAGGTCAAGCACTCCGTAGGTCATCGCGCCAAGCCCCATGAAGAGAGTCAGGATATAGAAAAATCCAATTGCGACAATTGCGACAATTGTTGATTTGCGCGCGTCTTTTTGGCTTGGCACGGTATAGTAGCGAATAAGTATATGGGGCAGGGCTGCTGTTCCGAAAAACAGCGAAAGCATCAACGAAATGAAGTTGACTTTCGAGAGCCAGTCTCCGTCTTCGACCTTGAACTTCAGGCCGGGTCTCATTATCTTTGAGCCAGGAGTTGGGTTCGGGTACCATATTTTGACTTTGTCGCCGCCATCGCTTATGGCTTCTGGTATTTTTGCATAGCGAACAATCACGCTATTTTCGATGGTTGTGAGGAACTTGAATGGACTGAGCGAGCCTGTTTCCTGCACTTCTTTTCCGTCCAGCATAATCTTGCTCATATATCCGACTGGATAGAATTTTCCGGCTTCCTTGGGCTCTCCATTATACAGGGCAGGGCCTGCTGTCTGTGTTGTGACTGACTCTGCTTCTTCAAGCTCAGGCTTGCCGTTTCTGTCTATCAGGTGCCACCATGAGTTGATTCCTTTTTCATTTACCAGCTTGACAAAAGTTTGCTTGCCCTGCTTGTACTGAGCCATCACTTTTAGCTTTGATTTGGATTTTGCTGGCATAGCGACTTTTCCGTCTGCAATTGCCGCTGTTATCACTTCTGGCTTATGGTAGTCCTTGGAGGGAGTTGTCTTCAAGCCGGCTTTAAGCAGGCAGATGACAAGGACAGTCGAGAACACAATAAGAAGCCCGCCTTTAAGAAATTGCACATATGTGGTGGACGCCATTCCTGCGGTGGCCACGATAAATATAACAATCACTCCGACCATTGTCACGCCAACCCAGTGAGGGAAGCCAAGCAAAGGCTCAACAAGCACTCCGGCTCCAACCATCTGCGGGATCAAATAGCACATTGAAACTATCAGTGTGCTCACCGCAGCCATGAACTGGATGCCTTTGGAATTGAACTTTGAGTCCAAGGCGTCTGTGAATGTGTATTTTCCGAGACGCTTCATGGGCTCGGCTACAACAAAAAGGGCAACAACCCAACCGGCAAGATAGCCGATGGAGTATAGGAAGCCGTCGTATCCTTGGAAAGCGATCATTCCGCAAATTCCCAGGAATGAGGCGGCAGAGAGATAATCTCCGGCAAAAGCGATGCCGTTTACGCCCCAGTGAATCTGGCCGCCTGCCGCAAAATAGCCCTCGGCTGAGCTAGCTTTCTTGCTCATGAACTTGGACAGACCAACGACGAATACAACAAAAAATATGAAAATTGTAATGGCAATTGCGCTTGGTGTATAAGTCATTTTGCCACCTCGTTTTCAGGCTTGTTCAGCTTGTTTTCCAAGCTTGTGCAGATGGCGTTGTAAATGAGCCCCATTACTATTGCAAGAATAATCAGGCCAAATCCGTAGACCACCGCCAAATTCAATCCCGCAAATACAGTCGCTCCCATTGTTTTTGGCGACACTGTGTTTATTGCTACGAAGCCTGAATAAATCAGCAAATAGACAATAAACAGGACTACTCCAAGTTTTGATTTGATGCCGGACGCATTGTCTTTGGCTAGTTTGACTGCTGGACCGTGATCCATTTTTACCCCTCCATTAATTTTGTTTTTGGTCTTTTTAATTTTCTTGTATGATTGGCAGGTCTGAAGTCTTAGCTAAACTTTTTTATCTGCCATTAATTATAAAAAATAAAAAAATGAATCTATAGCCTGTGCAAAAATTATCAAGCAGATAATTGAAATAGAGCGATAAATGTTTATTATTTTGGTCATAAAGAAGCATTTTGGGTGGAAAATGACGATTTTAGAAATGGGAAAAAGATTGCGCAATTTCGAAAAACACAAGTATATTGAGGCAATTGCAACATCGCATCGGCAAACACTTTTTGCGGCTGCATTATCAAAATATTAAGTATAGGGGTGGAGTTATGACGAAAGACGCTAATTCGCAGGATGTCAATAATAAATTGCCGATGGAGATGGCTTCTTTCTCTGCCGACGATTTGAAGATCAAACAGTTTAAGCCGGCATCTCTGCCTTCGCCGTTGCTGCATCATGGGCATGTCAGCGTGAAGGACTCACATTTTGTCCAAAGCGGTCAAGGGATAAATATGGATATACGCACAAAACCAGGCCGCTGCAAGGGGCTTAGCCTGGAAAAGTCCGGTGCGCGGAAACAGATTTATTTTGATCCGGCAACAACTCGCGTGGCGCTTGTCACATGCGGAGGGCTTTGTCCCGGGCTGAATGATGTCATACGAGGAATCGTCAATGACATGCATTACTGGTATGGCGTGTCAGATGTCTGGGGCATACGTTTCGGATACAATGGGCTTTCTTCCTCGCCTCTTCAAGCTCCGGTTCGGCTTACCCCGGAAAGCGTGTCGGATATTCATCTTTCCGGAGGCACCATACTTGGATCTTCGCGCGGGTTCCCAGGAGTGGAAGACGTCGTGGATAATCTTGTGAAGCAGGGAATTGATATTTTGTTTTGCATTGGCGGCGACGGCACCTTGCGCGGAGCAAATGTGATAGCCAGGGAAATAGAGCGTCGAAAACTGAAAATATCCATAGTCGGCATTCCAAAGACCATTGACAATGATGTGCCATTTGTTTATAGAAGCTTTGGATTCCGCACCGCTGTGGAGAAGGCAAAAGAAGTTATTGAGTGCGCGCACACTGAGGCAAAGGGGCAATACAACGGCATTGGACTTGTCAAGATCATGGGACGCGACGCCGGTTTTCTGGCGGCCAGAGCCACGCATGCTTCGGGCGATGTCAATTTCTGCCTGATTCCAGAGATGAATTTTGACTTGCACGGATCAAACGGCATAATGGCTCACTTGCGCGAACATTTTAAAAAGCATCACCATCACGCAGTGATTGTCGTGGCTGAAGGCGCAGGACAAAAAATGGTCGGAGCCACTGACAAAAAGGACGCTTCCGGCAATGTCAAATACAATGACATTGGCGTTTTTCTGAAAAGGGAAATCAAAAAGTCTTTTGCCAAATGGGACGAAAAGGTAGAGATTAAATATATTGACCCAAGCTATATTGTCCGAAGCGTCCGCGCAAACAGCATGGATAACATATATTGCTCCAATCTTGCGCGCTATGCCGTAGACGCAGCCATGAGCGGCAGAACCGACATGATGGTCGGATATTGGCATGGAGAGTTTGTCAATGTGCCTCTTACGGCTCTCGAAGGGGTGAAGAAGCGAGTCAGCCCTGACAGCCAGCTGTGGATGGGGGTTCTGGCATCGACAAGGCAGCCCTTGGAATGGTGGTGATTTTGCAGCGCCCGGCGAAAGCAAAAAATGCTTGAGCTTTCATCGGGCGAAGCACGTGTGTTGGTTTTTCTTTTTAGCCTGCAGTGACTACGCTGATGGCGTTTAGACTCCATTTGTTCTTGGCGTCTGACAATCCGCCCAGAATGATAAGCTGATCGCTTGGTTTTACCAGTTTTTCTTTCAGCAACTGCTTGGCAAATGATTGAAATGTGGCGTGCGCTTCTTTTTCGTTGGATGGAGCTTCTTTTTCCAGAAGCACAGGGCGGATATTGTGCAGGAACGCCATTTTTTGGTATACTTTTTCATCGTGAGTGCCAGCGTAAATGATTGATTGCGGTCTGTATTTCGCCAGCACCGTGGCAGTGTCTCCGGTGGTGGTCAAAACGCAGATTGCGCGCTCGTCCAGTGAATATGATAGATGAGCGGCTGATTCGCACATTGCCTCATTTAGCTTGTGGGCTTCAGGCAAATTAAGTTCATTGTGGAAGTATTCGCAGCCGAAAAGTGTTTCTGTTTCGCTTATAATGTCGACCATGGCTTTTACCGCTTTCAGCGGATTGGCTCCTGTTGCCGTTTCATTTGAGAGCATTAAGCAGTCCGAGCCGTCCAGCACGCCGTTTGCCACATCGCTGACTTCTGCCCGGGTTGGCAATGGGTTGTCGACCATTGAACTTAGCATCTCCGTGGCTATTATGGTTATTTTGGCTTTTTTGTTGGCTGAGTGAATTATGCGCTTTTGCGCGGCCGGGACTTTTG
>Ga0075121_1002241_pt1 | contig 11214 bp, 8 predicted proteins | sample AntAceMetag02UKG_FD_69793 | JGI IMG/M metagenome (GOLD analysis project Ga0075121, IMG submission 69793) | Saline lake microbial communities from Ace Lake, Antarctica - Antarctic Ace Lake Metagenome 02UKG | ecosystem: Environmental > Aquatic > Non-marine Saline and Alkaline > Saline | place... | reverse complement strand
AAAGTAGTAGAATGTCCTTCACGCTATCGCAATACATTAGGGAAATACAAGGTAATACGCACTTCTAAGTGCATTAGCTGTGGAAAATGTGCAGAGCTTTGTAAATATAATGTACATATAAAAGCTGGTAGCAGCATGCTGGCTCCAAAATCTCATTTTTGCGTTGGTCTTGATAAATGTAGCACAAAAGAAAAATCCTGTGTCTATAATTGCCCTGAAAAAGCTTTAATTATAGGAGATGAACCTATGTGGGGAGCCTTCGGCGATCCACGATGGACTTCAGAGCTTTTGTCAAGTACATGGTACCAGGCGGAAACAGGAAAGCCGCCGGTTGGTGATTTTCAATATAAAAATGGAAAGTCAGGCGGCGGTTTTGATAAAATTAATATCGTTTTCCCAAAAAATCCACTAAATACCAATTTTAAACCTGAGGACGTAGATCTCAGTATTCCCTTAAATCGTCGGACAGATGACAATAGGCCTGATGTTACTATTGGGGTGCCATTCTATGGTGGTGGTATGAGTTATGGTTCTATAAGCCTTACGACAATGCTTGCAAGAGCCAAAGCCTATAAAGCAATTAACTCTTTTACAAATACAGGCGAGGGGGGATTTCCAGAAGAATTATATCAATATGGAAACAACGTTATTACGCAGATTGCAACTGGACTTTTCGGTATAAAGGAAGAAACCATACAAAAGGTACGTATTGTAGAATTTAAATATGCACAGGGGGCAAAACCTGGTCTTGGCGGACACCTGCTAGGAGATAAAAATACACCGGAAGTATCCAAGATGCGTGAAACTGTTCCCGGCGTTCCTTTATTTTCTCCATTTCCTTTTCACTCGGTATATTCAATTGAAGACCATAAAAAACATGTGGATTGGATAAAAGTTATCAATACGAAAACATTGGTTTCGGTTAAAGTTGCCGGTGCCTGTGATATAGATATGGTTGCGGTCGGTAGTTTTTTTGCCGGCGCGCATATTGTTCACCTGGACGGAAGTTATGGTGGAACCGGTGCTTCTCCGGATATAGCTAAAAAAAATATTGCTATGCCTATTGAATACGCCGTACCAAAGGTGCATAAATTTCTAACGGAAGAAGGAATTAGAGAAGAAATAACCCTTATAGCCTCTGGAGGCATTCGTTCGGCCTGGGATATTGCCAGGATTATTGCCTTAGGTGCAGATGGTGTGGTGCTGGGAACAGCAGAAGTTGTTGCACTTGAGTGTATACGCTGTGGTGTCTGTGAAAGTGGAAGAGGATGCCCGCGTGGGATTGCAACAACAGACCCGGAACTGTCAAAGGAACTTGATGGTGATTGGGCTGCACAGAGACTTGTCAATTTGTTTAATTCATTGGCAATTCAACTTCAGAATATCTGCTGGCGACTAGGCATGAAAAGTATAAGAGAACTTGTAGGTAGGTCAGACTTGCTGACTCATATGGATTATGATCATGAATAAGTTTACAAAACAAATTTTATTGTCGAAGGAAAAATTGATATCTGGCCTACAGGTGAAACCGGGAGATTCGGTAGAGGAAGGTGGATGCGGTGTTGTCGGTTTCTGCGCCAGTGTGCCGGTTTGCGGTAGAAATATATTTGAGGCGTCATACCAAATGCACAATAGAGGCAATGGTAAAGGTGGTGGAATTGCAGCAGCTAAATTTGTTCCTGAACAATTGGGAGTGGATGCTGAAACCTTAAAAAATGATTATATTCTTCAGATTGCACTGCTAGATCCCAAAATGGAAAAGGAAGTTGAATCTTCTTTTATCTTATCTGATTTAAAAATTGACCATAAGAAAAAGATTCCTCATATAGATGATTATCATGATGCCGGACTAGAAGTCAAACCGCCAGAAATTGTGCAGTATTTTGTGAGGGTAAAGGAAAACTCTCTTGCAAGATTTAGAGAGAGCAACAACTTATTAGGTGCTCCACATAGAATGGTAGAAGATGAATTTATCTATCAGAACAGTTTTAACCTAAATCAGAAGTTCTATGCTTCACTCGGAGAAAAGAGGGCTTTTGTTCTTTCACACGCAAGAAACCTAATGATTTTTAAGGTAGTCGGCTATGCTGAACAACTTGTCAAATATTACTGTCTTGAGGATTTACAGGCAAATGTTTGGATTGCTCATCAAAGATATCCCACTAAAGGACGTGTTTGGCATCCGGCTGGAGCACATCCTTTTATCGGTATGAATGAAGCTCTTGTACACAATGGGGATTTTGCAAATTATTTTAGTATGTCGCAATATCTTCGTCAACATAATATTTTACCTCAATTTCTTACTGATACAGAGGTGTCTGCTCTTTGTTTTGATATGCTTCATAGAACTTATGGCTATCCTATTGAGTATGTGATCGAAGCATTAGCGCCGACCACAGAATTGGATTTTGATAGATTACCAAAAGAAAAACAGAAAATATATCGTGCAATTCAGTCTGTACATATGCATGGTTCTCCGGATGGACCATGGTTTTTTATTATTGCTCACAGCAATCCAGATGATGATATTTTTCAGCTTCATGGAATTACTGATACCGCAATGCTTAGGCCTCAGGTTTTTGCTATCCAGGAGGGGGATGTTTCTATAGGTTTGATAGGTTCTGAAAAACAGGCAATTGATGCTACCTTGCAAAGTTTATCAAAAGAAGATTCCCGATTTAGACCTGTTGCCGACCTCTACTGGAATGCCCGTGGAGGCAGTTATACAGATGGAGGTGCTTTTTCATTTACTATCAAAGGCACTGGTAAAGACTGTAAGCTTTCATGTGCAGATAAATTTGGTAAGGTTATCGGCTGTCCGCCCGGGGAATGGCTTGTAAATACCAATGAAACTCCTGTTGCACCAAAAAACAGCCATGAATTGATTCAAAAACTGGACTCATATGTTGTTGCGGGATGTCAGAATGAAGTTATTAAAGCAATAACAAAACAGGTATTCAGGTGGAACTTTCACAATGTCCGTTGGTTAACTGATCTGCTTATTACTTTATCAAAACGAGGGAGTGTAGAATTTGAATCATCATTAAACATTCTATCTCAACTCAATGACCGGCATTTTAACTGCGGTAAAATGAAACGAAGTGTTGTCCTCCAGTTGATACGGGAGACAATTGATTCTATCCTTGATGCAGTTCCTAAAATTTCTGATAATGGTACAAAACATGCCTGTCGTATTGATTTTGAAGGTTACAGCAATATTCGTGCACCAAAAATGGATGAAAGTATTTTAATCATTTATGCTGCTGCTTTTCCGCCTGAGGGTGATACTTGCTGTGGTCGTTTGATTGTAGAAGCTCATCAATTAGGCTGGAAACGTTTTATTATTTATGGATTAAGGGGGCAGCGTTTTATCGGCAATGGATTTGGAATTGCTTCTGAAGATGTCCGAATTGACGTTTTCGGAAGTTCCGGAGACTATCTTGCTTCAGGAATAAATGGAATGCAAATTCATGTGCATGATAACGCTCAGGATCAATTAGGGCAGATCATGAAAAGCGGCGAGTTGGTTATCCATGGTGATGTTGGTCAGGCATTAATGTATGGAGCAAAAGGCGGGAAAGTCTATATTCTCGGCAATGTCGCAGGGAGACCATTGGTTAATGCAGTTGGCAGTCCCAGAGTTGTGATAAATGGTACTGCACTTGATTTTTTAGCTGAATCATTTATGGCCGGTGATCCTCTCAATGGAGGAGGTTTTGTTATTTTGAATGGTGTTAAATTTGATTCAGATGGTAACGTTATAGCTTTGGAAAGCCCGTACCCGGGTGTTAATATGTTTTCACTGGCTTCCGGCGGTGCAATTTATGTACGCGACCCTAAACGCCAACTAGTAGATGAACAGCTTAATGGCGGAGAATACGTTGAGCTTTCCGATAACGACTGGGAGCTTATACTACCATACCTTCAGGAAAATGAAAAGCACTTTGGAATCACTATTGATGACGATCTATTGACGGTGGATGGAATACTCAAAAGCCCAAAAGAAGTGTATATAAAGGTTCAGCCAGCGACTTAATATTTATGCAGTAAAATTTGCATGAATGTCCAATAGCCAACAAGGAATATCCAATATTCAAGTCTTATCTATCTTTACTCTTTTTAGCTGTTTCTATACTTTTAAACAATATTGATATTAGTTCATCTGTCTCTTTTAGGATAGTAAGATATTCTTTCCAGGGTTGAATTATATTGGCACGAATAATAATTTTAAGTCAAATTTCAGTTTCACGCAGTTCTTTAAGAGCTATTTTTAGTTTATGAATGAAATCGGCTCTTGACTCTGCGCTTTGGGCCTCACCGTAGTTTGGAGCCGGAGATGTTCCACTTCTTAAAATTTGTCCACATATATGCTTTCCAGCTTTAGATTCAGGTAGCTTTATTATACTTACTGCATAGTCTATAAAACGTTCCTGTAAATCAAACTTTCTATTCGAATTTACTATATTATTTTTCTTCATTACTGTACAATGTTACGAAGAACCCTTAATATTTGTTTATCTAGAAGTGCTACCGAGAACCAATGCCCCAAAAATAATCGTTCCACCAATTACTTTGGGTATAGTAAGAACTTCTCCTAAAAACAGAAAAGCCAGGAATGTTGCAAAAAGCGGTTCAAGATTATATACAAGACTGGCAAGCTGCGAAGATATAACACGCTGTCCTTTAGCCATTAGGAGGTATGGAATAACACTGCCTAATATAGAAATACCGAATAAATTAGAAACTGAAAATAAATTGAGTTTCGGACTGACGCTTAACCCTCCGTCAAATACACCAGTAAATAGGGAAAAAATTCCCCATAGAGTAAAGGAGAAAAACATAATTGTTCCTCCTGAAAACCTCAAGACAAGCTTTTCTAGGAAGACAATATAAAATCCATAAAGGATTGCGCTGACAATAGCCATACTATCGCCAAAGTTGAATTGATCAGGAAGAGAAAATCCGAATGAGATGCAGTATAGGCCGAGAATGGCAATTCCAACTGCAATATAAAATTTGAACTTAATTATTTTCTTATAATAAAACCGTTCAATAACAGGTACTACTACTACAAAAAAGGCTGTAATAAATGCTGAATTTGAAGTCGTTGTATATTTAAGGCTCAGTGTTTGAAAAAAAAGTGCCCAAAATCCTACAATAGAAAAACTCCACATTATAAGGCTCATAGCAGCCATGTGTAATTCACTGTTAATTGTCTTTATAAACATAAAATACAGCAAAATACCTGTCAAAGCCGACCTGAAAAATAAAATATATGAAACCGATAGATAGTCTATTAAGACTTTTGAAAAAATAAAAGTGCTGCCCCAAAGCGCAGATGCACAGATCAGCATTATCAGTGAAATTGCAAAACTGTTTTTTTTTACTTCACATACATACATAATATTTAGTGATTTAGTGATTTGGTGATTTGTAAAACTGTTTCCTTAATAAATTATTTAAGTGTACAGGAATTTGCTTTTTAACTTTTTCATAATCAATATAATTATGATTTCAAACAGAAGAAAAAAGGCAAAAACACGAGTCCCCCAGTCATCCGACGGGGCTGGCCGTTGAATAACCGGGAAGATTTATCTTAAATTTCTTCAGCTTCTCTCATATTCAGCCCAGCAGGAAGCGGTTTCCCAGACTCTGACCCTTGAAAGCTTTACGTTTTTACTGATTTTATACTCAGCACCATCTTTATTTACATAATCTTTATTGTTTCGTAGCTCTTTTTCAAAAAATATAAAAAGAGCCTCTGCTATTGCTTCAGAAGTAGGATCTTTTTTTTCAAAAGGTATAATTCTGGTGAAATTATTTTTAAAATATTCATAATGTGGGGAATCTGTGTTTATGCACATTGCGTGATCAAACGAATCTAGATATTCACCGAAAGCTGATTTAAAAGCTTGGAAATCACAAACCATATTATTTTCATCCAGCTCTTTGGACGAGAGTATGATTTCAACTTTACGGCTATGCCCGTGTGGCATTTTACAGTTACTGCTGTTATTTTGGCTAGAAAGAAAATGACCCGTTTCTATCCAGAAAGTCTTACAAATTCTATACATAATAATTTCTCTTCTTTGATGGTTGTAACAAATACAAAGTCTTATAGGTTATATACCGGAGGTATTTTTATTTTTGGGCTTTCGCAGGAATTTTATCCTCATTTATTTTTATAATTCCCCCTAAATCATTTCGCTTTAGGCATAATCTTAAAAGAATTTAACTCGAATAGAGGAATTTAACAATGTCTTTTTTTGGTATTTTATCTTTAATTTTTTTATCTCTTCTGCCTATTGTCAATCCTATCGGTATGTCATCAGTTTTTCTAGAGATGTCAAACCATTTATCAGCCCATGATAGACATATACTGGCGTTTAAAGTAGCTGTTTATTCTGCTAGCCTACTTATCGTTATATTATTTTTTGGACCTTTAGCACTGTCTTTTTTTGGTCTAACTCTTCCTTTTATTAGAATTGCAGGCGGGTTGCTGGTAGCTTTTACTGCATGGCAAATGTTGAATGCCAAGCCAAAACTCTCAGAAGAAGAGGAAGAAGAGCATGTAGAAAATGAAGATCCGTCTTTTTTTCCGTTAACATTGCCCATAACAGCCGGAGCCGGTGCAATTGCAATCACTATTGCTGTCGCTTTGAATATTGATTCCGGTTTCAGCTTTCATGTGGTTTTTCAGTATTTTGGAGCTGCTGTAGGAATAATTCTGATGATGGCTTTTGTTTATATATGTTATCGCTTTTCAGATACAATTTTAAATAAAATAGGTCGTACAGGAACTATGGTAGTGACACGTCTTTCTGCGTTTGTTCTTCTTGCTATTGGCTTAGATGTAATATGGACAGGTCTGCTTAAACTGATAATTATTGCTAAAGCAGCTAAATAAAATTAGTGCGCCTTGTTAACGTTTTTTTAAATATAACTTTTTTGCTTTTATGAATTATTCATATAAAACAATGAACTGTTGGAAAATATCTTTTACCTTGTAGGAGTTTTCTTGTCTTTTTTGAAATAGAGGCTATATTTTCTTTCTTTTAGGGTATAATATTAACAAGGATTTACAGCGATACTACACAAGTAAAAATTAATGGCTATATATTAGCTACTAAATAAAAATAAGACCTAATTACTGATAAGGAGGTTATTTTAAAGATGAGCCTTTTTGGAAAACCAAAATATTCTACGATTAAAAATACCCCAGCTCAAGCTGATTCTCAGGATACTAAAAAAGCTAAAATTCTCCCAGGAATTTTTGAAAAATGTAAAGGCTGTGGAGAAAGTGTTCACAGAGATGAATGGAAAAAAAATCTTGACGTATGTCCGCATTGTGAATACCACAGGTTGATTTCTGCAGATAAAAGAGTGGAAATATTAACTGATTCGGATTCATTTAAAGAATTTTATGGAGATATAGTCTCTGTTGATATATTAAAATTTGAAGGAGTTGCTTCATATCCTGAAAAACTGGCCCAAAACCAGAAGAAAACAGGAATGAAAGATGCTGTTATCTGCGGAACAGCCTCTATAAATGGCAATAAAACGGCATTAGCTATTATGGACTTCCGCTTTCTTGGTGCCAGCATGGGGTCTGTTGTTGGAGAAAAGATTGCGCGAATAACCGAACTTGCAACAAAGGAAAAACTTCCTTTAATAATTGTTACTGCTAGCGGTGGCGCAAGAATGTACGAAGGCTTGTTCAGTTTAATGCAGATGGCTAAAACCAGTGGAGCGCTTGAAAGACACAGGGAAGCAAAACTTCCATATATTGTGGTCATGACTCACCCCACAACTGCTGGTGTGACTGCCAGTTTTGCTTCACTTGGAGATGTTATTATATCTGAACCAAAAGCTTTAATAGGATTTGCCGGTCCGCGCGTTATTAAAGATACAACTCAGGCAACTTTGCCCGAAGGCTTTCAGACAGCTGAATTTCTTTTGGATAAAGGTTTAATAGATAGAGTTGTTCATAGGCATCAACTAAAATATGAATTAACTTTACTGTTAGAATATATGACCAAAGAAGTTAATAAGTAAGCATAAAACATTAAATATATAATATAGGAATTTGCTCTTGACATGTTGATAAAAAGCGAGAACTTATTCCCAATTAAAAGAAAATAATAAAACAAGTTTAACTTATATTTTTTCGTCGTCGATTGTATCGGACCCTATGCGCTGGATTCCCGTTAACCGAGTCAGGTGAGGAATCAAGCAGCTCTATACGAAGAAGCCAGGCGCTGTAGGTGCCTCTGATCATCGACGACGTCTTTTTTATTATAAAGGGATTTATTTTTAGCGCTTTCATATTCAACAATATTAAGAGACGTAACAAAATAAAAATAAAGAAACAAGATTTATCTTTTTATCTCTGCTGTATCAGTTGAAGAGTAGCTTTAGCGGCAGCAGATTCGGCAGCCTTTCTGTTTTTTCCTTTTCCTGTACCGTAAAGCTTGCCCCCAATATAAGCATCTATTGCATAAATAATATCATGCTGTGGGCCGATCGCTTCTCTTATTTTATATTCCGGTTTCAATCCCCATTTTTTTTGTGTAATTTCCTGTAATAGGCCTTTGGGGTTTAATTCCTCGAGAAGATTATTAGGCTGAGGAAAGACAGTTGTCAGTATAGGGAGTAAAAATATTCGAACTGTATTAAAATCTGAATCCAGATAAATAGCGCCGATAAGGGCCTCAAAAGCATCACACAGAGTTGAACTTCTTGTGCTTCCGCCAGTTTCTATTTCTCCTTTTCCTAAAAAAATGAAATCTTGTAAATGAATTTTACTGGCTAGGCTGGAAAGTGTATTTCTCTGAACAAGTGCAGAACGCAGTGCTGTTAATTCACCTTCCTGTTTTTTTGTATAGAGTTTATAAAGATATTCTGTAACAATAATTTCAATTACAGCATCTCCCAAAAACTCCAACCGCTGGTTATCTATCGGGATTTTTCTTTCTGTGGCATAGGAGCGATGCGTCATAGCCTCTTTTAGAAGGCCTATATCTTTAAATTTATAATCAATAATTGATTCTAATTTTGACAGCTGAGATATCATAATTCAAATGTAATTTGAAGTAACACATAGGAATTCTGTGTGTGCTTCTAGGTTCAAGGTATAAGACATTTAATTAATTTTTATGAAAAATCGTCGCGTGATGATTTGACATCTATAATTCTTAGTTGATGAGAAACACGATTGTTATGCTTATTAATTTGAGGTACTGCTAGAATATTCCATGGTGGTGGCGGCAAATTTTCGGGTTCAATGTTAAAAGCTATAAATGATATCGAATCATTATTGCAATCCCTAAGATAACCGCGAGTATGGTTCTGGCCTGCTAAAGTCTTGTATGGCACAGATAAATTTGTTATTTTATAGGTAGGTTGAGTGTTGCTATGTCCAAAAGGTTCAAGCGTTGCCATATCCTCAAAAAAATCATCATTGATTTCAGAAATAAAAATATCTCCATCATATTCAATTTGTGGAAACAATTCTTCTTTTGTAAGTACATTTCTAACTGATTTTTCAAAACGAAGGCAAAGTGCTTCGATATCCGAAGGAGCGAGTGACAAACCTACTGCCATCGGATGTCCACCATATCTGGTAAGAATATCCGCGCTTTCCGATAAAATAGAGACCAAATCTACATTTGCTGAAGATCTACCTGAACCATAAGCCTGTCCGTCTATAATCGTTAGAGCAATAGAAGGGCGGTTATAGTCTCTGGCAATTCTGGACGCAACATTTCCTATTACTCCCTGATGCCAGTCTTCACCATAAATTAAAATAGAAAAAGCTTCATTTATCTTTATTTTTTCATCTATTTGAGATTCCGCTTCGTTGAATATTTCTCTTTCTTTCAAGCGTCTCTGTATGTTGTAGTCCTTTAATCTCTGTGCCAAATTCAGTGCATCAACTATACTGTCTGTCACAAGAAGTTGATAAGCGATATTGGGGTCACCTAATCTTCCAGCCGCATTAATATAAGGGGCTAGTTTAAATGCAATATCACTTGATTTAAGGACATTTGTAATCCCTGAAATATCGCACAAGGCTCTAATGCCCGGCCTAATTTGTTTGGCAAGCATTTTTAGGCCAAACTTAGTTAGAATTCTATTTTCACCTACTAATGGCACAATATCTGCTACTGTTCCAAGGGCGACAAGGTCGAGCACTTCCCGAAGGTCGACTCTATTAAAAACTAGATTATTCTCAAGGCCGTATTTAACTAAAGCATGTGCTAGTTTGAATGCAGTTCCGACACCGGCCAGACAATGTAGATCACTTAGATCAGGATGGAGCTTTGTGTTTATTATAATAGATGCAGGAGGCAGTTCGGGACCCCGTATATGGTGATCAGTAATAATTGTTTCAATTCCCATGCCGTTAGCTTTTTCAATAGCATCATTACTAGTTATACCACAGTCTACTGTAACCAAAACATCACATTTGTACAAGGCAAGAGCACGATCAAGAGAATCTGGGGTAAATCCATAGCCTGTATCCAGCCGTAGAGGAATAAAAACATTAACGTTTGCGCCATTTTGGGAGAGAACCCAGGCTAGAACAGCGGATGCAGTAATTCCATCGACATCAAAATCACCATGAATAAGGATATGTTCATCGTTCTTTATGGCTGTCCATAGACGCTTTGAAGCCTCTTTTGTTCCATGTATTCTATATGGTGAACTTAAATCTTTTAAAGAAGCATTAAAGTAACCATCAACATTGCTGGCATTGATACCCCGTCCAGAAAGCACAGTAGCTTTCGGCCTGGAATAGCCTTTTTTGCTTATTAATTCCTCAAAATCATCCAAAGAATATTTATTTCTTACCCATTTCTTCTCCGCCATCAGTAAATGCCTTATTTAATATTTTCATTTATACAATACAACCTGTTTGAGAAAAAACGTTGATTTTAAGCTAATAATTTTAAATATTTTTAAGCGTATAGAATTTGTTTTTTTTACTTGAGTGTACAGTAATTAACTTTTTAACTTCTTAACAATCAACATAATAGTGATTCCAAACAGAAGCAAAAAAACAAAAACAATATTTATCTTGAAAAAGAGTTTAAGTATTCCTTGAAATATCATAACAAGAAACTATAATAAAATCGTTTTTTATATGCCGATGTGGCGGAACTGGCAGACGCGCTGCGTTCAGGGCGCAGTTCCCGCAAGGGAGTGTGGGTT
>Ga0075121_1002234_pt1 | contig 11230 bp, 5 predicted proteins | sample AntAceMetag02UKG_FD_69793 | JGI IMG/M metagenome (GOLD analysis project Ga0075121, IMG submission 69793) | Saline lake microbial communities from Ace Lake, Antarctica - Antarctic Ace Lake Metagenome 02UKG | ecosystem: Environmental > Aquatic > Non-marine Saline and Alkaline > Saline | place... | reverse complement strand
TGCACACATGATCAGCGACTATAATTCCCAGAGGTTTCTGCCAGCAATCCTTGATCACGAAAATCTTATCACTACCATCTAATCGCTCTATCTCCACCTTCAGCATCTCGTCACCACCATAAAAACCCAGATCAAGAAAATCTGTGATCGGATGACCATTTATAGATAAAAGTCGCTCTCCTGGAATAATTCCAAGACTCTCTGCCCAGCTTCCTGGTGATACTTCTTTTATTCTCAAGGCCACTGTTATTGATCCTCTTCTTTTAACTTCGCCCGTGGATGAGGTTGCTCCGTTGCCACTAGTGCCGTAAATATCCTCATGGAATCAAACTGCTTCAATATTATATTCACTGTTGATATGATCGGAATAGCAAGTACCATTCCTATAGGACCCCAGACCCAGTACCAGAATATCAATGAAATCAATATTACCAGTGGAGATATCCTCAATCTTGATCCCATAAATCGAGGTTCAATAATATTGCCCATCACGATCTGTGTCATTACCAGTAGAACGGATACAACCAGCAACTGCCAGCCAAACCCGAACTGGAAAAAACAGACCATGATCGGAAATGATGTAGCCACGATCGAACCAAAATTTGGTATATAATTAAGAATAAAGATCAGAAGCCCGGAAATTATCGCGAAATCTACACTAAATATACTCAACCATAATATCGAAACCAGTCCTGTTACAAAACTGATGATCGTCTTATTGATAATATACTCTTTTATGGAACTTTCAATATCCTTCAAAGTATCCCGATTTCGCTTAATGTCACGCTCCGATAGAACCTTCTTAAGCCTTTCATCAATACTGCTGCGCTCTGCCAGTAAAAACAATAAAAATATTGTCGTTAATAACAGCTTGGTGATGAAATCAAGAAAAGTACCCATAGAACTTGAGATTACCTTCGATAATGATAACCGGTCAAATATCTGCACCCAGTTAACCCGGTTATTGATATAAGACCTCACATCTTCTATCGGGATCTCAAAGTGAATTATTGCCGACTGAAATAACTCCTGGATCTTTAACTCATATTTAGGGAAATCCTTTATAAAGGAATTCACACTTGCAAATACTACTGATCCCAGCCCGAAAAATACACCTAATACAAATACTACCAGTAAGATATTGATCACCCAGACTGGCACCCTATGATTTTCCAGTCCCCGGTAAACAGGTATGATCATGAATTGTAGAAATACAGCAAAGGATAAGGGGATAAAGATACCCTTTAACACTCTTAACATATAAACTAATATCGCCAGAACTATTATTATCAATGATATGTTGATCATGCGATTACTGTTCATCTTCCCCCGCTCTCATTTTTATTTTTCAAATTTTAACATTATCTCAACCAGCGTCAAGCTTTTCTCTGTTATCTTTCATATTTCAGATTTTATTAATCCTCATCATATCGTTTTTATATACTACTGTTTCACTTTAATCGAGCATAAAGTACCATCAAGGCAGCACAACTCAGAACGGCATGACATTAAAATGTCATGCCGTTCTGAGTTGTGCCACCTTGAGAGTACCTGATTGGTGGTGAAAATGCCCAATATATTCTTAGATATGCATATAGTGGGAGATTTCGCAAGCTGAAGATATAAATTTTATGGAGATTTGCCAGAGTAATACTTGAAAATTTAAAATATCTGACATAATGTTATTATCATAACTTCTGTTCGTCTTATATCCAGGTGATTTATTAACGTTTATTTTGATTGCATTAGTTACAGTAGAGCATAATTATCCGTTTGCAGGGGAGTAAGTAAATTTAATTATAAATTTTCTCAATCTCATTTAACCCCTGATTTCAATCGGGGGACTGATAAAATAAAGTCATATAGTGGCATCTGAATAACTTGACATATATTCAGGGCATTTGAATTTTGAATTAATTATTCAAAATTCAGGAGTGGAAATGGATGATCAGCGAGAGAAAATTCTCTTAGCAGCGCGGAAATTGATCCAGTATTTCGGGATCAAGAAAACCAGTATTGCTGATATTGCCAAAGAAGCTGGGATGTCACAGTCAAATCTTTATTATTATTTTAAGAATAAAGAAGCGATCTATACAGAGGTGATCTATCGAGAGAGTGTGCGTCTTCAGAAGAAGATCAGCAGGAAAGTGGAGCAGGAAAACGATGTATCTGCAAAACTGACCAGCTATCTGCGCAGCCGGTTTGAACATTTTAATGAGTTACAGAATAAATATGAACTGTTATTTAAGGAATACTATAGTCAGGCAGACGGTATCAAGAAAGTCCGTGATAGTTTTTATCAATTTGAGTCTGAGACTGTAGGCAAGATATTATCGGAGATACCAAACCTGCAGATTGTGCTGCAATCAGCAATGCAAACTTTGATCATGGGTTATGAACTTCGTTTATTTATGGGTGAAGACAAAGAAGAATTACTTTTGGAAATAGAAAAAGAAATTGGGATACTAGTAGAAATTTTAAGCCTACGGGCAGAATAGGAGAAGAGCAATGGAAGCAGGAAAAGTTTTCAGAATCGGCGGATTAGAGATAAATCTTCCTATTGTACAGGGAGGAATGGGGGTGGGTATATCACTCTCGAGATTAGCAAGTGCTGTAGCAAATGAGGGTGGAATTGGCGTGATATCCTCAGTGGGTCTTGGTATGCTTGACCAATATGGTGGAAAAGGCGGTAGCCTGGCAAATATAGAAGGATTGCGTACGGAAATACAAAAAGCGAAGGAATTAACAGCTGGAGTGATCGGAGTAAATATCATGGCAGCTTTAAGTGATTTTGGCAAGATGCTGAAGACAGCTCTTCAGGAGCAGGCAGACATAATTTTTGTGGGAGCCGGACTGATGCTGAAAATACCTGAAGAGATAGATTTTGCCTTAATCCAGAAAGCAAAAAGTAAAATAGCCCCCATTGTATCATCTGGCAGAGCAGCGAACATTATTTTTAATTACTGGGACAAGCACTATGATCGCGTTCCCGATGCAATAGTGGTGGAAGGACCTTTAGCAGGTGGTCATCTTGGTTTTAAGCAGGATACTCTTGATAATCCTGCTAATCTATTAGAGAATATATTAGCCAGCGTGAAAAAGGTGATCAGTGATTTTGAGACTAAATATAAGAAAAAAATTCCGATCATAGCAGGTGGTGGGATCCATGACGGCAATGATATAGCACACATTCTTGAAAGTGGAGCAGATGCTGCGCAGATGGGGACACGTTTTGTGGCAACTGAAGAATGTGATGCTTCACCGCAATTTAAGCAGACATATATAGATTCGCGACCAGAAGACATCGTTATCATCAAGAGTCCGGTAGGCTTACCGGGTAGAGCGATCAACTGCGATTATTTGAAGGAAGTGGCTGAAGGACAGCGGAAACCGATCAATTGCCGCTGGAAATGTCTTCATGGTTGTGATTATCATAATGCGCCGTATTGCATTGCCCGTGCTCTTACTAACGCCCAGCAGGGACATCTGGAAGAAGGTTTTGCTTTTTGTGGAGCAAATGCCCACAGGATAACAGGACTGATGAAGGTGAAAGAGCTGGTGTATGGTTTGAAGATAGAACTTGAGGCAGCTTTGGAGAAGATACTGGCAGGAGAGAAATAGAAAACCTTACGTATGGTGCCTGCACCTTCGTAATGGTTAGCCATTTTATAACTGATCAACCATTGCGGAGGTCATTCGACCATTCGCAAGGTTTCGGATAGTGCACAATTGTTGAGGAAATTTAGAGATTTATTAGGGCTCTGATTGACATTTATCTGAGAAAATAAATAATAGCAAAAATTTATTAAAGGAAGAATAATGTTACATCAAATACTTGCTAATAAACGTATTGTACTGGCATCAGCATCGCCTCGACGCAAGGTGATCTTTGAGATGCTAAAGATAAATGCCCTGGTGTTTCCTGCCATGGTGGAAGAAGATTCTGAGTGCATAAGTCCGCATCATCTGGTGATGGAACATGCAGGGAAAAAGGCAGAATTCGTGGCAGCTAAGATGCCAGCAGATACAATAGTCGTGGGAGCAGATACCATCGTGTATCTGGATAATATAGTGCTGGGGAAACCAGCAGACAAATATGAAGCCTATGAGCATTTAAGCAGACTTTCAGGAAACAAGCATAATGTATATACCGGGATTGCTGTATGTTATAAAAATACTACTATGACTGGTTATGCAAGATCACTGGTGGAATTTAATCTACTTACCAGAGAAGAGATCGAGGAATATATCAAGACTGGTGAACCTATGGATAAAGCTGGAGCTTATGGCATTCAGGGCTACGGTTCACAGTTCATCAAGAAAATTACCGGTTGTTATTTTAATGTAATGGGTTTTCCTGTTTCCACATTTTATAAATTGATAAAAGAACTGATTATAACCTGAGAAGTGAGAAAATGATCGTCCTGAAGTCTTGTCCGGAGTACCATTCAAAACTCCAAACTTAATTGGGATATTAAGATAAACTCTCTTCGATTGACACTATTTGCAGTCATAGTAAATTTTGTTTAAATAGTACTGAGGATAACAAAATGAAAGTATTCTATAATGGTAAAATAATCACGATGAATAAGGAATTGGCAACTGCTGCAGCTATGGCAGTAGATAAAGGAAAGATAGTAGAGCTCTTTGATGCAAAACCAGATATGGCAGCAGAATATATTGATCTGCAGGGAAAGTGGGTACTTCCAGGATTTATTGATACTCACACGCATAGTATTTCTGGTGGGTTATACAGTATGGGAGTGAATCTGGAGCATTGTGAGGATCTAACTGAGCTTTTTGAAAGGCTTTCAGATGGTAAACTGATGGGTGAAACGCTCATTGCCTGGCATCTGGATGAGACGGAACTAAAAGAGCAGCGATTTCCCACAGCAACAGAGCTTGATAAGCTTTTCCCAGATAAAGCAGTACTTATCAGGCGGGTTGATGGACATTCCTGCGTCATCAATACATATGCTGCGCGTCAGATAACAGCAATTCAGCCATTAAAATCTGATTTTAATGGTACTTTCCGTAAACGCGAAAATGATCTGATAACTAACTGGTTTCACAGCAGTCTTGATAAAGAGCACATCTTGAGATCTTATGATAATGCTGCACGTCATGCCATTAAATATGGTCATACTACTATTCATACCATGGTAGGAGATGGTTATAACAGTATTGAGCATTATTCTCTTCTTCTGAAAAATATGAATAGATTTCCGATAGAATTCATTCCTTATGCACAATGTTTTAATATAGATGCAGCCCTGGAAGCTGGAGCAGCAAGACTTGGTGGCTGCATCCTGGCAGATGGGTCTTTTGGATCACACACAGCAGGATTATTTGAACCTTATACTGACCAGCCGGAAAATTATGGGATGCTCTATCATGATGACACTCACTGGGAAAAGATAATCAGCCGTGCTCATGCTAATGATCTTCAGGTTGCTGTTCATTGTATTGGAGATAGAGCGATCAGCCAGATATTAAAATGTTATGAAAAGGTACAGCAGGAAAACCCAAAAGATCTGCGTCATATGCTGATCCATAATGAGCTGACCAGTGATGAGATGATCAGACGGATGGGAGAAAGTAATATTGTTGCAGCTATGCAACCGATGTTTGACCGGCTTTGGGCGGGAAAAGATGGCTTATATGAAACCGTGTTAGGTAAAGATCGCACCAGACGTACTACCAGGTTGCGTAGTTTGAGAGATGCTGGCGTGATCATTGGCGGTGGATCAGACTGGTATGTGACAGAGATGGATGCTTTAGCAGGCATTGATGCTGCTGCGCGGGTTCATAATCCGCAGGAACGTCTTACCCCTTATGAAGCAGTGGAGCTTTACACTTCGCATGCTGCCTGGCTTTCGCATGATGAAAACAGGCTTGGTCAATTAGCTTCCGGGTATCAGGCAGACTTTGTGGTGCTGGAAGAAAGTCCGCTTGTGTCTGATGATATTGCTGGGATTAAGATTATAGATGTATATAAGAAAGGGGAAATTTTGAGTTTTGAATTTTGAATGTAATGTAATATAATGTAATATAATATAATGTAATGTAATGTAATCAGACCAGGGATGGTCTGGATACAACAAAAAAGCCCCTCAAGATTGAGGGGCTTTCTTTTTATTTGATTCTGAGATTATTTCATCAGGATCATTTTCTTTGTACTGGTGTATTTTCCGAATTTCATGTTGTAGAAATAAACACCACTACCGACTTTGTGTCCATTATCATCATCACCTGTCCAGATAATGTCATGATTTCCGGCTTCCATATATTCATTGACCAGGATACGAACCTTCTGACCACGAACATTATAGATATCCATTCTTACCAGACCATCTGCATTGAGAGCCATTTTTATGGTAGTCTCAGGATTGAATGGGTTTGGATAATTGCCAGTCAGTTCAGTAACAACAGGCAGCTCATTATTATCTTCCGGAGCCAGAAAATCTGATTCGATATCAGACATACCGTCATTATAAACAGCAGCAACACCATATTCGTGATCACCAGTCATATTCATGAAGATATATGAAGTTTCATCGATATCAAGAAGTTCGTCATCATACTGAACGTCATCTAAGAAAACATAGAATCCGAGCAGGAATGAGCGTTCATCGCGAGTATCAAATGAAGCTGGTCCCAGGTTACCACAGGCGATTTCATCGCTTTCCAGCGTGAGAAGGTCAGTTACTTCAGGAGCTTCTGAACCAGCAGCTCTTGGAAGTGGAGCTTCAGCACCAGCAACCCATGCCTGGATATTCCAGTTATAATCAAGCCCGTAACCACTCAGTGGATCCCATGCTCCGCCACTCATAGAGATCATATCTCCATAACCGGCAATAGCAGGTCCAGCATCACAACCAGCAGGAAATGCACTGGCTGGCTGATCATCGATAGCATAACCAATCCAAAGCTCTACAGAAGAATCTATAGTAAATGGAGCAGTATAATAAACTTCATTCCATGCTTCCATAACCAGATCAGTAACTGGCTGACTGAGAATTTCATTAGAGGCATTTGCACCAGTCCATACTTTAAGAGTATAAGTACTTCCAGCATCGCGAGGGAATAAAGTCATCTTAGTGATCTGCAATCCATCATAAGCATCAAGATCACCAGCATCCCAACGGGCAGCTACTGCAAATGAACCACCATTGGTGAGTCCAATACTATCATCATTCATACCACTATCATAATGCATCCATTCACCAGTTTCGCCACCAATACCGGGAGCTTCCCAGGTAAGCTGAACATAAGCTGGATTTGTAAGATGATTAGCGTCAACATTTCCTGGTTCATCATGCTGAACAGTAACAACTACCTGATCTGAATCAGTGTAATCACCATCGCTGACTACCAGTGTGAATGTATAATCTGTATCATTAGTAACATCTGGAGAAACGAATGAAGGCATATCTGATGTAGGATTAATAAGAGTGATACCAGCAGGAGCAGTCCAGGCATAAGTGATAACATCGCCATCAGGATCATAAGAACCTGAACCGTCAAGAGTTATCAATATACCATCACGAACAACCTGATCGTTCCCGGCATCTGCTACTGGAGCAATATTGGCAAAATATGTGAAGTCAATAGTAGGCATTATAGAATAACCTTCATCATAAACGGCTACTACACCAGCTTCATAAGTAGTTCCATCAACCAGATATTCAAACAGGTATTCTGTTACAGTAACTACAGGTGGATCCTGCATTACATTATCAAGATATACATTGTAACCCAGAAGATCACGGGTAAGATTTGAAGAATTATTATTTGAGCCAGTAATATTGCTAAGGGCAAATATGTCCTGTGAACTGGCAGAAACTAAATTATTATCAATAGAATGACCTGGAGCTGGCAATTCGATTGCCCGAGCAGCACCAGCTACAAATGCCTGAATATTCCAGTTGTAATCAAGACCAAAGCCACTCAGTGGATCCCATGTAGTACCATTAGTACTGATCATGTCACCATAACCGGCAATAGCAGGACCAGCATCGCAGCCTGCAGGAAAATCATCAGCAACTTGACCAACTAAAGAATATCCTATCCAAAGCTCAACAGATGAATCAATAGTGATTGGAGTATCAAAGATAACTTCATTCCAGCTGTCAGCTAAAGGAGCAGTCAATGCCTGGCTGAGAATTTCAGTACCAGCATTAGCACCAGTCCATGCTTTAGCAATAAAATCGCAATTAGCATCCTGGAAATAAATGTTGATCTTCGTGATACTAAGTCCATCATAATCATCAAGATCACCAGCATCCCAGCGAGCAGCAACTAAGAAGTCACCACCGGCTGTAAGACCAATAGCATCACCATTAATACCATCATCATAATGAATCCATTCTCCAGTTTCTGTTGGAGGATCCCATGTAAACAGTGCTTCACCACCATCCATGTTTTCAACTGCCAGGTTTGATGGAGGAGTTAGTGGAATAACAACATTCATTACGGTAATAGTCAATTCATCAGAACCAGTAGCCATACCGTCACTAACTGTAAGAGTTACAGTGTACTCAGTATCTTCATCAACTTCAGGAGCAGTGATCATTGGCATTTCAGCAGTAGGATCATCAATAGTAAGACCTGGAGCTTCCCAGAGGAAAGTTATAGGATCTTCATCAGGATCATAAGAAGCTGAGCCATCGAGCATAACAGTCATATTTTCCCACATGGACACATCGTCACCAGCCATTGCAACTGGAGGCATGTTGGGAGGAATTACTGTAATGATCACAATATCAATTTCAGAAGAGCCATCGTCATCAGTAACAATCAGACTAAAGGCATAATCTACAACAATAGTATTTACTGGAGCTGTAAAGGTCGGCATAACTGCTGCGGCATTATTAAGTGTAATGCCAGCGGGAGCAGTCCAGGCATAAGTAAGGTCATCACCATTCATATCAAATGAACCGCTACCATCAAGAGTTACCAGTTCACCACCAATAACAATCTGATCGATACCAGCATCTGCAATTGGCACATACTGAATACCAGCATCATTAATAGTGATCACACCATCAATCTGGTTTTCATCCAGCATATAAGTACTGTTATATTTGAAATCCCAAAGATCAAGAGTGGTTTCACCAATACCATGAGCTGTGAAATTAAAGAAGGCAATTGGTCCTTCACCTTCCAGATTCAGATAATGCATATAAGCAAAACTGAGAACACCTGGTTCAATAATATTACCCAGAATTGAGCCACCAGTAATAATAGTATTATCTATTGTAACACTATTCCAGGTAAGATAATTAGTGTCAAAGGTGATATTACCCTGGAAAGCGATCACATTCCATGATACATCTACAATAGAACTACTTAGTCCTACATTAAAATCAGTACCGTCATCAATGGTTAAAGATTCTAAGGTAAGAACTGAATTGGCAAAATCTACTACACTTACCATTACTTCATCAGAAGCAGCAATTCTGCGAACTTCATCACTAACAGTAAAGGTCATGTTTTCTGTTCCGATCCAGTCAGAGCTTACGAAAGTAACTTCGAAACCATCAATAGTAACGGTAATATCATTATCACCAGTAACTTCCAGAGTCAGGGTTTCAGGATCAAGATTCATATATGTGATGTATTCTTCAAAATCTATCATAATTGAACCGTTTGTTACCAGGCTGAGAGTTTCAGGTAAATCCATTTCCAGAATAGGATCTGGCAAAGTTACAATGATATCTACATCATCAAACATATCTCTGACAGCACCCATATTATCACTAACCCAGAAAGTAACATTTTCAGTTCCTGTCCAGTCTGCTGGTGCACTAAATTCAACCATCATTTCATTAATATTAATCATTATATCAGTATTTCCAGTAACAATCAATGTGAGAATGTCACCATCCGGATCATAAGTGTACATACTGAAATCAACTTCCAAAGTTTCATTAGTAATGAATACGAAGTTATCTGGTAATTCAATTTCAGGATCATGATTATCCAATGGAATAACATTTACAAAACCATCTACCAGATTAGTCATATAAGTCTGGTTATACTTAAATTCATAGATATCCAGATCAGAAGAGCCACCCATACCAATAGCCTGGAATTCCAGATTACATAATGTACCTTCACCAGAAATTGGGAATGCATTAGCATAGGCAACACTTATATGTCCGGGTTCCTGTTCATTAGCCAGAAGCATACTTGGATTTGGTACTTCACCCATTGTGATAGCTACAAAAGCAATAACTTCCGGATCAAAATCGAGTTCAAACTGGAAGGAAATTACATTCCATTCTTCAGCAATTGGTGAAGTGGATACAGGAATTATAAAGTTATCAAGTTCCATTACATCTATAGCACTACCTACTGTTATCATACTTTCTTCATAAACCCAGATATTATTAACAGTAATAACTACTTCATCAGGATTAGAATCTATTTCACCATCATTTACTACGAGAGTAAATGTGTATTCCATATCCATATCAACCATTGGAGCTGTAAAAGTAGGCATAACTGCTGTAGGATCATCAAGTGTGATACCATCTGGAGCTGTCCAGAGGTATGTAAGAGTTTCACCTTCAGGATCAGAAGAGGCACTACCATCTAAGGTAACAAAGTCACCTTCAGTAACTTCCTGGTCAATACCGGCATTAGCGGAAGGTGGCAGATTTCCACCAGTTTCCACTGTAAATACAAATGGATTAATACCATCACCAACTACCATGTTTACTTCAAAGTCAATAGTTTCTGCTACTTCATATTCAGTATCACTTGCAGCATCATAATACAAGAATTCCACTGTTTCACCGCCGGTAACATTGCTAAAAACCATTGGTAGGAAAATTATATGACCAAAAGGAACAGTATAATCAATCACAGAGCCATCAGCAATAGTAGCAATACCACGGCATTCGTCACCTACGAAACAACCCAGCATTCCTGTAGTGACATCTACTTCTATACCATTCATTTCTACGATACCCCAGATTGAACCACTGTATTCAAAGTCAGGAGGATTAACTTCCCAGTCAGGAATACGATAATTTGAAACCTGACCAAGGTTTCCAGCTGAAAGAGCTTCAGAAGAATGACTTGCCAGATTTGGTTCTGGAGCAGGATAATTTAATTGTTCAGGAGCAGTCATTTGCAGCATGTATCCACCAACGGGATTCAAGACGGTTAGTGAACCATACCAACCCATACCAGTATAATAAATGGCACTCTGAGTCTGACT
>Ga0075121_1002219_pt1 | contig 11276 bp, 12 predicted proteins | sample AntAceMetag02UKG_FD_69793 | JGI IMG/M metagenome (GOLD analysis project Ga0075121, IMG submission 69793) | Saline lake microbial communities from Ace Lake, Antarctica - Antarctic Ace Lake Metagenome 02UKG | ecosystem: Environmental > Aquatic > Non-marine Saline and Alkaline > Saline | place... | reverse complement strand
ATCAGTGGGGAGTTGATGTAGTTGTCAGCGGTTCACAAAAAGGCCTTATGCTTCCTCCGGGTTTAAGTTTTATAAGCTTAAGCAAAAGAGCCCAAAATGCAATAGCAACTTCTGATTTACCTAAATATTATTTTGATTTAAAGAAGGCTTTAAAAAGTCATGCTAACGATGACACCCCTTATACTTCAGCCGTATCTCTTATTGTAGGCTTGAAGGTTGCGCTTGATGCAATCAATAAAGAGGGCTTAGAAGCAAGATGGAAGAAGTTTGCGAAAATGGCTCTGGCCACAAGAGAAGCAGCTAAAGCTTTAGGGTTAGGAATATTTTCTCAGAAGCCTTCTGACTCGGTTACAGCTATTGTTTCTCCTGAAAATATTAAATCTTCAGATATCGTTAAGGCCTTAAGAGGAGAGTATGGTTTAAGCATAGCTGGTGGTCAAGCTGAGTGTAAAGATAAAATTTTTAGAATTGCTCACATGGGTTGGATAAATGATAAGGATTTAATTGAATGCTTTTCGCTTCTTGAGAAAGTGTTAGAAAAACTTGGTCATAAGTTTGAGCAAGGAATTTCAAAGGTACGTTTAGAGGAGGTTCTCTATGGATAAGATTATTGTTTCAGATAAATTATCACCAGAAGGTGTAAAAATATTAGAAGATGCAGGCTTTAAAGTGGATTGTAAATATGGCTTAAGCCCTGATGAACTCAAAAAAGTAATTGGTGATTATCAAGGCATTATAATAAGGAGCAGCACAAAACTTACTAGTGAGTTAATAGAAAAGGGAGACAATTTAAAAGTTATTGGTCGGGCTGGAGTTGGTTTAGATAATGTTGATATAGAAGCGGCAACTAAAAAAGGAATAATCGTAATGAATGCTCCTGGAGGGAATACTATTTCTACCTGTGAGCAGGCCTTTGCTCTTATGCTAGCCATTGCTAGAAATATTCCTTTTGCTCATACCTCATTAAAAAATAGGAAATGGGAGAGGGCGAAATTTAAAGGAACTGAACTTTATTCTAAGGTGTTAGGAATTGTTGGTTTAGGGCGTATTGGCAAGGAAGTGGCTAAGCGGGCAATTGCTTTTGGTATGGAGGTTTTAGTATATGATCCTTTTATATCTGAGGACGTGGCTGAGAAGACTGGTATAAAATTAGTAGAGTTAAAAGAAATTTATAAAAATGCAGATTTTATCACCACTCACACACCGCTCACTAAAGAGACCAAGAATTTAATTTCTAGCAAAGAATTTGCTCAGATGAAACCAAGTGCTTTTGTTATTAATTGTGCTCGGGGAGGAATAGTTGATGAAGATGCATTATATGAAGCTCTAAAAAGTAAAAAAATCGCTGGAGCAGCTTTAGATGTTTATTCAAAAGAACCGCCTCTTGACTCTAAGCTTCTCGAGTTAGAAAACCTTATCACTACTCCTCATTTGGGGGCTTCTACTGAAGAAGCTCAAATAAACGTTGCTATAGAAGTTGCTCATTGTTTAGGAGATGCCCTCAAAGGCAAGGCTATCAGAAATGCTGTTAATTATGCTCAGCTTGATTCCGAGACTTATAAAATCATTGAACCATATTTTAAATTGGCTGAAAAAATGGGTAAATTTATTTCTCAGCTCATTCAGGGAGGAGTAAAAGAGATTAAAATATCCTATTTGGGCGAGATCTCAACTTACAAGGTAGACGTTCTTGGTGCGGCTTTCGTCCGAGGATTTTTCTCTCAGCAGTTAGAAGGAGATGTTAACTATATAAATGCTTTAGAAATTGCTAAGGCTAGAGGCATCAAAGTAGAACAGATAAAGAAAGCTGGTGAAGAAGAGTATTCTAATAGCATAAGAGTAAAAGTTACTTCTGACAAAGAAGAACGTTTACTAGAAGGGACTCTTTTTGCTAACAAAGAAGTTCGCTTTGCTAAGATGGATGATGTTTATATTGAAATTGCACCTTCGGATCAGATGCTGGTCATAAATAATCACGATAAACCAGGAGTTATTGGATTTCTAGGTACTACCTTAGGGTCTAACGGCGTTAACATAGCTGGTATGAGTTTGGGCAAACGTAGCAGTAAAAGAGAAGCTTTAACTATTCTTAATTTAGACAATTCGGTGGATGAGAAGGTAATAGCAGAGATTAAGTCTAATCCTAATATAATTTCTTTAAAGGTAGTAAAGTTATAGAGGCGTAATAATGAGTTTTAAAAATTTAGTTAAGAAGGCAATTATTCTGGCTTTTATAAGTGGTAGTTGTTTTCTATTCTCAGCATCATTTGTTTATGCAGAGGAACCAGTTTCTGAATGTGAAAAGTGTAAAGCTGACTATATTCCCGGTGAGACCAAGGATGTGAAAGTACTTGTTATCACTGACAAGGATTGCTCTTTTTGCGATATTCAAATACCGCAAAAAGTTTTGAAGAATAAATTTGCGGGAATAGAATTTAAGATTGTTGACTATAAAGACAAGAAAGCCAAAAAACTTATTGCTCAACACAAGATTCAGACCTTGCCTTCTTTTCTTTTTGATCCTTTAGTCAAGGAAGAAAAAGACTTTGATAAGATAGAATTTATCTTTGAAGAAGAGAAAAACGAAAAACTTTTATTAAAGAAAGAGATGTCTGGTATATGCTTGTACCTTGAAAGAGAAAAAATAAGCAAAAAAATTGATTTATTTTTAGATTTTTACGAAGAGGGTACTAGTGAAATTCTAGATGCTTTAATAAGCTTTTCAAAAGAATCTGAAATTAGCTTAAACCTTTATTTTGTAATTTCTCAAAATGAAAAAGTTGGTTATCCTAAGGAAGAAGTGCGTGTGGCTTTGGCTATAAGGGAGCTGTATCCAAATGAAGTTAATAATTATGTCTATCGACGGATAAAAGGCGTAAAGAGCAGTTCTTGGATAGATACAGCTGAGAAGGAAAAATTGAATTATAAAAAAATAAGAGAGTTAATGATATCTCCTGAGATGGACCAATTCATTAGTAGGAATCAGGCCTTGGCAGAAGAATTAATGGTTGGCGATGGAAATGTTATTCTAATTAATAATAACACAATATTTAAGATATTTAATATCAATAAAGAAGAGTTAAAGAGTTTTTTTAAAGGATAATAAAAATGGCTCAAATTTATATGGTTGATGTTAATAATCGTGATGGATGTACAAACATCTCGGATATTCTTATCAAAACTACCGAAGACAATGATTATATCGCAAAAAAGATTTTTGGCGTAGAAGTTTAAATCTAAAAATTAAAGCAAGGGTTCGAAAAACTAATGGAGAAGCTATGAATACAATATTGGTGGGGTTACAATGGGGAGACGAGGGTAAGGGGAAAGTAATTGATTATCTTTGTCGTAGTAGTGATTTTATTATTCGTTTTCAAGGTGGAAATAATGCTGGCCATACTGTAGTTGTAAATGGTGAGAAGTTTGTTTTTCATCTTATTCCTTCTGGCCTCCTGAGAAAAGGAAAGATTTGTGCGATTGGTAATGGTGTAGTGGTTGATCCTAATGTTTTGATTGCAGAAATTGATGCTCTTAAGGCTAAGGGTATGGAGGTCTCACCAAGCAATTTAAAAATTTCTTCTCTTTGTCATGTTATTATGCCTTATCATGGAATAATGGATGCTTTAAAGGAGAAAGGGCGTGCACAGAAAATTGGTACAACCAAAAGAGGAATTGGGCCTTGCTATATGGATAAGGTTTCGCGTTGCGGGATAAGGATGATTGATTTTATTGATCCCAAAGTTTTCGCTTTAAAACTTAAAGATAATTTAAGCGAAAAGAATCCTATCTTTAAGAAAGTTTATGGGGTTAAAGGTTTTTCTTTTGATGAGATATATAAGGAATATAGTGTTTTGGCTAAGAAATTAAAACCGTATGTTTGTGATTTAGTAGATTATTTTTATAAGTATAGAAAAAAACGATTTTTATTTGAAGGGGCTCAAGGTACTTTTCTAGATATAGATTTTGGCACCTACCCTTTTGTTACTTCATCGTCAGTGGTATCTTCTAATGCTATTTTAGGTTCAGGTCTTTCTTTCGTTTCTGCTAATAAAGTTTTAGGGGTGGCTAAAGCTTATACTACTCGGGTTGGTGAAGGGCCATTTCCTACGGAATTAGAAGGAAAATCCTTGGATTATTTTCGTACCAAAGGAGTAGAATTTGGTGCAACAACTGGTCGTCCTCGTCGATGTGGTTGGTTGGATTTAGTGTTGTTGAAGAGGTCAGTAATTATTAATAAAGTAACCGATTTAGTTATTACTAAATTAGATGTCCTTGATGGCCTAGAGAAAATAAAGGTTTGCATTGGTTACAAGCAAAAGGGTAAAATTTTGAAAAGTTTTCCTTGTGATTTGGAAGGTATCCAGCCGATTTATAAGGAATTTAAGGGATGGAAGGATTGTATTAATAAGGTGAGGAAATTTTCTGATTTATCGCCTGAAGCTAGAAAGTATGTGCGGTTCATAGAAGATTTCTTAGGAGTGAAAGCAGCGTTTATTTCTGTGGGTGAAAGAAGAGAAGCAATTTTTAAAAAATAAAGAAGGAGTAGGTCAATGAATCCAATTATATTTGTTTTTGCAGGGGCAGCGTTGGCATTAAGTTTTTGTGGATTTTTAATTCGCTGGATACTTAAGCAACCTCAGGGTAGTGAGAAAATGCAAACTATATCAGGCTATATCTTTGACGGGGCCAAAGGGTATTTAAAACAACAATATAAAGTTGTTTCAATATTCTTTTTAATTGTTTTTTGTATTCTTTTGTTTATGGCTTTTAAAGGATTTCTGGTCATGTTTGTTCCTTTTGCTTTTCTTACCGGAGGTCTTTTTTCTGGATTTTGCGGATGGATAGGAATGTATGTAGCCACGAAGTCAAATTGTCGCACAGCTTTTGCGGCTCAACAAAGCTTGAACAAAGGTCTACGAGTTGCCTTTAGTGGTGGAACAGTCATGGGGCTTATGGTAGTAGGTTTAGGGCTGTTAGAAATGGCCACATGGTTTGTTATTCTAAAGTGGTACTACACTGTTAACCCTTTGCCGGTTGGTAGTGATTTATTAACTGCAATAACTTCTACAATGCTTTGTTTCGGGATGGGAGCATCTAGTTATGCTCTTTTTGCTCGTCTAGGCGGAGGGATATATACTAAGGCTGCTGATGTTGGCGCTGATTTAGTTGGTAAAGTTGAAGCCGGAATGCCTGAAGATGATCCTAGAAATCCAGCAGCTATTGCTGATTTAGTTGGCGATAATGTTGGTGATGTTGCTGGGATGGGGGCAGATTTGTATGAGTCTTATGTTGATGCTATTGTAGCAACAATGGCTTTAGCTGCTGCAGCTGGTTTAGGTTTAAAAGGTGTAGTTACTCCTATGCTTATGGCTGCCTGTGGAGTTGTGGCATCTTTGGTTGGCTACTTTTTTGTTAGAACTAAAGAAGGTGCTACTCAGAAAGGATTACTTAAGGCTTTGCGAAAAGGAGTTTGGACGGCTTCAGGATTAGTTATTGTTTTTTCTTTTATAGTTGTTTGGAATGTATTGGGTAAGGAATATTTAGGTGTATTTGGGTCAGTAGTAATAGGGCTTATTGCCGGAGTATTAATAGGTCAATTTACAGAATTTTTTACTTCTGCTGGATATAAGCCAACGAGAGATTTAGCTGAATCTTCTAAGAGCGGAACTGCAATAATGATTATTGAAGGTATGGCTTTAGGTATGCTTTCGCCAATTGGTGCAGTGCTTACAGTTGGTGGTGCAATTTTAGCGAGCTTTGCAATAAATGGTGGATTCGATAGCTTTGCTATGGGGCTGTATGGCGTTGGTATTTCAGCTGTAGGAATGCTTTCTACCTTAGGAATAACTTTAGCTACTGATGCTTATGGTCCGATTGCCGATAATGCTGGAGGCATAGCTGAAATGGCGGGGTTAGAACCAGAAGTAAGAAAAAGAACTGATCAACTTGATTCTTTAGGCAATACTACAGCTGCCACTGGTAAAGGCTTTGCCATAGGTTCAGCCGCTCTAACAGCTTTAGCCTTGATAGTTGCCTACAAGGATCATATTATGCATGAGGCAATTAGATTAGGTAAGGTGGTAACTATGGATTTAAGTTTACTTAACCCTAATGTACTTATTGGTATTTTTATTGGCGCAATGATGCCTTTTGTTTTTTGCTCCTTATCTTTAAAGGCAGTTGGCAGAGCTGCGGGATCAATTATCGAAGAAGCACGCAGGCAATTTCATCAAATAAAAGGATTATTAGAAGGTAAGGCTAAGGCTGATTATGCAAAGTGTGTTACCTTAACCACAAAAGCTGCTCAAAAAGAAATGATTGTTCCTTCTCTTTTGGCAATTATTGTTCCAATTTTAACTGGTTTATTGTTAGGAGTAAGAGGAGAAATGGGGCTCCTTGTTGGGGCTTTAGCCTCTGGTTTTGTTTTAGCGATAATGATGGCAAATTCGGGCGGAGCCTGGGACAATGCTAAGAAATATATTGAAGATGGAAGTTGTGGAGGAAAATGTTCCGATGCTCACAAGGCCGCAGTTGCTAGTGACACTGTCGGTGATCCTTTTAAAGATACTGCTGGACCTTCTTTAAATATATTAATCAAGCTAATGGCAATGGTCTCAATAGTTTTTAGTGGCGTTATTATCACTTTTAGCCTTTTCAAATAATAATCTTACTCCAAAGATGGCAAGTACAAAGAGCAGTAAAGATTATCTTAAATGCCTAGAGAAAAAAGAGAAAGAATGGGAGAAACTTTGTATACGTTGTGGTGGATGTTGTGGCGCTTACGATGATCCTTGTGTGCATTTGAAAAAGCGTAAAAATAATAAATTTTATTGCGAAATTTATTCAGATAGGCTAGGTCCTAGAAAAAGCATAAAAGGCGAAGAATTCAATTGTGTTCCAGTAAAGGAAATACTTAATACACATTGGAAGAAAGATCATCTTTGCGTTTACAAAAAATTATCTAAGCATGGGTGGAAAGAATAAACAATGGTTATTCCAGCGTTACTTACCAGTAAAAGAGAAGATTTAATCAAAATGGTAGATGTCTGTGCAGGATTTACCGATTATGTACAGATAGATATTATGGATGGTGAATTTGTTCCTTCCAAAAGCGTTACAGTCGAAGATTTAGCTGATTGGAAGCCTTCTATTCATTGTGAAGCTCATCTTATGGTGTCTGATCCTTATTCTTGGCTTGAGACTTTTAAAACCTTAGGTGCTAAGAAAATAATTTATCACTTTGAGATTGATAAGGATCATAAAAAAATCATTACAAAAATTCGAGAAATGGGGTTAGGAGTAGGGTTGGCAGTTAATCCTGCTACTAAGATTGATGATTTTAGGTATTTAGTTGGCGAGCTTGATACGATTCTTTTTATGGCGGTTAACCCTGGATTTTATGGAGCGCCTTTTATCCCTGAAGTTTTAGAAAAAATAAAGAATTTTAAAAATGAATATCCCCAAAAAAAAATAGGAATTGACGGCGGAATAAAACAGGATAATTTACTTCAAGTTAAGCAGACAGGTCTTGATTATGTTTGTGTCGGTAGTGCAATCCTAAAGAATAATGATCCTGCTAGGAGTTTTAAGGAATTTGTGAAGTTATTCAATGGCTAAAAGTTTAAGGGTTCTTCTTTTTATTGCTTTAATTGTCATTCCGATATTTTTTTACAAAACTTTAAATAGAAAAAGTAATGTTAATCGTCAAGCTTTATCATTTTCTGCTGGAAGCCAAAGTTTTAGACGGCCTAAGATAGCCTTAATTTTTGATGATTTAGGTGAGAGTTTAAAAGATTTAAAGAAAATATATTCTCTGGATATACCACTTACAATTTCAGTAATACCAAATTTAAGATTCTCAAAGAATATTGCTCACATAGCATCACGTTGTGGCTTTTCGGTTTTTATTCACTTACCGCTTGAACCAGCAAGTAGTGAACAATATCAAACAGATAAGTACAAGTTTATTACCAGTGATTTGAGTGAGAGAGAGGTGATTCTTCTTTTGCGTCAATATCTTAATTCTATCCGAATAGCTATTGGGGTTAATAATCACATGGGTTCAGCTGCAACCGAAGACCGCAAGTTAATGAGGATTATATTAAATGAATTAAAAAAAAGAGGTCTAATTTTTGTTGATAGCAAAACCTCTCTTAAATCTATTGCTTATGAACAAGCTCGAGAAATGGAGTTAATTTCTGGATACAACCAAGGTTTTCTAGATGCTGTGGATGATATTAAGGTTATGGAGAAGCGCATGAAAGAACTAAAAGAATTGGCCGAAGCCAATGGTAAAATTATTATTATTGCTCATCCTAGAGAGAATACTCTTAAATTTCTCCAAGAGCAGTTACCTCTTCTTCGTGAGGAGATTGAGTTTATCACGATAAAAGATTATTTTGAGTTATAACTTATATTATAAATTTTATGGCTAAGAAAGTTTTACTACATACTTGTTGTGGGGTTTGTGCTTATGCCTGCTTGGAGAGATTAAAAGCTGAGGGATTTATCCCTGTGGTTTTTTTCTTTAATCCTAATATCCAGCCTCAGATTGAATACAAGAGGCGCAGGGATTCGGCTTATACTGTTGCAGAAACCCTTGATATTGAGATTTTAGAAGGTGAATACCAGCCATTGGATTGGTATAAAAATTTACAATTCTATGGCCAAGAGGCAGAAGGCGGACGGCGATGCCAGTTATGTTATAGGTTACGTTTGGAAGAGTCATTTAAGATATCAGTTAATGAAAATTGTGACTATTTTACTACTACTTTAACTGTTAGTCCTCATAAGGCTAGTTCAGTTATTATAGACATTGGAGAAGATATAGGTCGTGGTAATTTTCTTTCCTTTGATTTTAAAAAAGATGATGGTTTTAAAAAGAGTGTTTCTGCGGCAAAGAAACTGAACCTCTATCGACAAAATTATTGTGGTTGCACTTATAGCTTAAGGGATCGTAACAATGAATGAATATTTTTGCGCTTTTAGTCAATATTTAATTGATAAATTTTCTCAAAAGGTTCATCGGATAAGTTTAGATGCTGGATTCAATTGTCCTAATATTGATGGAACCATAAATGACCAAGGGTGTATATTCTGTAACAATAAGGCCTTTAGCCATTTTAGTCGTTCGGCTACTTTGAGCTTAGAAGAGCAAATTGTTCAGGCCAAAGAATATGTTCGCAAGCGTTTTAAAGTAAATAAATTTATTGCCTACTTTCAGAGTCATTCTAATACTCATGGTGATCTTGATTTCCTAAAGAAACAATATGATGTGGTTAGAAAATTTGATGATATCGTAGGGATTGCTATATCTACTCGTCCAGATTGCATTGACGGGGCAAAGTTAAGCTTAATTGAAGACTTTGCCAAAGATTATCAGATTTATATTGAATATGGCTTGCAGACAATTCATGATAGGACTTTAAAGCTTGTTAATCGCGGGCATAGTTTTGATGATTTCAAAAAAGCAGTAGAATTAACTTCTGGAAGAAGTAATATAAATATAGGAGTTCATGTTATCTTAGGATTACCTGGAGAAAAAAAGCTAGATATGCTTGAAACTGCAAGAGTTTTAGCTAAGATGCCTATTTGGGGTGTTAAATTCCATGCTTTGCATATAGTCAAGGATACCTTATTAGCAAAGATGCATCAGCAGACTAATTTGAATTTATTGTCATTGGATGAATATGTTGATCTATTAGTTAGTTTCTTAGAATTGCTTCCCAAAAATCAAGTAGTGTTACGATTGGTTTCTGATGCTCATCGTGACCTTTTGATTGCTCCTTCTTGGGTTAACAATAAGGGAAGAGTCTTAAAAAAAGTAGAGGATGAATTCAGGAGGAGACAAAGTTATCAAGGAGCTTTATATGAAAATATTAGTTACACGAGTGGATAAAGCAGAAGTTTTTCTTGAAAAAAAGAGCTTATCAACAATTAAAAAAGGTTTGGCTATATTTGTAAGTCTTGAAAAAGGAGACAATGGTGGTAAATTAGGTGAGATGGCAGAAAAAGTGATTAATTTGAGAATATTTGAAAATCAGGAAGGCAAGATGGATTATTCGCTAAAAGATAAAAATTATGAACTTCTTTGTATTTCTAATTTTACTTTGGCAGCTGATACCAGCAAGGGAAGACGACCTTCTTTTGAGAACGCTTTAGACCCTCAGGAAGCTAATAAACTTTTCACTGATTTTGTTTCAATATTAAAACTTAAAGGAGTAGCTACTCAGATTGGAGCTTTTGGTGAGCATATGGATATAAACTTAGCTTTAAATGGGCCAGTGAATATATTGCTAGAAGGGAGGAGCTAATGTTTCCTACACTATTTAAATTAGGACCGATTACTATCTATACCTATGGAGTCTTTGTTTTTTTAGGGGTTATTGCTTTTTATTTTATTTGCAGGAGGCAAACTGATAAAGAAGGTATTGCTCGAGAAAACTTCTCAAATATTTTTTTCTGGACTTTAATTTATGGTTTTATTGGAGCGCGAATAGCTTATATTTTAGTAGAATGGAGATGGTTCTTAAGTAATCCCATAAGTGTTGCCTTTAGCCGGAGTGGATTTGTTTTTTATGGAGGAGTTTCCTCAGGCATTTTAACTCTTTTTATTTTAGCTAAAAAATATAAAATAAATTTTCTAAAAAGTGCAGATATTGCCGCTGTAGGTATTCCTCTAGGGCATGCTTTTGGAAGGATTGGTTGTTTTTTTTATGGTTGTTGTTACGGTAGGGCCATAGATTCAAAATGGAGTATTTTATTTCCTCCTGAATCTCCGGCTGGGTTTGGAGGAGTGAAAGTTATTCCGACTCAATTGTATTCGGCATTCTTTTTAGTTTTAATTTTTTTCTTTCTCTTATTTTTAAAGAAACATAAAAGGTTTAATGGTCAGATTCTTCTTTCATACGGTATTTGCTATGGCATCTTTAGATTCATTATAGAGTTTTATCGAGGAGACCCTCGAGGAGGATTTTTTATTTTTTCTACTTCACAATTTGTAGCTTTAATCGTAGTGATTGTTAGTGTTTTTTTATTTTTTCGTTGGCGACCCATTCGACAAGCTCAGGGTCGTCCTGAGCAAGAGAAGCGCGTCGAAGGACGAAGAAGGGGCGCTTGATTACTTAAGGAAAAAAGGTATAATGGGTGATTATGATTAAGATTGCTTTAGCACAAATTAATCCGGTTGTTGGAGATCTAAAGAAAAATAGCCTTAAAATTATTGCCTTTATAAAAGAGGCAAGAAAAAAAGGCGTTGATTTAGTTGTCTTTCCTGA
>Ga0075121_1002215_pt1 | contig 11294 bp, 13 predicted proteins | sample AntAceMetag02UKG_FD_69793 | JGI IMG/M metagenome (GOLD analysis project Ga0075121, IMG submission 69793) | Saline lake microbial communities from Ace Lake, Antarctica - Antarctic Ace Lake Metagenome 02UKG | ecosystem: Environmental > Aquatic > Non-marine Saline and Alkaline > Saline | place... | reverse complement strand
TTTTTTTTTGCAGACATAATACTTTTACTCAGATTCAGAATTAAAAAATAGTGTGTGATTAGAAGAATAAATACTATATCCCAAAACTATAATAAGGTAAACCTTGTTATTAATATTTTCTTTTCGAAAATAATATTATATTTTTGTCTATCAGATATATTAAAAAATAATTTTTAGACTAAAAGGCAGGTTATAAATCATGGATCTTTCTAAGCTTACGATAGAAGAAACTATAAGTCAATGTTCTAAACCAACAGGCGATATTGGAGTAGAAGTTGGGAAAAAAATGAATGAACATCATAAACCATTAATAAAATGGGGATTAGGTTTTTTATTTAATCATATAAAAGAAGATAGTTTTAATATTTTAGATATCGGCTGCGGCGCCGGTTTGGCAATCAGCCTAATGGCGGGAGCAATCCCTAACAGCAAAATATTTGGCATTGATTATTCTGCAGAAATGGTAAAATCAGCAATAAATTACAATAAAGATTTAGTTGAATCCGGAAATGTGATTATACAAGAAGGCTCAGTAGATAAATTACCATTTGAAGATAATCAATTTGATATAGTTACAGCCACCGAAACAATCTATTTCTGGCCTAATTTATTAGAAAATGTTAAAGAAGTATATAGAACTCTTAAAAATAACGGTTATTTTGCTGTGATTAACGAAGATTACAATAAAAGCAGCAATGACAAAGCACATCATAAAGCTATGGTTGATTCAGACAGAATCAATCTTCTTGAAGAAATAGAACATATTGAATTATTTAAGAACGCAGGTTTTAAAGATATCAAAGTTGAGACAATTCCCTCAAAAGGCTGGATTGTCGTTTGTGGTGTTAAATAAAAAACCTGTGTTATACATCTTAAAGAGACTGTACTAAAATGAGTTCAGATAAACATACATGGCTTGAACCAATTAATCTTAGAGGGGGAACAGTTCTGCCTCATAGGTTAATGCCCGGTCCCATGATGGGGTTAATGAGTCCTCTATTCCGGCGGGCAGTAAATGAGCTGAATTTAGTTGATTATTGGTTAACTCCATTTATAGGAATCTCAACTGCTTCACCTCGACTCTCAATCTTTAAGAAAAAGCTTAAACATTATCTTGATTCTAAGAAGCCTTTTATAGTGCAGCTTTTAGGTAATAATCCTAATGTACTAGCTACTGCAACAAAACAGCTTTCCCAACTAAAAATAGCCGGAATCAACATTAATTTTGCATGTCCCAGTTCGACAGTGCTTTCAAGTAATTCCGGCGCCAAACTTTTAAGCCAGCCGGACCACATGCTTAAAATTATTGATAGTATTCGCAAAGAGTGTCCGAATATTTCAATTAGTTTAAAACTAAGAATCGGCCTTTCATCTCCAGATGAAATTGAAAGTATCATTCCTAGACTAAACGATTCAGGTATTGATTTTATAATGTTACATTTTAGAACAGCAACTGAAAAGTATAAACCTGTTAATGACGGTGCTGAAAGAATCAAAAAAGCTGTTAAACTTGCATCCTCAGTTCCTATTATAGCGAGTGGCGATATTTTTTCATTGGATAAGGCTGAACAAATGTATCACACCAGTAACTGCCATGGAATTACTGTTGCCCGGGGATTATTTGAAGATCCGTTTTTAATCCGCAGAATAGAAGCTAAGCTGTCAAATAATCATTTAGACCTACAAGGTGATTCGAAAATTGTTTTTTCACAAACGTTAAGCAACGTTGCATGCAAATATCCTGAACTCTATAACCGTTCAAACTTTCTGGGGCTTATACGTTCAATATGGGGAAGCAAACATGATCATTTCAACAATATTAAAATTCTCCCCAAAGAAAAAATTACTTCCTATTTTGAACATTCTCCAAATTGATTTTTCCCAGGAGTGCTATCGAGCAGCATATAAATTAGAAGAATAATGAAGCCTATGATTGGGATTAATCCGAGAAAAATGAAAAAGCCGCTACGGCTTGTATCATGGAGCCGTCTAACCATTACTGCTATTCCTGGAATGAATACAAACAAAGAAAAAAGACTATGAAGCCATCCATAGTCATAGGAAAAACCATCTGCATATTGAATAAAAGTGTAAGTACCGATTGATTGGTCAACATTCATTATAATTATTCCTATAATTATATTAACTATAGTAAATGTCCAAAACTCTTTCCTTCTGGCTCTTCCAGTAAAAACTGCATACTTTTTATAGGGTTCTAAATACCAATTCATCTTTTCCACCTTTATTTAGTTTATTTAGTTTTACTCATGTTTTTTTAAGAAGTGAGGAGAATCGCCCCATTGATCAAGTCCGATTTCTTCTCCTATGCCAGTAATTCTACTACTCAAACATGCAGAGCACATCTTAGAGTTTTCATCAATACATGGTTTATTGTCATACAGCTGATATGGAGCTCTGAATTCAGTATCAGTTAAGTTGGGCATAATAATATTTGCACCGGCTAATAACCCCTGCTCTCTTCCTTTAGGATGAATTGCCTGAAGTGCAGTTGTTGCGGCAATATTAACATTCCTTAAATGAATACGGGTTACTGCAATCATTTTTAGAGAAAGTTCAAGGAGTTTCGACATATTAGGAGCATCAGGAAACAATTTAGTTAACAAAGAGTTTTTATGTGGCAAATAAGGCCCCATCCCAATCATATCTATATCCATATTTTTAAAGAAAATAATATCATCGGCGAGTTGCTCTATTGTCTGATAAGGGAGTTTTATCATAACGCCGGTACCTACCTGATATCCATTTTTCCTGAGTAATTTCAAGCAGTTGACTCTACAATTAAAATCATGACTTTCAGGATGAAGTTTTTGATACAGTTTTTTGTTTGAAGTTTCGATTCTTAGCAAATATCTATGTGCACCCGCTTTAAACCATCTTTTATAAGTTTCGTCAGATTGTTCTCCAACCGACAATGTAATACCCAATTTATTATTAGAGAGTTGTTTTATTTTTTTTAAAATATTTTCAACAAAACTTATAAACGTCGGATTTGATTGCTCTCCGGACTGCAGCACTATAGAACCATAGCGGTTTTCATGGGCAAACTTGGCAGAATTTAATATGCTTTCTTCATCAAGCATAAATCTTTCAGTTTCAGTATTGCTTTTTCTTATTCCGCAATAGAAGCAGTCCTTAGTACAAACATTACTAAATTCAATAATTCCCCGATAGTAAACTTTTTTGCCGACTTCAGCACTTTTAATCTCATATGCTTTGTTCAAAAGTAATTTAATATCATCTTTTTCTTTAAGATTTAAAAGAAAAATAAGATTCTCTTTTGACAGTTCAATTTGTCTATCAATTTTATCAAAAATAAGATTCAACATTTTTAGCTCTTGAAAAATTCCTATTAATATTCATATTCCATATTTGGCTGCGTTTGTAAAATCCGGTAAAGATAAGCATTTACCACATTATTAAGATTACATTCGCCACAAAACTATTTAGCTATATGGTTGGCATAGTCCCATCTTTAATTCATATTAATTAAAAACAGTCCGTTATTTATTCTAATCTGGTTTTCATAAAGGACTTTTGCAAGTAGTTCCATAGAGTTATGACGCAAATAAGAAAAAAATATAGAAATGAGAAAACGAACATTACTATCCTGGAGTAGTGGCAAAGATGCTGCATGGTCACTGCATAAATTACAACAAGATCCTGAAATTGATTTAATCGGCATATTTTGTGCAGTTAACAAAGAGGCTAATCGTGCTGCCATGCATGCTGTAAGAGTTGAGCTTTTACAAAAACAGGCAAAGAATATTAGCCTCCCCTTAGAAATAATTGAATTACCTTTTCCATGCAGCAATGCTGAATATGAAAAAATAATGAGTTCGTTCGTTAAAAAAGCAAAAAATGATAATATAGAGTGTTTTGCTTTTGGTGACTTATTTCTTGAGGATATTCGTAGCTATAGAGAAGAAAAGCTTAAAGACTCAGGAATTAAACCTATTTTTCCGCTTTGGGGAATTCCGACAGATAAACTATCAAGAGAAATGATTAGCGGCGGTTTAAGAACAATAATTACATGTATTGACCCTAAACAGATTCCAAATAAATTTATCGGCAAGGAGATTGATGAAAGTTTTTTGAATTCGCTGCCTAAAACTGTAGACCCCTGTGGTGAAAATGGAGAATTTCACAGCTTTGTTTTTGATGGTCCAATGTTCAAAGAGCAAATAGAAATAACAGTAGGCAATATTGTTAACCGTGATGGCTTTGTTTTTGTAGATATTTTGCCTAAAAACACTTAAAACTCACATGTAATTTTATGAATAAACTAATGCTATTTACTGATGCGAGTGTAAATACCCTATCTAAAATTGGCTATGGGGCTTATCTCGCTGTGTCTGAATATGATGTCTTATTGGATTCATTGAACTCGCAAATTAAGGTAAAACGATTTGAGAATACGTCTTCAACGAAACTAGAACTGCAAACGTTATTATGGGCTCTAAGGAATATGCAAACATTCAAAGGCAAAATAATTGTACATACAGATTCCCAAAATATCATAAGCTTGGAAAGAAGACGTGGGCGACTTGAGCAAAATAATTATCGTTCAAAGCATAATCGCTGCCTCAACAATCACGAGTTGTATCAGGAATTTTACAAAATGACTGACCAATTGAATTTTGAACTAATTAAAGTCCGTGGCCACCAGGCTTCGAATCAAAAAGATAATATCGCCCGGGTTTTCACACTTGTCGATAAAGCTTCAAGAAATGCGTTGAGAGAAGATAAATCATTATGATTTTCTGTTTAAGATTTTAAGGTTTAAGTAGTTAACAGCTTTTAGGACAAATACTAAATAGTACTAAAAAAGAAATCAGTGCATAATGACAATAAATATAATTAAATACTTGGTTTATATATTTTTCATAATAACCATAAGTGGATGCTATCATATACCTGAGCGGGAGAAATATGAAAAATCGATTGAGTATATCCGCGCTGGTGGAAATGTAAAAACGGTTATTGACATGCTGGCTCAACCTTTGATAAATGAAAAATACTTTGTAGGAATCGGAATAGGGGTTGTGATTGATGATTACGAGGAAATATTCTGCTATGGGAAAACCTCTCTTGATTCCAGTGAACCGGTAACAAATGATACACTTTTTGCGATAGGCTCAAGCACCAAGACTTTTCTATCAATTCTTCTTGCACAACTTGTTCAGGAAAAAAGAATTTCACTTGATGATCCCGTAAAAAAGCTGATCCCAGGCAATGTACATTTTGAATCTGAGGGGCTTGAAAACACCACTTTCAGAAAGCTTGCTTCTCACAGTTCTGGCCTTGACCAGGAAGCCTATGCAATAATAACGCTATGGCTGGGCATACGGTATTTTTTAGCCGGCTCGAATATTTATGAAGGAATAACACAGGAAATGCTGCTTGAATATTTAAAAGGATACAAACTTGACTCTTCACGTCCATATGGCTTTAGTTATTCAAATTTGGGATACGCATATCTTGGATGGCTTCTTGGCAATGCAGGTGATAATGGTATTGAAAATCTTCTGTATAAAAAAGTTATAATTCCTCTGGGCTTGAATGATACTGTGTTCGAACTAAATGAATCACAAAAGAAAAGAGTTGCCCAGGGATACGCAGGAGATCTGCCGTTCCTCTCCTTCAGAAATACAAAAACTGAAAACTGGATTCTTGCTTCGGGCATCAGGTCCGCTGGAGGATTATATTCATCTCTAAACGATTTGATGAAATATCTCAAAGCTAATATGGGCCTTACCCCCACTCATTTATATCCGGCAATGCAATTATCCCATAAAAGAGTAATTAAAGCCGGAAATGAAGGATATATGGGGATGGGCTGGTATAGCAATGAACTGCCCAATTCAAAAGCAAAAATTATATATATTGACGGCCTCATCGGCGGTTATACAAGTTTTATCGGATTTGATGAAAAATCCAAAATAGGAGTCATTGTACTTGTTAATTCCTGCAATTTTGAGGATTTCATTGGATTTGAACTCCTCGATATATTAATATCGGCACAACAAAAACAGCTAGTCTATAAGAATAAAAGCTAACACTCGAAAATTCGGGTGCTGGTATGATTCTGACCAGAAGCCATTACCTTAACTTTTATCTGTATTTTGTTGATTTATTTATTACATTCCTATTCACTATGCTTTACAAGCAAAACGCCAATGTGATTACACATTGGCGTTAATTGAAAACAAATAATTAATAGTTTATATCATTCAAATACTTACCGCTACGTCTGCTGTAACTGTAAGATAATTCTGTCCACATAAAATAATACCCCAGGAAGTTCCTACAGTCTGTCTTATATTAACAAGTTGGTATTTACCTCTATCTGCTTCAGAAACACCTGCATTTTCCCATAGGTCATTGACTGCATCATTATAGTCAGGGCTTGATATTTTTATAAATAAAATTATCTTCCAGCCATAACTGCTGCCGGATACGTTGCTCCTGTAAACTTTAACTTCTCTGTTTGTTTCAAAAGTAACAGGATTTATAACTGGCGCTTGAGCGGGAGCTGCGCGGCTTCTACCTGCATATGTCATTGACGGCAGCATTGCAATGCTGAGCAATGAAAAACAAAGAGCTGAAATAGTGACTTTTTCCCATACTGAATTGATACTCATTTAACCTTCTCCTTTATATTTAATTTATTCAAGATGTAACTGTATATTTATCAGTAACTATATAAATACATTATAATGTATATAATATTTGTTTTCTTTATGAAAAGTCTTTTTTTATAAAAAAAATCTAAATTTACAAAGATATCTGCTTATGGCATTGTTTTTCTATTAATTAATAAACTATAATTATATCCAAAGTAAAATGGTTTTCGATAAACAACAAAAATAATTGAGGATAAAACAATGAAGAAAAAACTCTTAATCATCAGCAGCGTAATCATTATCATTATTCTGGGAGTAGGCTACTACCTCTTTACAAATCTCGACTCAATAGCGAAGTCTATTATTGAAAGTGTAGGAACAAAGGCATCCGGAACAAAGGTAACTGTAGGAAGTGTTAAACTTGCTATAACAGAAGGAAAAGCAACTATATACAACCTTCGTTTTGCAAATCCAAAAGGTTTCTCCGATAATTCTATGATTGACTGTGGAGAAATCACAGCTCAGGTAGACTACAAAACTGGAGCTATAAGTAAAATACACATAGGAAGCCCCCATTTCTTATTTGAACAAAAAGGCATAAATAACAATTTTGCTATATTGCAGAAAAGCTCTAAAAAGCAAGCAGACGAAAAACCTGTTGAAGAAGCGAAGCCAGAAGCAAAAAGTAAAGATAAAACTCCTCCCAAGGTTTATCAAATAGATTCTTTCAGCATTGATGATGCGCGAGTTGACTTTACTTCTCTAGACACCAAAGACTCAGGAGAAGTCACGGTTAGCAAAATTAGATTTAGTAAATTAAAGGGCACTCCTGAACAAATTATGGAACAAGTAATAACTCAACTTACAACACAGATAATATACGAAGTTTCCAAAAAAATAGCAGTAAAACAACTTGAAGGTTCAATTAAAGGGCCTGCAGGAAAAGCCATCGGTAATGCACTAAAAAATTTATTTTGACAATAAAGAGGATAATACCATGAAATTTATTATTACTTCACTCATTTGCTTTTTTACCCTATCTACTGTTTTTGCTCAGGAAGCTCCGAATAATTTGGAGGATTCTTCAACAGGTACAACTGGATTTAAAAAAGAAGCAATAGACACATTTACTCCAAAAGACGACAAAAAAGAATTCCCTGGAAAACAAGACAATATTAATGCTAATGACAAAATTAAATCTTTCCCAGCAGAAACAACTACTCAGAAAAATAAAGAGGAAGAGAAAATAGAATATCCAAGAACATCTACTCAAGAAGCACTAGCTCCGAGAACTAAGTCAAAAGAGCATACGTTGAAAGCAGTTGAATTCAAAACAAGAACTCTTAGCCATCCACGAAAGTTAAACGTATTAAATATAGAAAATTAAAAAAGTCACTCAAGGTGTTTCAGGGTAGGTAGGGATAGCTCTCCGAGCTGTCCGAAACAATAAGCGGCGGTTTAGGGACAAACCGCCCTACCTAAATGAATGATAAAATTGGCAAGTTTCAACTTGTCTTGGAGGCCTGGTTTGTCAAAAAAAGCTGAAGGATTAGCTAGTAATAATATAAAAAGATTGGTAATTAAGTTTTCTATTCCAGCTATATTAGCACTTCTTATTCAGTCATTTTATAATATAATAGACACCGTTTATGTAGGACATGCCATAGGCAGCCTGGGTATCGCTGCCATGACAATAGTATATCCAATTCAACTATTGATGCTTGCCATAGCCAATCTTGCAGCTATTGGTGGTGGTGCTTTAATCTCTATATCTCTAGGTAAAAAAGATTACAATCACGCAAATAAAATTGCAGGAAATGTACTTATATCAGTAGTTGTTGCTGGCATTATTTTAACCATATTATCTCTAATTTATATTGATCCTATAATCACCTTCTTTGGAGCAAGCCCTAGAGTCTTTCCGTTCGTTAAAAATTACATGTCAGTGGCATTTTCATGTACGATTATAACGTTGCTTCTTCAAGCCATTTTTCCCCTTTTAAGAGCGGAAGGAAAGCTTAAAATTATAATGGTGACTACCATTCTTTCAGTTGTGTTGAATATAATTCTTGCTCCGATTTTTCTTTTTCAGTTTAAATGGGGAATGTGGGGGGTAAGTATTGCAACTCAGACGTCTAAACTACTTATATTAGTAATCATCATTTTTTACTACTTAACAGGTAAAACTATTATTCAGACCAAACTGAAACATTTTATTCCTGATTTTAAACTAATTACTAAGTCCGTACTTCTTGGGATGAGTTCATTTATAAGAACTGGAGGATCAGCACTTACAAATATTTTAATTATCTATATAGCGGGGAAATATGGTGGCCCGGAAGGAATCGCAGCATTTGGCCTGGCTTTCAGAATTATAATTTTCCTTTTTATGCCTATTCTTGGCTTTATTCAGGCTAGTCAACCCATTATAGGTTTTAACCTTGGTGCTAATAGGAAGCATAATATCAAAAAGACTTTGAACTTTACAATGACAGTAAGTATATGTCTATCGCTTGTATTTCTTTTTTTTGTAGTTGTGTTTATTAATGATATTGTGATACTGTTTGGTAATAATCCTATGATAATAAGAGACACTCCAAAATATCTGATAGGATTGACCATAGCCTTACCTTTAATCGCATTTCAGGCAATTATATCTGGATATCTGCAGGCTGTTGGTAAAATAGTTGCATCAAATATTGTAACTGTTCTCAGGCAGTTCCTATTTTTTATTCCTTTGATGCTAATACTATCCTATTATTTTAAAATGAACGGATTAACAGCTTCATATTTTGTAAGCAACCTTATAACATTCACTATTCTCTTCATATGGATGGAAAGAGAGAAAAGAGTTTTTTTATCGAAATAAAAATATCTTCGGTATGTTCCATTCCTATTGAATCTTTTCCAGCAATAACTTATAATTATTCTATAAAGCTAATGAGAATCATATTTCATAGACCACCAGTGTTGGCAACCATGTTTAAGCAGATCATATTACTGAACCTCTTTTGTCCGGCTAGTGCTTTTTGTAAAAGGAGAGAAAATGGAACATCTACAAGAAAAACCGCAGGGAGCTGAACGACGTAAGCGCCCACACATAAACATTGTAATAGCCTGCAATGTAGCTCTCGAAGGAAAAGGTGAGGAACAGACTTATTTTACTAAAAACATCAGCGCAGGAGGACTCTGCATTCTTGTAACACAAAAGGTTGAAGTTAACACAATTATACCGCTACGCATAAAAATTCCCAGCGAAGAATCCCATATTCTTACCAAAGGAAAAGTTGTTTGGAGTAACAAGTTTGAACTTGGCATGAAAGGTGGAGATCGGTTTCATATAGGAATAGAATTCACAGAAATATCAGCTAGCGACCGCAAGCGAATTCATGATTACATCGCTGAATATATTGAGAGATAATAATCTTATCAAAAATAATTCAATGAGATTTAATAAGAAAAATCATGTTTTAGAAACAAAATATATAATGAAAACTTATAAATGTTTAACAACTTAGAAAAAATCAACCAACGGCCCAAAGCCTTTGAATTTTATACAGCAGAAGAACTATGGACAGATGAATATACATCAAAACGTATGCTGGAATTTCATTTGAACGAATCTGTAGATCTTTCCTCAAGGAATAAAAAGTTTATTGAACAATCATTAGAATGGATAGTTACACGTTTTAATGTTACCGAGGAAACTAAAATAGCAGATTTTGGTTGTGGCCCGGGCTTATATACTACACAATTAGCAGAAAAAGGAGCTAATATTACCGGGATTGACTTTTCTAACAATTCTATCCAGTATGCAAAAAACATCAGCGAGCAAAAAAGACTAAACATTAATTACATTCAAAAAAATTATCTTGAATTTGAGACAGAAGAAAGATTTGATTTGATAATTATGATAATGTGTGACTTTTGCGCATTATCACCAGCGCATAGAAAAACATTATTAAAAAAGTTTAATAATTTTCTCAAACCAGGTGGATCTGTATTGCTAGACGTGTATTCTTTAAACGCATATGATAAAAGAGAAGAAAAAGCAACCTATGAGCATAACCTGCTTAATGGTTTCTGGTCTTCAGAGAAATATTATGGTTTCCTTAATATTTTTAAATATAAAAAAGAACGAGTAATTCTTGACAAATATACTATTATAGAAAGAATAAGAACTAGAGTTGTATACAATTGGTTACAGTATTTTAGCATAAGTTCACTTAACAAGCTGTTTCAGAACAATGGATTTCGTATAGAAGAGTTTTATTCAGACATTGCCGGCAAAGCTTACTCGCCAGAATCAGATGAAATAGCCATTGTAGCCCAAAAAAATAATTTATAGAGGTAATTGCAAAACTATTTTTTTTTAAGTTTTAATTTTTGTTTTAAAAAGAAAGAATTCCATGTTAACTTATTTTATCACAAACAGTTAACAACTTTAACCCCGAGGAGCTAATGGAATTTCTTTCTGTATTATTTAATAGCATACAAAACTGGCTTTTGCCAGAACTTGAACAAGAATTAGGAGAATTAACTTCAAGACAAATGGAGTTTATCAGGACTGTAGAACTGATAAATCCTTTAGAGTTCATTGACAAATATGATTGGGTTGGAATAGGAAGAAAGCCCTCAGACAGGCTTTGT
>Ga0075121_1002214_pt1 | contig 11295 bp, 20 predicted proteins | sample AntAceMetag02UKG_FD_69793 | JGI IMG/M metagenome (GOLD analysis project Ga0075121, IMG submission 69793) | Saline lake microbial communities from Ace Lake, Antarctica - Antarctic Ace Lake Metagenome 02UKG | ecosystem: Environmental > Aquatic > Non-marine Saline and Alkaline > Saline | place... | reverse complement strand
AAGTTTCTCATATCTTCTTTAAATTGGTCTATATAAGCATTATTATTTGTTGGTTTCTTAGGACCTACAAAATTGTTAGATTTAGTATCAGGATTAATTTCCATAGAATTAGGGTTATTTATATTTGTATTATGAGAACTAGAACTAGATCTTGAATTATCTTCTCCTTTATATAATATGGTAGCCCCTTTGTGTTTAGCTAGCATTTGTTTACCCATTTCTGTGTTAGCGTAAGCTCTACTAATAGTTACAAATCTTGTAACTCCTGGGTGGTTTCTTGATCTTCTATTTATTCTTTCAGTTTCAGAATTAGAAAGTCTAGTATAGGTTTTTCTACCTGTTCTTCTATTAGTAGTAATTCTAAATCTATATCTAGCCATTTTTTTATCTTTCTTTTAGGTTATGAGGGGTTTGTAGAGAATAAAAATTCTCTACATACTTTTACTAACTAAATTAATCTGTACTACCTTTTAAGTGTTTTATTGCACCTAAAAGTAATGCAAATAAAGCTACTAAAATTGTAATTAATACAATAGTTGGTATTAATCCAGTTTCATCAGCGTTTGCACCTGAACCTGCACCGATCATAGACCATGAATCAGCTAATAAAGAATTTTCATCTCTATCAGTTGTGTCTACAGCACCAGTTACAGCAGTATGAGATTTAGTTATTAAAAGTAAAACTACAACTAGAGTTACAATAAGTCCAGCAACAGCAATTAAGCTGTTAGTTATTTTACTTATTCCATTTGCCATATTTATCACTTTTAGTTCTAATAATTTCAAGAACTATATATTTTATAACTACAATAGTTTATATAACCTTTGTTTTTTTATCTATAATTCTTTTCTTTATAATTATAATATGTGTTTACAATATTTGTCATTAACGCTTTTCTTTTTATAATTTCATCTTGAAATTTATAATAATCACACTTTCTTCTGTTATTATAATCTCCAAAATATACTAGTCTTTGTTTCCATTTTTCTGTATATTTACTATTTATTATGTCTGTTATATGTATAGAAATAGTAAATCCAGTTTTAACCTTTTCATATAAGCTGTTCCTTAACTCAAAATCAATACTTTCTTTTCTAGTTTCCTGATTTTGTTCTAAATATATTGGTATTCCAATTATTTGTTCTTTTATAGACTCAAATTCTAGGTATATATCCTTTAATGATAATCCTAGAATTTCGCTTTTGCTTAATTCTCTCATATTCTACTCTTTATTCTTTTTTCTTTTTTGTTTGGTAATTTATAAGACTTTAGAAATTTTGTACCTTTTAGAACACCAGTATAATGATCTTTATCTTTTTTGTACATTGTTTGTGTTCCTCTAATCATCCACACTAGCTTACTTCCAGTAGGCATACCACTTTTACGAGGTGCTGATGTGTTTCTACCCTTAGACTGACCTGTTGTAAATGTCCATTTATGCGGTGATATCTTTTTCTCTGTCCATCTGTGTGTTTTATACTTCCAATTATGTCCACTTCCAATTTTCATAACCATATTTTTATCTCCAAAACTTTTTAAATTTCTTTTTAATTTTATTATATTTTTTAGCACCTTTATTAAAAGCATTGACTAAGTCTTCTGTGCTTTGAGCATAAGATCTACCAGTTTTTTTTCTTCTAGCTATTATCTTTTTTATTTTTTCTGGATCGTTTGTTCCATATATATTTAAGTTGTGTCTTCTTAAATCTTCGTATCTTTTTGTACCTTTTTTTCTAAAAATGCCCATATTTCCACCTTTTTATAGTTTATTTATTTTTAATTTATTGGCTTTTTTTATTTTTTTTTATCTTGTTAATCTATCAAATTCTTTTTCAGATATTCTTTTTCCTCTATTATAAGCACTATGAAATCCACCAGCACTATAATATGCAGTTTGTTTACCATTAGTTCTTTTATCAATTATTCCGTTAGGTAATGCTTTTGGTAATTCATATACTTTCAATTTATCTACGATACCATAATATTTCCATTTCATATTTTCACCTTTTTCTTTTTTTATTGATATTTATTTGTCAGATAATAAACAAACTTTCCAAAATCTTTTTTATTGATTTTGTATTCGTTCTTTTTGTTTGTTATCTTGTTTACAATTGTGATTTTACTTTTGTTATTAACAATCTTGTAAAAAATCTTATTCTTTTTAGATTTTTTATTATAATTATATATCATTTTATTTATGTACTCGTTCATTTTTTCTCTTTTTTAATTTATTGGCTCTTTTTATTAAGATTTAGTATTTACGACTTGATCTTCTTTTATTTCTTCTTGCTCTTTTTCTTTTTTTTCTAACTTTAACTAGTTTGTATCTAACCATATAATTCTACCTCCCTTTACAACTTTATCTTTTTCTTTTGAATTTTTCTTAAAAACCTTACAGCTATGACTAAAAGATATTTTTTAACTTTAAAAATAGGTTTAGGTCTTTGCTGGTTTCGTTTAAGAAATATTGTAATATGATAACTATCATGTTCAAATGACAAAATCATGTTTTTTAACATCTTGTTTGTCTTTTTTACTTCTTTACCTAGTTCTTCAATATATTCTTTTTTCATCTTCATCAACAATATTTCTACAACAAAGCATTTTTAAATGTTTTGTTACTAATTATTAATAAGAAGTGTTTTGTTTTGGCTCTTCACTTCTGTTTTCCTTCTAATTCTAATTATTTAAAAAATTGTCCTATGTTTTTGGTTATATCTTTAATATCAATATTGTTTACAGTCTTTATTCTTTCTACTTTAACAAGTTTCTTGTTCAATAGATCTGTTATTTCTTTTATTTCGTTCTTATTAATAAATCCACATCTTATATTATCATTACCTATTTTTACATGAACTTCTATTAACACATTTTCCTTTTTATTTTCTTCCATTATCTAACACCATTTTCTTTTTTTTTTTTTATTGCTTCTAATTCATTATCTATAAAATCTTTTGTTAAAAGACTTACTATTTCTATAATATCAATCTCTGCAACATCTTTTGTTGTAATATGATATTTTCCTAAATCCAAATCCATTGTTATTATTATTCCTTTTTCCATCTTATCTATATATTCTTTTTGTTTGTTTTTATATTCTTCAAACAATTCATCTTTTTTCATGTTTATTACCTTCCTTTTTTAACACATTCATAAACTTTAGGAATGGGTTTTTCTTTTTAATTGGTGTCATTACACAATTTTTATATTTCTTTATTTTTTTTTTATTCATAATTTTTTCTTCTTAATGCAATTGATAATAGATACAATTTCATACTATCTGTTTTACCTTTATTGTTTGTATTTATTAGCTTTGCATACCTCAAAAAATTACTATTCTTCATCTTATTACCTCTTTATCTATTATTGAATATAGGGCTTTCTCCGAGTCCCATACTTTTAATATTAAAATCGTCTTCTTGCCATGCTGAATATATGAATATTATTCCAAATAATATTAATATTACTATATTAGGTTTAAAACCTATTATTAATGGTATTATTGACGCTGGAAACAGCATTATTCCCATGTGTTTAATATTTCTCCATGTTACTATTAAAGAAACTACAAATCCGAATATTATCATTATCATCCCACTATATAGGATTGTAGAATTTCTCGCAAAATCGAATATTATTGCTCCTAGTGTTTCAATTGCCATATCTTTTCATCTCTTTTATATTTTTCCATCATTAAGTTTTGCTGATAGTATTTTTGCACCTTTTTCTTTAAACCATATAATATACACTATTATACAGGTTAGAAATGCAAAAAATCCAATATATCTTGCTACACCATCTAGTATTGCCATTGACAATACAGAAAATCCACTCCATGCAATTATAGAAAATAATTGATAACCTTTTCTATATAGCAAGAAATATATTGTAATCATTATAAAACTTAAAAATCCAATTTCTGCAAACATATTTAAATCCTCTACTGCTGGGTCATCTTCCCAGTTTACTACATTATCTTCATTTAATACCATTATTTGATTTAAATTACCATCTTCATTAGGTAATGTAAAATCTGCATAACTATAATTTAAACTACTAACTAAAAAAAAAACTGTTAAAATAATTATTATTATCTTTTTCATATTTTAATCCTTTTTTATTCTATTATTGGTAGTTCATATATTCCGTTATCAATAATATTATTAATTATATTTTCATTATTAATAGCATCTTGCATATCTACAATTTTATCTATTTCCATATTAACTAGTGTTATTAATTGATAGTTTATAGGTTCAACTGTAACCATTCCATAGTTTGGTATTGTAGCTTCATAGCTTTGCGTAGCTGTAATTAATAATTCCATACAATTACAAGCACCTAATCCACAAACTTCCCAACAATAGTTTATAATATAAAATGGTAATATAGTGTTTATATTTTTTCTTATTAGAAAATAATTTTGATTAATTTTTTCTATACTATACATACTAAATATTACAGTCAAATTATTTTGATTAATTTCAAAATCATCAACTGTTAAATCAATAGCATTTATTATTTGACTTCTATTTAAATCTATAAAAGCATTAATATCAATTTCTACAGGCTCTGTTAAATCTTCAGGAAATTCATCATCTGCTTTTATTATATTTATATTAACTATTACCATAATTAATATTATTAATCCTATTATCTTTTTCATATCGCTTCACCTAATTTATTTGCTGTATATTCAAAAAATTGTCCTCTTAAATGTATATCTTCTTCAACAGTATCACTAGCATCTGCACTTAATCTTGTAATTCTCCAAAACATTGTTTTATCTGTTGAACTAGGCAAATCTATACCAGTAATAGTAGCAACTACTAATCCATTTGCTGTTGCTGAAGCACTACTAATTACTGTTAAAGTTTCTTGTGCAACTGCTGTAACATCTTCATCTGCACTTCTCCATAAATATTCAAACTGCCATTTAGCATTACCAGTACTTGCAGTATCTGTATGCCAACCCAAATTAAATGTTGGTGCAACAGTAATATCCATTCCACAGGGTACTTTTAATGTCCCAGAAACTTGTTCTTGGTTTGCTTCAACATCTGTATCTGCAAACTCCCAACATCCAGTTAAACCATCTTCAACAAATGTTGCAGGGTTTGAACTTGGAGCTTTTATTCCATTTGCACCTATATAAACACACTTTTTTGTTCTTGCTGTACCATGAAGATTAATTTCTCCATCAGCTTTAATTTCTGTATAATTACTACCACTACCATTACCTAATTTCATAATCACATTAGTTCTAATTTCATCAGAACTAGCATCTAGTATAAACGCATTATTATAATTATCAGATTCAAATCTAGTATCATGTATGCTAGTTGATCCACCATCTTCATTTGTAACAATTCCTTGACTGAATATTGCCCTTTCACCAACAAATAAATCTCCTTTAACATGTAATTTTGCATTTGGTTCAGTTGTACCAATTCCAACTCTACCATCACTTCTCCATGTTTGTAATACATCAGTACCATTATAACCACCCCATATTTGAACTGCACCTTCCTGGTCACCCCCATCTCTACGCGCATACAATCTTCCCCAGCCTTTTGCAGTTCCACCACTTTCTTGTCCAGAAATTACAATTCCACCACCAAATCCATCAGCCATATTTCCACTTGTATATGTTATTAACTGCATAGCCGATGCAAGTCCTGATAATGTATCTAATCTACCACTTGTTACACTAGTTTCTCTTGTAAATCCTAAAACAGGAAATGAACTACTTGTTGCTTTAATTCTTCCTACTACATCTAATTCTACAGCCGGAGTAACAGTATTGATACCAACTTTATGATCTTCATGATTATTATTTACTGATAATGTATCTGTATCTATAACTAATCTTGAACTTTCTAAATAATTATCAATACTTACAACACCATTATCAGCCACTCTTAATAATGCTGTATCGTCTGAATCTCTTACTGTTAAAGCGTAATTTCCTGAACTATCAGTGCTTTTTATTTCTAATTTGCTATCAGGGTCTGTTACTCCCATTCCTATTTTTCCAGAAGCTCTCCAAGTTTGAGCAACATCTTCTGCATTATTTCCAGTGAATATTTGAGCACATCCATAATCATCTCCACCATCTCTACGACCATATAATCTAACCAAACCATTTGGAGAAGCATCATCTGAGTCTTGTCCACATATAACAATACCACCACCAAATCCATCTACACCTACAGCAGTTGTTTTTGTAATAAGTCGCATAGCTGAAGCTATACCAGTGGTATCATCAAATGTACCATTTCCGTTAGTAGTTGTTTCTCTAGTAAACCCTAATACAGGATATGAACTACTTGTTGCTTTAATTCTTCCTACTACATCTAATTCTACAGCCGGAGTAACAGTATTGATACCAACTTTTCCAGTATATCCTGTTAGATTTGCTACAAGAACATCAGTGTCAACAGTTAAAAAACCATCTAAATCAATATCGTCACCAGCAGTTGTAGTAGTTAAGGTTGTTCCTGTTCTAGCCCAATAATTAGTTCCTGGAATAATACCACTTAACATAGATCCATCTCCAAACAATTGTCCATCTACTCTTAAGTCTCCACCAATATTCACATCATTTTGTACATTAAAATCATCAGGTGCAATTATTGTATGTGCGTTTATTATGTGTGTTGTTAATAATATTACTAGACTCATAATTAGAAGTATATTAAACATTTTAATTTTAAATTTCTTTTTTTCTTTCATATTTTATAACACCATATAAACACACACTAGCCAAATTATTATTATAATCCACGCTACTATCAACCATCTTTTACTTTCTTCTGTCATGATCATCTAACTTGTATCTTTATTGAATAATAATTGTACTGTTTTTATGAACACTAACAAATTTCCAATACTCACAATGAATATTACAAACGATATAATATACATTTCCATCACATTTTGTGCATATTGTATTGACAAATCTGTAAACAAAATGTTAAGTGTAATTTCAAAGAACATACCCACAAACAAAGCCATATTAACTATACCATCAACCACATTCCAAAAGCTTTGACTAGTCTTGTAATACACAAGACTACCATCTTCTGTTACATCACTAACATCGCCTTCTACTGAATTATTAAACAACAACAATTTTGTTAATACACCCATATTTGCATTTTCATCAAACTCAACATATCCATCATCGTTATATTCTCCAACAATATCCTTTGCATCTATTTGGCTCAAATATATGTTTGTTGAGAATGCTATAACAATATTAATTGTTATCATTATCAATACTATCTTTATCCAGTTCAATTGCATCTAATCACTACCAAACAACTTTTTTATAATTTGTATTGCAAAATATAACACACTAATCCCCATCAATACTAACATATTACCTTCCCATATTGACACTATTATTGTTAATATCAAAAACACAAACATCCCTTTACTAATATAATATTCTGCGATTGCAGAAATTATAATTATTGCAAGTATAAACACTATAAAAAGTGTAGAATCTTTTTCTGAATCCATTGGTATTAAATCATCTGTTTCTATATTTGCTACAATTTCTGTTATTATATTTGATCCATACAGATTAATTACAACTTCTTGTAATTCATCATTTATATATGCCTCAAACTTATAATTATTATTAGCACTTATTTCTATTGTCTTTTGCAAATAGTCTTCTGTGCTAGAATATGTATTCTGTAACACATCATTTTTATATTCTCTAATAGTAATAGAATCATTATTATATATAGTATTTAACACAATATTAACATTTTGATCTTCTTCAAAATAACTATATCCACCAGCGTTTACATCAAAATATTCTTTAGTATAGAACCTATAATTTTCATTATAACTATACAAATTTTGGATTAGATACAACCATATTATGTTTGTTGTATCAAAAAAATTAATTATATCTCCTAAATAATAATCATCATCATATTCATTTTTAGATCCAACCACATAATGATAAGTATTTTCTTTTGTATAAAACTGTGTTAATCCTTCAACATCAGTAATTCTTTGTCCTACTAAATTCCAAATATTAGCATCTAGTACAAAATCTTTAATTATAGCATTTTGTATTGCTACACCATATATTTCTTTAGTACCAGTACTAATAAGTTTCATATCATCCGAATTTACATCATATACAAACAAATTTTCATCAATACTATATTCAGAATAATTTACAAATTCATAAAACTGTGAATTATCATTAAAAGTTATTAAAATCTTTCCATCATCAAATTCATTTGTATAATAACTAATTTCATCAGTAGTATTAAAAGTAAATGCTTGTTGACTATCATATATAGTACCATTTGTATTAGAACTAAACCTTAAAGTTATTGAATTATTAGCCATTGTTAAGTTTATATCATTAGTTTCAGAGTTTACATCATAATTTTCATAAATTTTACTTTGCATATTATCGCTTTCTATTAATATAGAAAACGATTTATTTATATCTTCATAGTTTAAAAAGTCTTTTAAATCTATATAATTTGTATCATTATATATATATTTATTATTATTTTCTTTATCTGTTAGATAAAGATTAAAATTTTCTATAGTTTCAGAATTACTATCAATAATATTAAGATTAGCTTTTTTAGATATTATCCCATCATCTACAAAATTATACCAGCTTGTAGTCTCAATATTATAATCTCCATTAACAATTAAGTTATCTATATCAGCCCAACAACTATTATAAGCGTTACCAGTTAAAATTAGTGTAAAACTTAAAGTTTGTACACCATTTATACTAGAGCAATCATAATTTATATCTGAACTACTATTACTTGTTAAATCAAATAAAGTTGAACTGCCTATTTTTACTATAAAATGTACATCAGAATCTTGATTTACATAATAATAATCAAAATAAATCCAATCTATATTATCAAAATTTATATTTTGTGAAATTCTAGCATAATTTCCATTAGTACTAGTATCAGTACCTTTTAATAGTCGATATGATTTAACACCATCTGTTACATGGCTTGTACTTTGATTACCACTCATAGTACCACTAGGGTCAGATTCACTATAAGCCCAATTTTCAATAGTTTCAAAACTAGGTTCTAATATTGGATAATTTATATCTATATTACACCTATATTTTATATTTTTAAATGCTTCATTTCCATTTAAAATATATTGATTAGTATTATAATTAGAATTAATATCATATTCAAAACTATCGTTCCAAAAATTAAAATCCATCCAATAATCTAATTCTTCAATATTTCCATCAGTATTTATATTTAAATTTAATATATCTTCAGCATAATAAAAACTTTTTTCTTCATTCCAGTCTATTGAACAACTAGTAATATTTTCATCTAAAGCATGAACATCTGCAATTAGAAATATCCCACACATTAACAGAGTTAATATAATCCACATTGTATTTAACTTTTCCATACCTAAACACTACCACTCAAATATTTTTCTTTCAACATTTTAGTAGGTTGCATCAAATAGGTAACTATTGGAGCAACTACAACTAAAGCTATCATAATAATCCACATTACAATCTGTGCTATTATTGTTTCTACACCTAACCCACTTATAGCTTCAATAATCACAAAAAATACTTTAAAGAAAACAGGTGCTATCAATGATATGAATATAAACACAAATATTGTAATTATAGAATCAACAATTCTAAATATACACCCAGCCGTATCATCTTCTTTATAAAATATTAATAATGGTATTCCAATATATACAAACAATGTAAATAGAATTAGTGATACATACATTAATACAGATGCAGATCCGCCAATTTGAGTAACCATTGTGTCTTTAGCTTTTTCCCAAGTTGAATATATAAATCCTGCCAACCCAATATTTACAATCAATGCAAATATAGGTGCTATTTTATTGCTTAACATATTTATCTTTTTTATTCTTGTACTATTTTATATTGTAAACCAAAACTTATTTAAACAGTTCTATTTTTTTTCTTCAACATCAGGTGTTTTTTGTAATAACGGATTTTGTTCGTTTTGATTATATTCCATTCCATTATCTCCAAATCCTTTATTTGCAAAATGATTATCTTCTCTATTCCTTTCTAGTATGGATATTGATTCAACAATATTATACAAGAAATTACAAGTCTTTTCGCTTTCTTCTTTGAGTTTTAGTTTTACATTTGCAGTTTCTAGTTTTATTCTTTCTTCTGCTTTTTTTTGTGTTTCATCAGTTTTTGTCAGCCATTCTATTTTTTTAGTTTCAGTATTAAACCTTATGTTTTGGTGTATCATTCTAGTATTCAACACTCTTGAACTAGCATTTAAAAAATCTGTAACTAGCACCATTAACTTTCTTTGATTTCTTATAAACTTTTTCTTTTTAGGTTCTTTATGCAAATATGCCAATATCAAATTAGCTTTATTATCGTTCTTTTCATATTGATACAGATATTTAAAGACATCTCTATTGTCTTCAAATGTTTCTTCCTTATTTGCTAGGAATTCATCTTCATATTGTTGTTTTTGCATTTATCTTCCACTTTCATAAATTATTTTTACTCTATTAATTCTAGCATGTTTTCTCAATATATACACTTTATTTGTACCTAGATCTAACTTTAAATCTATTAAAGTTTCTATATAATTATCTATCAACCTGCCTTCTAATTGGCTTTTTGCTAGTATTCCTTTTAACTTCTCTAGTGACACATTTGTGTACTGAGCAAATCCTAGCTTAACATTATAGCTTCTATCTTCATAATTATTTCCATAAAATTCTAGTGTAATATTATCGTATATACACAACTTATCATGTGTTTTTATTGCTTTTGTTAATTCTTTCCCTTTGAGTCCATGTCCACTATATACCTCTCTAATCTTTTTATTCACATCAAACCCTTTATTTTTCTTATTTTCGAATTCAATCTTTACAAATTTCTTTTTATACCTTTTAACAAAATCTCCAACTTTTTCACTACTTTCAATTCTGTTATTTCTTTCAACCTTTGCTATTTGTTTTAATATTCTATATTTCTTTTTAGTTTCTTTAATTCTAGTTTTTATAGCTTTTCTATGAATTTTATTTTCATGAATATATCCAATATAATTGTCTATTGACACACTTGGATCATAAACATAATATTTAACCTTTTTTAGTTTTGTATCATATATTCGTACATAACTGCCTTTTCTTGATTTATTATCTAGTTCAACAATCTTTGTAATATACTTGTTTTTATTTTTCATATTTCATCACATCTTTGATTATATTTTTACATTAAATATTAATCATCT
>Ga0075121_1002201_pt1 | contig 11347 bp, 10 predicted proteins | sample AntAceMetag02UKG_FD_69793 | JGI IMG/M metagenome (GOLD analysis project Ga0075121, IMG submission 69793) | Saline lake microbial communities from Ace Lake, Antarctica - Antarctic Ace Lake Metagenome 02UKG | ecosystem: Environmental > Aquatic > Non-marine Saline and Alkaline > Saline | place... | reverse complement strand
TTAACAATTCCCGGAACTCCCTTCCCGAAAAAACCAACCTTCAACATTGAAAACACATGCCTTTCCAAAAATGGCTAAAGTCTAATCCCGAGGACTCTCGGGAGCAAGATTAATGCGGCTACGCCGAATAATCTTGCCTAATTATTGTACGTAGTAGATGTTATTTTTTTATTAATGTCGCCTTAATGTTTTGAGAAAAAGCGTCAACCTTGGCTTCGTCAAAGTCTGGCGAAATATGAATTGGATCACCAGGGAAATCATACCAATGAAGAATCAGTTTATTGTCAAGATAAATAAGAAGATTATCACAATATTCAGGTCCAGCATGATTATCTGATATTTGAATTAATTTGTCCATTAAGTCACTATTTACCAATAATTGAAATGAATCAAAGGGTCCTTGAGTTGATATCGAATTTGCTCTGTAGAAACTAAGAATGCCATCTGAAGCAACATCCGATTTGATTTCCATAATTGAATTTGCTGGGATTAAATTCATTATATGTTTGAAAAATAATGTGACGTCTGGAACACGTTTAATTATCCAACATGGATTATCTATCCACGGAACATCAAAAGGACTAGCATTAGTATTAAAAAGCTTTTTGAATATATTAATCATAGATCAATGTTGTTACCCTATTAGTACAACGTTGGCGCTATGCTGCGTACCGCTTTAATTTCTAAAATTTATCTGCTTACAAATATATTAAATTAATACGCGTAATGTTCATGTATATAACTAATTGCGGTATGCAGTATGAGTGTGTGTTATACGCTGCAGCTTTTTTCTTTTTCTGATTCGTATTTCAAGTCTTGTTTCGTGGACGTATATTATTCAGATTTTATTTCAAGTTTACATGATTCATTTTTTTTCGATAAATTTTAATGATGCTATACTTGAGAAAATAATAAGCTAATTGACTTTAATTTATAGTTATCTGCAACATAAGTATTTGACAATTACTACTTTTCAAGATATTTTAAAAATTTGTCATCTATGTGCTGATTGAACCACTTATCGATTACGGATTTTCTAAATCTCCATTCCTTACCTAATTTTGCTGCGGGAATTTTTCCACCTTGTGCCCAAGTATAAATAGTCTGAGGTTTAAGTTTTAAGTATTTTGCTACTTCTTCAAGAGTCATTATATCCTCCATATTCTATTTCTCCAATAGTTTTATAATATTAGTAGTATCATTTGTTTTCGTATCAGTTGTATCAAGGTGGTAATAGCGTTGATTAATTTCGACCTTTTGTTGATCATCTTTTTGTTGATCATCTTTTTTTGATGTTATTTGCTGTACTGAATAGACAATTGCTGTATAAAAATTACCTTCATATGTCCTGAACAACTTGAACTCTTCATTTTTATTACATACAAATGGTCGTAAATTCCATGATAATTGGATGCCAACAAATACTAAAATTATTAACCAGATTCTAAATACGGTAACTCCGATTTGAGGGTATATGTTCTTTTTCTCGCAAGCAAATTTTAAGGCATTAATCATTAATCTCATACCAAAAAAGCCTGAGAATGCAAAAATTGATACATGTAAAAGTTGTAAAAAATGATAATTGCCTCCAGTGATTTGGAAGAATATTATTATTGGAACAAATGATAAAGATATGGCAGAAGTAAGTACAAATCCACTTAAAACAATGATTAACATATGTCTAAGTTGCATTTTTGAGCCTAGAACTTGTTGAATTACATAAAAAGATGGAAAACAAATAATTAAAGTACCTAGAAATAGAACTATAACTTTTATTCCTGTAACAAACGCTTGAATAAAACTATGATAACTTCCCATCACAGTTCCGTATACAAATGTAAAAGCACAGATAATTAATATTTGATTAATAATTAGTTTGTTTGATTGGTTTCTATTTCTTTCATCGAAATATGATTCTGCATTTTGAAATATTTTAAATACTTCCATTAATCCATTTGAATTTTTCATAACAAATAATTTTTGATTAGACTGCAAATATAATCATTATTTTAATAAAGTACTGTTTATTATTGTTTATTATTGTTTACTACTGTTAAATGTACTTAAAAAAGTTCCTTCTATAGATGACAACGGCTCATAATACATGATGAATCGTTGATAAGTCAGTATTCTGTAGTTTTTATTGAGTTATTTATTTTTCTAAAGTTCTGTGTTTTTGATGCGAATAAGAAGTAGATAGTTCAATGTGTTATATCAGATCTTAATAAGTGCGATATTGGTATATTTTTCTAAAATGTGAATTTCCGGGCTGTTGCGTATAACCGTTTAGTATAAGAATAGTAGCCGACTGCGTGGCACTTTCCTGTCAAGTTACACAACAGTTGAAGCGGGCTACAAACCTTGTATTCACTACCTAACTGCCTATTTTTTATATCTATTGTTGAACTAAACCCTTTCATGGGGGGGCTAAGTTAGGAAAAATGTTTAAACTTAGAACGATAATTGAAATTATAATTATTACGCAAAAAATATTTTACCTCACCAAAAGTATTCATAGCTTAATAATCCCTGGAAAATCCTTCCCCGCAAAACCAATCTTCATTATTGAAAACATATGAGACTCCAAAAACGGGTAATAGTCCAATCCCGAGGCCTCGGGACGGCTGCGCCGAATAATCCTGCCTAATTGTTGTATGCCGTAATTATTTATTATCAATCAAGTACAACGTATCTTCATTAGCCTCTAAAAGAATCTCTTTATCAAGATTAGTGAGCCTAATTCGCGACTTTTGCTTGATTTTGAATTTTTCTGTATCAATACCGCCAGTATACCAATGGAGCATCATTCCAAAATAATCTGAGTCTAATTTTTCCAAAACAATCTTTATAAAACTAATCCATGTATCAAGTTCAGCGTGTTCATCTTTTTTATATAAATCATTTGTTCTTTCAACCTTTTTTATTGATTTATCTTTTTCAGCTAACCACCTTTTAATTTTAGTTTCAGACCATCCTTTTTTTCTGAATTTTTCTAAATCTTTCTTTTCGCTTCTTTTTATTTCAATGTCTTTTTCAATATTTGCAGAGCCAAAATCTGTCCCGCAATCACAATTGCCTGAACTTTTAATAATATAATTTAAATTCTTATCAATCTGGTCGGTGATGTGCTTATTATTACAAATATTAAATGCCAATCCAAATTGTTTAGCTACTGAATTCAGTTCTTTAATTGGAACCTTTTTATCTATTATTCCTGATATGAAATGACACATTTAGTTAAGTGTTATTTTTATGGCATAGTAGAGTAGAGCCTGATAGCCTGCTCAAATTCATATTTCTTTTTTTTTTCAAAGATAACAAAATTTGATTATACTATCAGTGCCCCCTTCATTAAACCGTGTACCGTTGAAGAATCGGGAAAGTTTTCCCTCACATGACCAACGGAAATCCGTATGGACGGCTTACTGATAGAGTTCTTCATTGAGCTTTCGATAGGATTTTCTTGCGTGCATAAGTTTCTGGAAATAGGAAAAGTATTATACGGTGAACAATCCCCGGAGCATCCTTCCCCGAAAAACCAAACTTCAACATTGAAAACAAATAAAACCCAAAACGGCTATAGTCCAAAGCAAGCTAATAATTAATGCGGCTGCGACGAATAATCCTGCCTAATTGTTTGCTGCTGTTTTTTATTTTATATCATATGATTCATCACTCAAAATACCAACAAAGGGACTTAATTTCATCTTCATTAACTTTCTTTTTAAATACTTGTTCACTCATGATATTGTCTTAATATTAATACTGGAAATAATCAAACTTTCTAAATTAAACATCTGCTAATAATGTATGTATTCACAATTGTAATGCAATATTCTGCTTTTTCGATCCTGAAAATCCATTTTTTATAAAATTTGAAGCCAATTTTTTGAAACTTTCTTCAGGATTTTCCTTATTAATTGAAAGATCGATTATTTTCATAAAAGTTAAATTTGTTACGGTCTTTGATATTTCTTAAAATTCTCTGCTTGTTCAAATATCTCGATATAGACTTCATCTCTTTCAACTGGCGGATAACCGTGTTCGTCCAGCAATAAAATTAGTCCAACTTTTAGAGCAGATTTTATATCTTCCCTTTTACTCCAGTCAGGAAATTTCGCTTGAGTATCTACTAAGTCCTTTACAGCTTTTGCCAATTCAATAAGTTTGTCTTCTGGATATTTGAAATCATATTTTATACACAAATCTTTCAAGATGTCATAAAAGGCTTTCTCTTCAAAATCAATTCCCATTTCATCACCTGCTGAAAATTCTTTTTGCACTTCCCAAATCAGGTTAGTTAAGTGTTCTGCCATTTCCTCATAAACTTCACTTCGCAGAACATCATCTTCTTTTCTTTCGTTATATTTCTCTACCAAGGATTGCATTTTCTTAGTAAAATCAATGCCTTTTACTTTATTGACTTTTTTAATTTCTCCAATAGCTTTTGCCAAGAGTTGTTGAAGCAACTTTATTTTAGTGTTTGGCAGTTTTATCTTGTCGATTTTAGCCAAATAATCTTCATCAAAAAGGTCTTGTTCGGTTTCTGCTTCATCACCAAGTTTAAAGATTTCCTGTACACCATCACTTTCCAAAGCGTCTTTAATCATTTCTCGAACTTTGGCGTTCATTTGTGCTGTGTCGGGTGCATTTCCTTTTGTAAGTTTAAAAACGATTGAGCGAACAGCTAAATAGAAATGTGTGAAGTCTCTTTCTTCTTGTGTCAATTGTTCACTACCAGCACAAATATCATAAGCTGCTTTTAGGCGTTTTACCAAGCCCATAAAACGAGTTTCAAGTTCTTTGGTCAGTTGTGCATATTCGGCAGCCATATTCAAAGTATTCAATTGCTCTAATGCAGAACCTCCAAAATATTTTGAACTATCAAATTTATGAAAGACTTTGGCTAAAAGGTCCAAATGGTTTCTAACAATAATCAAAGATTCTTGAATATCTTCAAAGTTTTCTTCTTCGCCTTTATTGTATTTGGCTAAAGCAAGATTCATTTGCTTTTTAATTCCAATGTAATCAACAACTAATCCTTTATTTTTTCCTTTGAATTTTCGGTTTACTCTGGAAATCGTTTGAATTAAGTTGTGTTGCCTGATTGGTTTGTCAATGTAGATAGAATCTAAAAATGGGACATCAAAACCTGTTAGCCACATATCAACTACAATGGCTATTTTGAAATTGGATTTTTCGTTTTTGAATTGTCTGTCTAATTCCTTACGATATTCTTTTGTTCCAAGTAAATCGTACATCTCTTTTGGGTCGTCTTTGTCTCTGGTCATTATCATTTTGATACGTTCCATTGGTTTGATTTCCCTTTTTTCTTTATCGCTAAGTTCAGCTCCTTCCCTGTCTGCCGTGCCGGCACAGGCAGGTTCTACAACTTTTACTACTGCCCATTCAGGTCTAAGTGCAATAATATTTTTATAAAAGTTATAGCCAATTTCACGGCTACTACAAACAAACATTGCTTTACCTTTTACCGTTGAGCCTTCTGAAACTCTTTTATCGTAATGTTTTACAAAATCTTCTGCTAATTTCTGTAAACGGTCTGGGTCGCCAAGAATAGAATTCATTGTGGCAGTTGCCTTTTTGCTCTCTTCTATTTGATATTCGTTAGCTCCTTCTTCCGCAGCTTCTTCATAATATTTTTCAATTTTTTCTAATTCGCTGTTGTGCAAAGCAACTTTGGCTGCCCGACCTTCATAAACAATTCTTACTGTGATTTCATCTCTTACTGATTCGGTCATTGTGTAAGCATCAACCACTTTCCCAAAAACATCTAAAGTGGCATCAATTGGCGTTCCTGTGAATCCTACAAAAGTTGCATTGGGTAATGAATCATGTAGGTATTTGGCAAAACCAAAAGTCTTTTTTACACCTTTGGAAGTTACTTTTACTTTTTGGTCTAAATTAGTCTGGCTTCTGTGTGCTTCATCCGAAATGCAGATTACATTAGTTCTTTCAGTTAGCAGTTCCGTATCTTCTGTAAATTTGTGAATAGTGGTTAAGAAAACACCCCCGCTTTTTCTGCCTTGAAGCAAGGTTCTTAATTCTGCTCTACTCTCAACACTTGTTACAATATTATCTCCAATGAAATTTTTAGCATTAGTAAATTGTCCTGAAAGTTGGTCGTCTAAATCTGTTCTGTCAGTTATCAATACAATGGTCGGACTTTCAAAATGCACACTTTTCATTAACAGGCGAGTGAGGTACAACATTGTGAAACTTTTACCGCTTCCTGTTGCCCCAAAATAAGTTCCGCCTTTTCCATCACCATCAGGCTTTTCTGCAGTTTTAATGTTTTCGTATAAAACACGAGCTGCATAATATTGAGGATAGCGACAAACTATTTTTTCATCTTTTTTTGAAGTATCAGGAATGTAGATAAAGTTTTGAATTATATCTCTTAATCTGTTCTGATTTAACATTCCTTGCACAAGGGTAAACATACTGTCAATTCCATCAACATCTTTTGCTAAACCTGCAACTCTACGCCAAGCGTAATAAAACTCATATGGGGCAAAAAATGAACCTGCTTTATTATTAACGCCATCACTTATAACACAAAAAGCGTTGTATTTAAAAAGTTCGGGAATATCTCTTTTGTAACGAATGGTTAACTGTTCGTAAGCATTGTGTATTGTAGCTTCTTCACGAATGGCAGATTTGAATTCAAAAACGACAACTGGCAAACCATTTATGTAAATTATACCATCGGGTATTCGCTTTTCTGCACCTACAATTTCAAGTTGATTTACAAATTTGTAGATATTATGGTCTTTACCATATTTTGCAAGTGGGTCAGCAATTACATAATCTAAACTTTGGATTTTTCGTTGAGCATCTAAACCTGAATAATCAATCAATTCAATATGAATGTCTTTTTGCTGTCTGTCTTCTCTTTTCAGAATAAAACCATCAGCCAACCAACGCATTATTTTTTTATTGCTTTCGTAAATGTCTGCAGAAGAGAGTGTTTTTAGTTGAAGAGTAATAGTTTGGGCTTCTATCTGAGTAAGTTGTTCTTTAGCGTACCGATTAAGCAAATAGTTTTTTAAATCTTCCTCAATCAAAACCTCATCATCTGCCCGGGAAATGGTATTGCCCAAATGATGTGGAAAATTTTCATTTTCTAAAAGGTCTATAAAAGCTTGTTCTAATTTTGCTTCTGTGAAACGAAGTTCAACATCAGTTAATTTCATATTGTGTAAAATTTATCGTCCAGCCATTTTGTAGGATTGTTTAGGATATATTCCGAAATGTTTTGATATGATTGTTCGTTTCGAATAATGTGTTCATAGTAATTGCGTTGCCATAATTTACCCATTATTTCGTTTTTTGTTTTATAAATATCCAAACATCCATTTGCAACCAATGATTTGTATGCACCAACAATATCACCAATGGTAGGGGCAACCCTTGCGGTTGTCCTATTTGTGGTTGCCATATTTGCGGTTGTCCTATTTTCATTATATTGGGCAGGGGTGAACCCTGCCCCTACGGTATTCAACATTATAATTCCGTGAATGTGGTTGGGCATTATTTGAAATGCATTTAATTCAACATTCGGATATCGTTCGGGTAATTTCCCCCATTCATTATGTGCAATGATTCCCAATTCATTTAAAATCATCTCTGTGTTTTCAATTTTTCCAAACCTGCATATTTTATCTTGGCAACATATTGTGATAAAATACAATCCAGATTGCGAATAATCGTAATCTTTTAGCCGTATTGAACGGCGGTGATGAATATTCGGATTGTATTTGTTCATAGGCTTAGTTTTCTATGGTTACAAGTTTACATAAAAGTAAATCTTTGAATTGTGTCAGTTTCATTATTTGAAATTTATTGTCCTCCTGATATTTTTCTATTTGCCTAATTAGTTCTGAAAAATGCTTTTGAACTTTTTGTGTTGGCATTAAAACCTTAACACTAAAAAAAGCACTATGAGTCAAATCAGGTTGTGCTGAAGCTGCTGCAAGTTCATTCATTAAATTATAAATATATTTATCTTTAAGTAATCGATAAATATAATCTTTTGTAATAGTTTCCTTAATTGGTATAACCTTAAAACAATTATTATATACAACCCCTTTTTTGTTTCTAAAAACCAAACCAACTTGACCTGTACGTGAGTATATTATATCATCTACATTTGCAATATTTTTAGGATTTACAAGCTCTGGATTAATAAACTGTTTTTGAGTATCATTTATTAAATCAGTAATTCGCAATAATGGTAATCCCACTTTCGCTAAAAGATGATTTGTTTTGGCATTAATAACCTGACCTTGACTTAACCTAACAAATTCATTAAAACTTCCTGCTTCCCACTCCACAGGAATATCCTTTTCCAACACCTCATTATAAACCATTTTTCCACCACTACTTTTATATGGTTTGCCATTTTCGTTAGGAAATTCAAAATCAACAAACCATTGCTTATAAATAGCTTGTGCAGTTTCTTCGAGTTTTTGGTTGATTTGCTCGTTTAGTTCAATACGGTTTTTAATGGTATTGTATTCGGCTACTACTTTTTTTTGTTTTTCTATAGTAGGTACTGGAATTAATGTTTCGCATAAAGCATCCCAATCATAACCACCCCTAATTGCAGCGTCACATTTGAAAGTGGCGTATCTATCAAATTCTGGTCTTCTAAACCACATCATTAAATACTCTGGGTCAAGTTCGTTTCTGTCTTCAATTTCAAAAACTGGATAAGCTGGAGAAACAAGATTAGGTTCATCATCTAATTTTAATACAACAGGTAGTTTGTTAACCCTAATAGGAGACATGAAATCACATGCAAATTGATATTTACTCATGACACGATAAACGGTCATGTTAGTTCCAACGGTATTTGAAGTTGTCTTTCTAAACTCCTTGGTCATACTTAAACCTAAAAGTCTAGTGACTTTCAAATCTTTATTGCGACTTTCAACCCTTTGAATATAATCTCCAATAGGTTTATAATTTGATTTCATACCCCAACTTTTTAAATACGTTTAGCAAGTCATTTTTTGATTGTTCCTCGGCTTTCAGTAAATCAGAAAATTCTGTTTGTAAAGCTTTCATTTTATCATCAAAGTCAATATTCTCATCTCGGTTTACAAACGCTATGTATTTGCTTGGCACAAGCGAAAAATCCTTTTTTGCAATTTCTTCTTTTGTTGCCGAATAGCAATATTCAGGAATGTTTTTATAATTACTGTTTTCAATTTGCCAACTATGGAAAGTCTCAGCTATTTGTTTTATGTTTTCATCTGAGAACTGTGTAAATTTCTTTTCAAAAGGAATACCGATTTCTCGTAAATCCATAAATAAAATCTCATTTTCACGGTTTCGATATTGTTTTTCAGTATCAACAATTTGTATAAAGTTTTTTTTCTTGTTTTTATTCAAAACCCACAGTGTAACACTAATATCAGTAGTATAAAACATGTTACGTGGTAAAATTAAAATTGCTTCAACTATATTATTTTCAATTAGTTTTTTGCGAATTTTATATTCTTCACCTGCACCTGACAATGCTCCGTTTGCCAATAAAAAGCCTGCTGTACCATTTTCAGAAAGTTTGGAAACCATATTCAGAATCCAACCGTAATTGGCATTACTTTTTGGAGGCACTTCATAACCCATCCAACGTGGATCGTCCAATAATTCATGTTCACCTCTCCAATCTTTTAAATTGAAAGGTGGATTAGCCATAATGTAATCTGCTTTTAAATCTTTGTGTTGGTCGTTTGCAAAAGTGTCTGCAGCTTTTTCACCCAAATTAGCATTAATTCCACGAATGGCTAAATTCATTTTTGCCAGTTTGTATGTGGTATTGGTATATTCCTGCCCGTAAATTGAAATCTCTTTTTTACTTCCATGATGGTTTTCGATAAATTTAATGGATTGCACAAACATTCCACCTGAGCCACAACAAGGGTCATAAATCTTTCCTTTGTATGGTTCTATCATTTCGGCAATGAGTTTAACAATTGTTTTCGGAGTATAAAATTCACCTTTACCTTTACCTTCTTTTAGAGCAAATTTCCCCAAGAAATATTCATAAACTCTACCTACAATATCTTGCTCTTTATCTTTGAGTGTATCAATATCGTTTATGTTGTCTAATAAAGATGCAAGTTTTGTTTCATCTAAGGCTAAGCGAGAGAAGTAATTATCTGGCAAAGCTCCTTTCAGAACAGGATTGTTTTTCTCAATTGTGTTTAGAGCAGTATCAATTTTTAGTGAAATGTCATTTTGTTTGGCATTTTTTATAATGTAGCTCCAACGAGAAATATCGTCTAAGAAGAACACGTTTTTCATTGTGTAGAAATCTTTCATTTCCACATACTTCTCTTTGCCTTCAGCAATCAGTTCTTTTCTGCGTTCCTCAAATTTGTCACTGGCGAATTTCAAGAAGATAAGTCCAAGTACAACGTGTTTGTATTCTGCTGGCTCAACCGAACCTCTCAATTTGTCACACGATTGCCAAAGTGTTTCTTCTATCGCTTTCTCTTTTATAATCTTTTTTGCCATCTATCTTTTTTGTCCTTTAATTCAGTTCCTAAAATTACACTTTCTGTTTCGGTTTACGTCCGAGCATTGGCTAAAAAATAGCTCTTTTGGTTTTTTCCGGTTTACCAATGTGTCGGCAAAAAACCAAATGTGCTATTTGTGCGGTGGCTTTCTTTTCTGTATGCCGCAAATCTCCGAAATAATCACCCCACTATACACATTATCCTCCCACCGTGCGGATGCTATAGAGCGTTGAGTGTTTATTTCTTCCATGGCCATTATTTTTTAAATATATTTTATTAAGAATTTTCTTTTTTTCATTGTTCTTCTCTTCGATAAAACCGTGCCCCAAATCATTTCAAAATTGTGTCCAACAAAATAAAACAAAATATTTCATATATCATAAGAAATGTAGAAATTATTTCATCGGATCAGCTCTGCAATGCACAGCTTTCAAAACCCTGCAGGGCTTGGAAACCTTTATACTACATGGAGAGAGGGTAAAAATACGATTGTAGCCGCATATGATGCGATTGCAGCGTTACAAAATACGATTGCAGCCACATAAGATGCGATTGCAGCGGTATAAGATGCGAATGCAGCAGTATAGAATACGATTGCAGCCGCATAAAATGCAATTGCAGCCTGTAGGAATATGAATGTTGAGCGTAGGAACACGTAATCGGCCGGTAGGAATGCATGATTAGCCTTTAGGAACTCATTGCCGGAAGGTAAATACATGATAGGCTCGTAGTAACAGATGCCTATCCGGTAGGAAGATGTTATTTTGGCTGTAATATTAAATTTATTAAAAGAAATAAAA
>Ga0075121_1002198_pt1 | contig 11357 bp, 10 predicted proteins | sample AntAceMetag02UKG_FD_69793 | JGI IMG/M metagenome (GOLD analysis project Ga0075121, IMG submission 69793) | Saline lake microbial communities from Ace Lake, Antarctica - Antarctic Ace Lake Metagenome 02UKG | ecosystem: Environmental > Aquatic > Non-marine Saline and Alkaline > Saline | place... | reverse complement strand
GTCAAAAAAACGACTTTTACGGGGTCACCGGCGTTACGATGAATCGCCAGTGCGCCACCGCACCCAAGCGTTTCGTCATCCGGATGGGGGGCCAGACAGACGACTCGCCTGCGGGTCAAATCGCTGGCATGGTACGGAATCAGATGTTCCTCGCTCATCATCCTGTTATCGTCCCCCCGACTTCAACCCCACAATCAAAAGAGATCACTATCCCCCCAGGTATAGTAAAATGAGTGATGGAGTCTTTCGGTAACCGTTTGGGCATCCATAACGGGACTACTAAAACTCTTGTAACAGAGAGTCAATCCATCCGGTTCCGGACTGGCTTTAAAACCGAGGGATAGCAGATGATTTCGCCACCAGCCAGGATTTTCCGAAAACCAGGCATTTATGCTTTTCATGCCGGGAAAAGCCTGTGTTGCCACATGGTGGAGCAGGAAAAAAACACCTTTTAGCATGTGACGATCGAAAAGGGCATCCCCCCAAAGGATCTGGTCATCATCCACTGAAAATACGCTCCATCCTACAAGACGGCCTTTTCTTCGAAGAGCAAACAAGCGATGGACCCTGTCCGGACATTCCAGATAGCGCCACCGCATATAGGAAGCATCCCGGGCCACCAGAAATGAATAGTCAGAATGAACCCGATCAAAAAAATCATCCCAGTCCTCATCCACCGAAAACACTTCCTCGACATCATATCCCGAAAACAACTTTGAAAAGAAGTTCGGTTTTTTGAGTGCCCTTCCAGAAAGATCTTTTTTCCAACAGACGACAGGGTTCGCGAACTGGTAGCCCATATAGCGCTCTCCCAGCTTCTTGACGGCTGCGGTGTTGAAACCGAATGCGAAAGGGAGAACCCCTTCCAGGAAGGCGGCATAAAAGTAGAACGTGGTCCTTGCCAGGAGTCCTGTTTTCCCCAGGCCGATCCTTCGAACCCTGGGGTGCGTGAAAGTGTCGCCGGCATGCAGGGTCCTGAAGCGTGTCGGGCGGTTTGTATTTTCAAGGGTAGAACAAAAGGGTATCGGGTAACCTGCATACTGAGAAACCAGTTCCCCTTTGTCCGCTTGCCCCAGACAAATCCGGTGTGAACCAAAAGGGTTATCTCTGAATTTCCATTCCCAGTGTTCCATGGTGCGATGGGTATGGAACACCTCGTTAAACATGGAAAGGATTTTTTGTTCATCGCCCGGCCTGTAGGATCGGATCCAGAACCTGTCTTTTCTGGCAACAAAAATCCCATGGTTCAAAATACATTCTTCAGATCCCGTTTCATCCTGATGGAGCTCAAACCGGTCCAGGATACGAAACCCGCTCTCGCACAGAAGCATGGTCAGTTTCCTGAAAAGATATGACGGCTTCATTGCATAAACTGTGCTTTTTTCCGTCAAGGCATCACAAAGAATGACGCGACCGCCCTCAGTCAGAAAACGGCGGGTTTCCGTCAGAACATGCTTCAAACGGGAGAAGTATTCGGCGATTTGATAAAAAACGATACCATCAAAAACCTTTCCCTCAGGGAAATTGACCCGGTCCCGTGTAAAGGTTGCAGTGGTCATGTCAAAGCCGGATGCCTGCAATAAACGGTAACCTTTGTGGCAGTTCGGTCCCACCCAGAGAATCCTGGCCGGAGGATCCGGCAAATGAGAAATGACTGCTTCAAACAAGAAATTCACTTTTCAAAGGTGGCCACAGAACTTAAATGGGGTCGAAAGGAGGTCGTTCGGCCAAGCCTGAAAAAATAGCGCCCCGGAGAAAGAAGGTTCCAACATTCCTCGGGAAATTCTACTCGGGGGCCTGATCCGAAAAAACCCGCGGCAGGAATGAAATTTGAATCGGGGCTTAGTTCAAACAGCCATTTTTCCTGCAAATGGGAAGGAACAGGCATCTGTTTTACAAAGTCCCATATGAATTGCGTCACCATAATGGCGTTTTTCAAATTGGTTTTTGCTTTGAAAAAAGGCTCAAGCCGTTTCAATCGGGACTTCCAGGGTTTATGGTATTTGCTGACAAAGAGTTGATGGGATTGTTTCATAAATGTTTGTTTTTTTGCTAAGTCTTCTTTTCCGCACTGATCGTAATGGTGTATCGCTTTAGCCCGGGGGTCCATCAGTAATGAATAACCGGCCTTTTTCAATCGCAGGAAGAGGTCCGTATCCTCAAAGTAGAGGAAAAACCGGGGATCAAACAGCCCGCCCGCCTTTTTGATGGCGGAGGATTTCAAGAGTACTGCCCCGCCTGACAGATTCGGTACGGAAAAAGGGGTCCGGGTTGTCCAGAACCGGATGGCGTGATGCCGCCAGAGGCAACCGATGATTCGGGAAAACAGGGCTCTGGGTCCGAAAGTATGAAGAACGGAATCAAACTCAAAGAGGGCCGGCGGCAGGGAAGGGGGGAGTTGAAATCGAAGCCCGCTGTCCCAGAAAATACGGGGTGAAACCGCGCCGATCCATTTGTGGGCAAAAAGTGTTTCCTGCAACTGCGCCAGGGCCCCCGGCAATAAACGCCCATCAGGATTCAGCAGCAATATGGCTTTTGCGGGAAACTGTTCAAATACCAGATTGCAGGCACGTCCGAACCCCATATTTTCTGAGCGCGGGATGAGTGAAACATCAGAGGGCAGCCCAAGTCGCAGCATTTCCAATTCCCCGTCATCTACGCTGTTGTCCACCACAGCCACGTGCAGAGGGCCAACGCTCGTGGATGCCAAAACAGAATTGACCGCCTGCAGGGCCAACGGCGCACTGTGGTAATTGACAATGACCGCAAGGGTTTGTAAATGGCGATGGGACAATGGAAAAACAGGGGTTTTACAAAACATCGGCAAACGCGTGTTTGGAGCGGTTGAAAAAATGGGCGCCGCCCAAAAAAGAAATAACCGCAAGGCCCATGGCGCAACCCAGCAAAGGCAGGGGAAGGTCGTGAAACAATAACACCTGATGGTACAGTTCAACAAAGGGATACATGGGGTTGAGCTTGATAGCCCAGCGCAGTTTTTCCGGTACCATACTCATTGGATAGACAATGGGCGTCAAAAAAAACCAGAGTGAGATAACCGTTCCCATGAACTGCCGCACATCCCTTATGAAAACGCTCAGGCTAGCAACCAGGGTTACAAGACCCAGCGTAAAAACCACGTGCGGTAAAATCACCACTGGCAGCCATAGCCAGGCCGGGTGTGCATAGCCCATAAATCCCAGATAGAGCAGAAACATACCGAAACCAAGGCCATTGAGGCAGAAGGGCACGATGACCCCGGAAATGGGCAGCATCTCAAGGGGAAAAGCCACTTTAGAAATGAGGTTGGCCCGCCCGAGAAAAACCTCCGCCGCATTGCTGAGTGCTTCGGAAAAAGCGATCCAGGGAAGCATGCCCGCCAGGAAATAGACCGCGAAACTGTCGGTGCCCGTTTCCATGGGTTTCATCCGTATTTTTAAAACCAAACTGAACACAAAAATATAGATGAGCAGATTGGCCAGAGGTGTCAGCAGGCTCCATACAAACCCGCCCATGGACCCGGCAAAACGGCCCCTGATTTCATTGCTGACAAACCCCCAGAAAAGGGTTCGATGTTGAAATGGAATTCCAACCCAGCGTTTGATAATGAGAAAAAAATACATGTTTTGAGGTAAGGGGCGCGGGTTTATTGAACCGTATATAAAAACAGCATTTGAAAGGTGTTTCTATTGCTGCGGATAAAACTGCTTCATCACACTCTGCACTTTTTGCTTGAACTCATTGGTCATGGCTTCCACATCGTCCATGTCGTCCACCACACGGGGAGTAATCAGAACAATCAGTTCAATTTTTTCCGTTTGTTTTTCCCAACTGCCGGTCAGATATTTAACCACCGGAATATCAATCAGACAGGGGAGCCCATAGGTTTCTTCCTTTTCCCGGTCCCGGATCAATCCGCCGATGGCAATGGTCTGACCGTGCCCCACGGTGAGGGTGGTTTTGACCACCCGTTTGGAAAAAACCGGGTATAAAGATTGGACGGTGTTCGATTGACGTCCCACAGGCATATCACCCTCATAATTGCTCACCTCCTCACTTATATCCATGGTCACCAGGCCCCGCTCGTTGATGTGTGGCGTGACCGAGAGAATCACGCCCGTGTCCCGGTATTCTATGGTGGTCTCACTGAGGGTGGTACCGCTTGAAACGCTCGTTTGTCCGCTTGCCAGGGGAATTTCCCGGGACACATCGATCTTGGCCTCCTGGTTGTCGGAAGCCAGCACATGGGGAGATGAAATGACGTTCAGCCTTCCCTTTGTGGCCAGGGCATTCAGTTCAGCATACCATTTGTTGGTGACCCCAATGGAGTATTTAAGCCCGCCCGAGCCCACGGTGGCCATGAAACCGGCGCCCAGGGCGCCAGCACCTTGACCCAGCGCGTACTCAACGCCAAATTTGGTGGACGAATCCAGGGTAATCTCGGCGATGGTCGCTTGAATCAACACCTGGCGCGGCATGATATCGAGCTTTTTCAGTATCCCCTGGATGATTTTGTAATCGGAAGGTGTTGATTCGATAATGAGCGCATTCCGAATCTCATCCGGCGTGATGGTCATTTCACCCATGAGCGTACCGGAGCCTTCTCCGGGTTCGCCGGACGTCTTTTTTCCTACGACACTTTTTTGAGTGGATTGCCCAGCTTTCTCCGCTTTTTTCTCGGCCTTTTTCTCCGCCATTTTCGCCTTGGAGAAGGGATTTCCAGGAACGCTAGATGCCCCACCGGCTTCTTTCTTCTCCTGTTTCTTGGTTTCTTTGCCCGTCAACACGTTATTTAACAGAGTCGCCAGTTCATTGGCCTCGCCGTTTTTGACAAAATAGATAAAGATTCTGGCGGCCACCGTTTCATCCACAATGTCGATTTGATGCACCAACTCTTCAATTTTATCAAAAACCTCAGGTGTCGTGCTGACCGCCAAGAGCGTATTCAACCGTTCCAGGGCAATAAACTTAACCATCTCGCCGGAACTCCCGGCATAGGAAGCGGTAAATTCGTTTACAATGCCAGCAACTTCCTCTGCCCCCAGATACTCCAGTGGGAAAAATCGATAGTACACCCGATCCAGCAAATTCACATCAAAGGTCCCCATAAGCTGCAGAATCTTCAAAATATTGGACCCCTTATCCACCACCACCAGGGTATTGGTGGGCACGCTGGCCACAATGGTCCCGCCTGAAGAAAGAAAGGGGGTAATCAGTTTGGTCATCTCCTGGGTGGAAATATATTTGAGGGGAATAATTTGAATGATCACCCGGTTCATGGGGGGAACATCTTTCTGGCCCAGTGTATACACAGTCTCCATGGGCATTCGGGGCGCATCCTTCATGGGGACAATTTTGTAAAGGCTGTCTTCTTTCATGGCGGTCAATCCGTTTAACGCCAGAATCTGAGAAAAAACGGGGAAAAGATCGGTTTTTTTAAGCTTTCTGGCCGTGTGGATGGTCACCTTTCCCTGAATGCCGGGATCAACGATATAATTGATCTCGAGAAGCTCCGCCATGGTTTTGATGACTTCGTAGAGGTCTGCGTCATCAAAGTTGAAAATAATCTGTCCTTCCCCTTCAGAGGCAACATTGGAAAGGGAGGAAGCTTTCCTAATGCTCCTTCCTGAGGGGTTTCTCTTTTTGTATATGGTGGTGGGGGAACCGCTCGTGGTAGAAACCCTTGATGCCCTTCCAGGGGCTGAAGAAATGCCTTCCACTGATGAAACTTTTGCAGTCGGTTTTTCCTGATGTTTATTCGATTCTTCTTTACGTTGCTGCACCTTTTCGTAATCTTTCTCGGCATCCTCAATAATCTCTGCGTCAGAGGGTGCTCTGCTTTTTCCACTTTCCCGGCTGTCCATTGAGGCTTTGCCCGCACAACCGGCGTAAAGAAGTGCTGTCAGCATCACCGTGCACAAGAGCATTAGCGTCTTCACCACACATTTTTGCATAGATTTACCTTGCCTGTTTCTTCTCTATAGCTTTTTTAAGATTTTTTTGCGTCGACGGAGGGCCGATGCCGGAAAGTGCCTTGATTGCGATCCCCTTTTTGTCTGTCGGAGGAACAATCGCTTTTTTTCCGTTTACGTTTGATGTCTTTAGCTCAAGGGCCACTCCCACCACATTAGGGCCCATTTTGGGCTTTGCAGGCGCGCGCTTTTTAAGTTTTTCTTTGTCATACAACAACAAATCATACAATTGCTCTCCGGCTTTCAACACTACCCTGTCGGGTTTAATGGACACCACCTTGAAATCGCCCAGAGTATCGCCGGCTTTGACCCATTGGGTCTGTTTGACCGTCAAGCGCTTTATGTTTCGTCTTGTATTTTTCGGGATTGCGGTTTTCCTACCTTTGAGAACGGACGTTGCAACCAGATGAGACACGAGCGCTTCAGCAGAATCATCCGTAATGACCAAACCATAAAGGGCTAAATTGCTGAAAGATTGTTTTATCTTTTTTTGTTCTACGTCACTCAGTTTTTTTGATTTTTCATCCGGCTTTGGCGCCCCCAGAATGGTCTCAGTCCGTTCAGGATGAAAAAGATTTAAGGTTATCAAGGCATCGTATTTCGTTTCAGGGGAAATCTTCCTTTCATATGGAGCTGCCACAGGTTTTGGGGTTTTCTGGACGGGGTTGCCCGCTATTTCCGCGATTTTATCTCCAGTGTTTCCCTGAAACCATACCCCGTATGCCTTTACACCAAAAAAAGCAAACAAAAGCAACAGTATGACATTGATAAGCCATATCCTTGAAAGCATCCTGCCAACCTTTCTATTTTATGGGATCATTCACCTTTTCAAAAAACCGATGATCGTAATATTGGCGGTGATGGTTTCCAACTTCCCGCTTTTAGTGCTTCGGTTTCGCCTTAGAACGAGACTAATTTGCACTTTCTGCACTGTCAAGTATTTTGGAGAGGCCCTAATCCGGTACAGGAGCTCCTTCAATTGTCTGATGACACCTTTAGCAACAAATTCAACCGGTATACTCAAATAAAGACCTTCATCAACATCCTTCGGTTTGAGAACCCGAATACTCTTGATCTCCATTTGACTTTTTTGCGCCATCTCACGGATGACTTTTTGGATGTCTGCAGCAGCCAATGCGGGCGTTTTGCCGGTTAGCAACCCTGACTCTGCCTGCTTGATAATTGTTTTGGTAAGGGCGACTCTCTTTTCCAGATCACCGGCGGATTGAAGTATCTTCTGGTGTTTGATAAGCTGTTTTTTCTTTATTGCAATCGTGTCGTCTGCAGCAAAAATATCCTGTATTTGCGGCCACATTCTATAGATTGCCCCCGCAATTAGAAGAAAAACCATGGCCATCAAAAAATATTTTCTTTTTTTGTCTATTTTTTTCATTTGAGATTCAGCCCAATTCGAAACTTTTCCTTGCCGGTACGGTCCCTGTTGATGGCGGATAGAAATTTCACGTCGCCAAACATGGGAGAAGCGTCCAGAAGCTGGATGAGTTCGGAGGCTGAAGTGGCGTACCCCTCTAATTGAATGCCCTTTTCCGAAAAGGTGAATCGATTCAGCCAGATACTCTTAGGGATTCTTTCAGACAATTCTTTCAATATATCCAGGACGGGCGGCCCGCCCCGACGAAGTGTGTTCAGGTAATCGATACGATCCTCGATTCTCTTATTTTCTGTTTTTATCTGCTCAAATTTTTCCAGCTGAGATCCCAGGTTTTTGATCTCACCATCCAGCCGATCCAAGGTCCACTGACGTTGCAAAAAGAGGCCGCCCCCCCAGGCCAGTGCTCCCAGAAAGACCAGCAGTAACAACCCGAGCAGGGCATAAAGCTTCAATTTGCTGGGCCTTTTCCGCAGCGTTGGTGGCAGTAGGTTGATGTCCATGGAAGTTTTCCGAACACCTTTTAACGCAAGCCCGTAAGCGGCCATGAGATCATTGGAAGGAATTTGTGCCCCTGAGAGATCCACCTGATGAAGCGCAAGCCCGTCTGTCTTGTTAAGACGTTCCAGCAGGGGGTCATCCTTTTTTATTCCACACAATACGGTATCGAGGGGTTCGTCGTCTTTTACAAAGTCGAGGCGCATTTTCGAAAGTGCTCTCGGAATGGCGTCAATGCATCCCTCGGTCCTTGACAAATCCCTGGAATGTAAAAGCATGCCATCTTTCACAAGACCCAATTCAATGTGATGCTGACCTGCATAAATAAAGGATCTTACGGTCTCATTCTCTTTTTTGCTCCGCCAGGAAAAATAATCAGCCAGCGCCGTCGCGGTGATCCCAACACCTGAAATACCGAGACCTAAGTGTTCCGAAACCGCCAGAACAGTCGACAGGGCCTGCTTTTTTACCACGACAAGAAGCAATTGCAACCGGTCGGCCGATTTATCCTCTGAAATGATTTGAAAGTCGAAATATACATCCTCGGGACTGAATGGCACGTGCTTTTCCAATTCATAGCCCAGCGTTTCCCTGAGATTTTCTTTTACGGCAATGGGCAATTCCAGGTATCGCAGGATAGCGTTGCTGCGCGGGATTCCCAGGAAAACAGATGTGGGGGAAATTCGGCTTTCTCGTAGGAACCCTTTAATCAATTCTGAAATGACCGTTGTTTTTTCCTCACCGTGGATGCCTTGCTCAATAGAATAAACAGCGTGGGCAACCAGTTGGACGTCTCTGGATGACGCTTTCAGGCAGGCCAAACAAAGTTCATGCTCCCCTATGTCAACGCCTAAGCTTGTCTGAAAAATCATGGGTGGTTCCTCAGGAAATTTTCACTGGCTTGATTCGACAGATGGGGTTTCAGTAAATGCGCGGTCGCTCCACTGCACCACCCGATGTCCCTTATCGATGGTTCGATTGATCTCTACCACGGCCGAAACCCCTTGCCGGGTCCGGCTGTCGGTAATGCTCCCAAAAGATTCAATCTGATAATATGAACTGGGGGTCAGCGTGATATGGCGGGATATGGCCTGATATACATCAGCCCCCAGAAGCGTTGACACTTCTCCCAGGGATTTGAAATCCGCTTCTTTTCTGAAATCCAAAACCGATTGCGCCAAATCGTCAGTCATTTGAGGCAAAGATCTCAGTATCGCTTTGGATGCGGCATTGATGCAGATTTTAGAACCGCCCGCCTTGCTTGACCGACGTTTGATCTTTCCACGATTGGATCCGCGGTCCTGAAAGGCCGTCACAATTTTTTTGAGGCCTCCATAAAATATCTCCGGAGTAACCCCCCGAACCATCAGCAACTCCTCGATGACATCAAAATCACCATTCTTGCATTCATAGGGTTCGGGAAGAGACTGATAGTAATCATTTTCAGCACCGTTCATGCGATGAAGGTCGTTTTCATCCCGCCAGTCCATAATGGAATCGACAATAATACTTTTTTCCTGTTCTTCAATCTCAAAACCGTTCAGCATCATTTTCAACAGCGGTTCGTCGGCGGTATTGAGATTTATCTTTCCGGCTTCATTTCCAATATGCACTTCAAACCGCCCCCCGGCAAAAGAAACTGGCGGAATGTCTGTGTTCATCCGCCAGCGCGTGGATGTTTCAGCGGTCTCTTCATTTTCATCGGCAAGCAATTTCTTTTTTTCAGGAGATGATTCATTTCGAATTAATTCGAATATTGCACGGTTCAACCCCGCCAGGGCAATGTAATAGGCCTCGGTTTGCTCCTTGAAGTTGCGGACCATATTGACCTCGGTCCGCATGGCGAAACAAAATTCTGTGGCAATGCCCGAAAGGAGGATCAGCACCCACAAGACCATAAAAAGCGCTATGCCCTTCTCCTGTGTCATCCTTTTTTTTAAGGCATATCCCATTATTCTTTCTGGCACTGGATGGGTACAATGAGGTTAATGGGCTCCGTTTTCTCATTTTGTTTCAGAATGATTTTGACCGCAAGGGGCAATCCTGTTTTTTCAGATGGATCCCAGGAGGTTTGCCAGTCCGTTTCACCCCCATCATCGTTCCCTTTCAGATATTCAAACTGAAGATCCTGAATCCCTGAAATCAATGTGAAAAGATCTTCATTTCTCTGGCTTTCAACATCTTCTTCTTTCAGGAACCCAGCATCTTTTTCATAAAGTTTGAGCTGTTTTTTTCCATCCCCATCGTCCGCCTGAATCATGTATTTCACAAACACCACACCGGTCAGTGCTCCCGGCACAATGGGGCTGCGGGAAACAAATTCCATCGTTCCTTCAGAACCCTTGAAATTGAAGGTGTCATCATCTCCCATTTTGATTTCATATATGCAGGCGCTTGCAATCTGCCGGCTCAAGAGGCCCAAAACGGCGCGCTGCCGCTGATGAACCGCCACATCTTTTTCACCTTTTTCCCACGCCCGCGTGCCGACCCTGAGTGCGCCGAAAATAATCAGCAGCACGACCCCCATAATGGCGAGGGAAAGCATGAGTTCCAAAAGGGTGAAGCCCCTTTTCCCAAAATTCAAGACCCCTTCTCCTTTTCAGCCGTTTTCAGGGTATCAATGACAAAGGATTTCTCTTTTTCGCCCTCACGCCAGTTAATTCGAATCCAGATACTCATTAAACTAACGGGCAGGTTTTTTTCTTCATCGGCGTCGGTAACAACTCGTGTAATGACCGCTTGCCATTCATAGGCATCATCGAATTCTCCTTGGATTTCTCCTTCTGATAGATCGGGGGAAAGCAGAATTTCGTTCATTTTCTCCCTGGCGTGAAATACACCCCGTGCGTATTTTTCAGATAATTGGCGCGATTTGAGGCCGCCGGAAAAAAGTTGAAAAATTACAACCAGAGAGATGGTTAGAACAGAAACGGCCACTAGAATTTCAATCAGTGCAAAACCACTGTTGGTATTTAATGTCGGTTTTATGATTCGGCAATCCGGCCTCAAGACATATCCACACGTACTGTGCCGGTAACAAAGTCAATTTTTATAGCGGATCCATGCTCGCGATTATTTTCTAAAAGGATGGTTCCCCCACTGCTGCAACCGTTGGGCATAAAGACAACGGCAAAAAACCTTGAATCGGATTCGGTTCCTTGAAAGGTTAGGGCATTCTTAAATTTCACATCTTCCGGCAGATCATAACGCTTTACACTGCTTTTCTTCAGCTTTGAAGCGGATTCGCCGGCTTCTTTTTCACTACCAGAAGGCGTTAAATCGGGTTTGATGGTCATCCGATTTTGATTGAGATCCAAAAGCGCCACATAAGGAACGCTTTCCGTTATGGCACGGCTCCTGGCGTATCTCAGGGAGGCGGCCACCTTTTTGGAGGCGGTCTTCAACCCCATATTTCCCAGGCTGCCGCCAACGTTCACACCCACAAACGCTGAAAAAACACTGATGAGAACCAGAACCACCAGCAGTTCAATAAGTGAGAA
>Ga0075121_1002190_pt1 | contig 11394 bp, 8 predicted proteins | sample AntAceMetag02UKG_FD_69793 | JGI IMG/M metagenome (GOLD analysis project Ga0075121, IMG submission 69793) | Saline lake microbial communities from Ace Lake, Antarctica - Antarctic Ace Lake Metagenome 02UKG | ecosystem: Environmental > Aquatic > Non-marine Saline and Alkaline > Saline | place... | reverse complement strand
AGCAAAAGAAGAGTTAAAAGAGATAATAGACTTTCTTACAGATCCAAAGAAATTTCAGCGCTTGGGAGGGAAGATTCCAAGAGGCGTTCTTTTGACAGGGCCTCCTGGAACAGGTAAGACACTCCTTGCAAAAGCTGTTAGCGGGGAGGCTGGAGTTCTCTTTTCGTCTTTATCGGGGTCAGATTTTGTTGAGATGTTTGTTGGTGTAGGTGCTGCAAGAGTTAGAGACTTATTTGAGCAGTCTAAGCGCCATGCTCGTAGTACCGGCAAGGGTTGTATTATATTTATAGATGAGATAGACGCTGTTGGCCGTCAGAGATTTTCAGGTATAGGCGGGGGGCATGATGAGAGAGAACAGACTTTAAATGCTCTTTTAGCTGAGATGGATGGTTTTGGTACCGATGAGAGTGTTATAGTGATTGCGGCAACTAACAGGCCAGATGTGCTAGACTCAGCATTGCTTAGGCCGGGTAGGTTTGATAGGGTTATTATTGTTGATAGCCCTGACGTGAAAGGGAGAGAGGATATTTTAAAAGTCCATGTAAGAAATAAAAAAGTTTCAGATAATATTAATTTAGATAAGATTGCCCGTCAGACTTCAGGGTTTTCAGGCGCTGATCTTGCTAATCTCTGTAACGAGTCGGCTCTTCTGGCTGCAAGGCGGGGCAAAGACGAGATTACGATGGATGAGATGGATGAGGCGATAGATAGAGTTATGGCAGGTCCGCAGAGAAAATCAAGGGTGATAAATGAGCATGAGAAGAAGCTTACTGCTTTCCATGAAGCCGGACATGCCTTAGTGTCGCTGCTTCTTCCTAATGTTGAGCCGCTACATAAAGTCTCTATTATTCCAAGGGGCATGGCAGGAGGATATACAAAACTTTTAAGTGAAGATAAAAACTTTAACACCAAAGGCGATATACTGGATAAAATCACTGTCTTTTTAGCAGGACGAGTATCAGAAGAGCTTGCATTGGGTGAGATCTCAACAGGTGCCAGAAACGACCTTGAGAATGCAACGAAGTTTGCAAGGAATATGGTCTGCGTATTTGGGATGAGTGAGAAACTGGGCAATGTATCGCTGGATAAGCATTCAGGGCCTGTCTTTTTAGGCAGAGATCTCGTTACAGAGAAGCATTACAGCGAGAAGACAGCCGAGGATATTGATAAAGAGATAAAGACCATAATAGATCAATGTTATCATATCTCAAAGCAGCTGCTTGAAAAGAACCGTGAAAAGTTATATCTCTTAGCCAATACTCTTCTTGATAAGGAGACTTTGGAGGGGGATAGTATAAGAAAACTTCTGGGTATCAAAGATAAAAAGAAAGATGAGCAAGATAAGAGTTCTTGATTTAAGTTTTAATGAACTCAAGAGTGAGTTTGCCAGGCTTAATGTAGATACTTACGGTTCTAAGATCATGCTTCCTAAGGGGAGTTTTTACATCGTTAAGATAGATAGCATTGCTTCGGTCTCTGCAAATGTGATAAAGCAGCAGATGTTGTCTAATGGCGGAGATGCTGCAGTAAGCAAGGGTTCTATCGATGGAAGCAGGAAGAAGACAGACTGTATCATTATGGGCACGGAGAAGCAGTACCAGGAGTTGATAAAGAAGCTAAGACTTCAGCCTTGGGGGCTATCTGAGGTTTCAGATAAAATCAAAGAGTCTTTAAGTAGATTTAATAGCAAGGTATCTAGTCTGGACTTAGGTAATAGCAAGATGTCTTTTGGTAATAGAACCCGTATTATGGGTATTGTTAATATTACTCCTGATTCTTTCAGCGATGGAGGTAGGTACTTAGATTCCAAGAGCGCTATTGATCAGGTATATAGGTTAGTAGATCAAGGAGCTGATATTATTGATATAGGCGGTGAATCTTCAAGGCCTGGATCTAGCAATGTTAGGGTAGATGAGGAGCTTAAGAGGGTTATTCCGGTAATAAAAAAAGTTCGCAAAAGGGTCAAAGTACCTATATCGATTGATACGCGCAAGTCAGAAGTTGCAAGAGAGGCTCTTGAGTCTGGAGTTGATATTGTAAATGATATCTCCTCCTTCGGCCATGATCCTAAAATGGCTAAAGTCTTAGCGGAGTATGAAGCTCCGGTTGTTCTTATGCATATAAAAGGAACTCCCAAGACGATGCAGAGAGCTCCAGAGTATAGAAATGTAATATCTGATATCTATGAATACTTTGAGAAAAAGATCTCTTTAGCTGTTGCAAGAGGTATCAGAAGGGATAAGATCATAATAGATCCCGGTATAGGTTTTGGCAAGAGAGTGGAGGATAACATAGAGATAGTCAAACGTTTGAGAGAGTTTAAATCTTTAGGCAGACCTATTATGATAGGGTTATCCAGAAAATCTTTCATAGGCGATATTTTAAAAAAATCTATCGACGGGAGATTATATGGTTCACTAGGTAGCTATGCCTGTGCTATTATAAATGGAGCGGACATTTTAAGAGTCCACGATGTTAGTGAAACAAGAGATTTAGTAAGAGTAATAGACAGGATTAGAAGATGAAATATATAGCGCCTCTATCGATTTTTTTAATTGAAATTGCTGTACTGTGGGTTATCTATTATAAGGCTCTCCGTTTTATAGAGACAACGCGCGGTAAGCAGGTTCTTAAAGGATTATTGTTAGTATTAGTGCTTTTTTTGGTTTCACAGGTATTCAATTTAGAGGTTATGCATTGGCTTTTAACAAAGCTTTTCACTATCTCTATATTGGCATTTATAGTAATATTTCAGCCTGAACTTAGGCGTGGATTGGCAAGATTGGGGGAGTATTCACCATTTACTCTTGTCGTAGGAGAAGAGAGGGCAATAGATGAAATAGTAAAAGCATCTTATACTTTAGCAAAAAGAAATATCGGTGCACTTATTGCAATACAACGCCAGGTAAATTTAGATCCTTTTATAGAGTCGGGTGTTTCTTTAGACAGCGCTATAAGCTCAGAGTTGTTAGTGGCTATCTTTACTCCTTATAATCCTCTACATGACGGGGGAGTTGTTATTGAGTCTAGTAAAATAAAAACGGCATCATGTCTTTTTCCTTTGACTCAAAATCAAAATCTGCTTAAAAGCGTAGGTACTCGCCATAGGTCTGCTATAGGTTTAAGTGAAGAGACTGATGCGGTTATCGTGGTTGTCTCCGAGGAGACCGGAGACGTATCTTTGGCATTGAGAGGAGAGTTGTACCAGAATCTAAGCGCTGAAGAGTTAGGAGGTAAATTGCTGGCTCTATGCAGTAAAAAAATAACAAAAGAAGAAGAGGAGAGAATAGCATCTTCATATGAAGCTGATAGCGGCAATTAAAAGCAATTTTGGATACAAGCTAATAGCCTTACTGCTCGCTGTAACTACCTACCTCTATGTCCAAGGAGAGATAGGAATTAAAGGTATTGGATTTGGAGAGAAAGAGCTCCTAGAAGATGTAATTTCAAAGGTAGTTCCGATTAAGGCCTCTATAAAAGGAGAGCCTCCTGAAGGATATAAAGTTTTAAAATCGAATATAAGTCTTACTCCAGAGAGAGTGATAATTATGGGCAAGAAAGATGATATTATGAATATTGCAGAGGTTGCAACTCAAGAGATAGATGTGCGGAAATTTACTCATACCCAGGTGTTATCAGTTCCGCTCCTGGCTTTAGAGAATGCTATCATAATAAGTTCTAAAACAGTAACTGTAGAGATTCCTATTGTGTCATTACGGTAAAATCAATGAGGTTAGGTTTAAATATAGATCATGTTGCAACAGTTAGAGAGGCGCGGGGAGGAGACGAACCAAATCCTATCAAAGCTCTTCTGATAGCCGAGAAGTCCGGCTGTGATTCTATAGTAGCGCATCTAAGAGAAGACCGAAGGCATATCAATGACTCTGACATAAGAGAGATAAAGATCAATGTTAAGACAACTTTCAACATGGAAATGTCAATCGCAGAAGATATTGTTAGGGTGGCTTTAGATGTTAAGCCTGATGAAGTGACTCTTGTTCCTGAGAGGAGAGAGGAGTTGACAACAGAGGGAGGTCTTGATGTCTTAGCTCACCAGAATAGGCTTGCCGATATTATTCCGGAATTTAAGAAAAACAATATAAGAGTAAGTCTTTTTATAGATCCGGATAGAGAGCAGATAGAGGTTTCGTCTAAAGTCGGTGCTGATTATATAGAGATCCATACCGGTTCTTTTGCTGAGGCTTTTAAGAAAGGTTTTTATAGGGAGGAGCTAGACAAAATAGTGACAGGGGTTGAGATTGCAAAATATCTTAATCTTAAAGTTAATGCTGGGCACGGTCTTAACTATGAGAATGTATCTGAGATCGTTAAAATAGAAGGAATTGAGTCCTTAAATATAGGACATTCAATAATATCAAGAGCAATCTTTTCAGGAATTGAATCTGCGGTAGTAGAGATGCTTAAACTTATAAAATGAAGATATTGGCCACTGGTATAGATATAGTCGAAGTTAAGAGGGTAAAGGAGATCTATCTGAGATTTAAAGATAGGTTTTTAAGGAAGATATTAACCTTAGAAGAGACTGGTGAATTAGAGAGTAAAGGTAAGAGTTACTATCAATCTCTTGCAGCTAGAGTTGCAGCAAAAGAAGCAATCTATAAGGCGTTAAACTCCTATGATCCTAGAATCATTCCCGAGTGGAAAGATATCTCAATATATAATCAGGAGAATGGTTCTCCGGGTGTGAGATTAAGTTTTAGCCTTGATTTTGGAGTAACGATAGTACTCAGTATCTCCCATACAGACAATTATGCAGTTGCCAATGCTATATTGTTGCAGGAAGACTGATGCAGGATAAGATATTAAGTTATTTCAAGAAGATATATCCTAGGGAAAAAGATAGCCATAAAGGTGATTACGGTAAAGTCTTAATTCTCGCAGGTTCAAAGGGCATGAGCGGTGCAGCAATATTAGCATCACTAGCATCTCTAAGATCCGGAGCTGGTCTTGCCTACCTAGGGATACCACAAAGCTTAAGTAGTATAGTTCAAGAGAGATTGACCGAGGTTATTACAGTTCCTTTGAAAGAGACAAAGAGTGGCAGTGTTAGTCTTGCTGCATTAAAGCAGATTAGGTTGCTGTTAAAAAAATCTGATGTAGTATTAATAGGGCCTGGTTTGTCAAAAGATAAGCAGACCAAGAGTTTAACGCAAAAGCTTTTAACTGAGATTAGCATCCCTGTTATACTTGATGCAGATGGCATTAACTCTTTTGCAGGAAGAACTAGATTGTTAAAAAAGAGAAAGAGCGGATCTCTCATCTTAACACCGCATCTTGGTGAGTTCTCAGGAATCTCGAATATAAAGATAGATAAGATTAAAAATAATAGAGATGCTATTGCTAAAGATTTCGCTAAAAAATTTAATCTTACACTTATTCTTAAAGGTCATAATACTCTCGTTGTCAGTCCTAATGGCGATAGCTATGTAAACGATAGCGGTAATCCTGGTATGGCAACAGCCGGAAGTGGTGATGTTTTATCAGGTATAGCAGCTTCTTTAAGAGCCCAGGGTCTCTCTGATTATGAGGCTGCTTGTTTAGGAGTCTATGTTCATGGGCGAGCAGGTGATTTAACTAGAGAGCAAAAGACCGAAATATCTCTATTAGCATCAGATATTGTTGATTTTTTGCCAGTTGCGTTTAAAGAGCTTGAACATACAAGCCTTAATCGTTCTTGATAATATAAAAACACTATTTTATTTGTAATGTTTCCAGTTTTCTGGTATAAATAGTAAAAGAAAATTAGGCGGGGGCTAAATCAATATTATGAAGTATCTTAGGTTAAAAAATATTACATTCTTTTATTTTGCAATAATGGGGTTAGTTTTATTTTATCCTGAAACTGCTTTTAGCAGAAGAATAATGGAAGTTTATGTTACACCAGAAGTAGCTTTGGCTAATGTCGAAGCGATATTAAACGGAGCATCAATACCAACTATTAAGTTCATAGAAGAAGGGCGTCAAATTGTAATAGAAGCAGTTCATTTTGAGCAAAATTTATCTAACCCTTACTTGGAAGAATCTAAAATATTTCTTACCTTAAGGATGAGCGATGAAGTAACAGGCCAAGCTCAGGCTTATATGGTGTTTTTCCCAAGCAAAAACGGTCAAATGCTAAGATATGCTTCTAGTTATAAGGGGACTTTCACTTATAGTTGTTTACAAATTTTAGATCTTTTAAAAGGAAAAATAGAATTGATAGGCGGTGATTTTAACGAAGAATTAACTCATCATATTAGTAATTATAATCGCTTAGAGAAATATAAGGCTGGAGTTTTACTTCATCAGAAGAAAGTAGAGGCAATGGAAAAAGTATTAACTTATGGCTATGGTTATATTTCAACCAAAATGGAAGAGGTTGCTAGCCAAAGAGAAATATTGACAGTTTTAGCTAATGAAGATAGGCAGATAGCTCTTTATTTAGAGAGATTTGATAGATATAAAGCCCAAATAATGAATAGTCTTCTAGAATTTCAAGCTGACAAGAAAACAGAGGATGCATTTATTGTTTTTAAAGATTTAGCCACTAACTTTATTAGAAATACAATTGCATTACAAGAAAGATTGAGTGATGAATCAATGGTATTGCCAGATTTCTTAGATCTAGACTTCAGTTCTTTATATGCTAATCCAACATTTGTGGCTTATATTGGTTTATTTGAAAGTTCTGAGTTTACAGCTTATAGTGTACTAACTAAATTTTTTGGAGAATCAGTATCTTCATTGGAGAATCCAAGAAAAATATGTCAAGCTTTTAATGGTGGAGTTTCAGGTATTAATAGAAGTTTTTGGGAATTTTATAATCAAGAAGGAGATTGGCTTAAGGCTGCTAACTTGCTTTGGGGACAGCTAAAAGAAGAACTAAGTGGATCGGACGTAGCTTCTTTGGTAGAAAAAGAAGCTATAGTTACCAAGCTTTTTAGACAATTAGGTATATTCCAAGAAGCAGATAGTTTTAAAGAGATTAAAACTCCTATTTTTATAGTCTCAGCGGATGATTCTGATCTTCTGTTGCAGTTAAGAAATTCTTTAACTTTTGGTGAAAGAATAACTTTAGTAAGGGAATTTAGAGGGTTAACTCCGGAGCGATTGTCACAGATGGCAAGTAATCAATTAAATACTGTCTATGGACTGGAAAGTGATCAGAATATTTATTCTCCTCGCAATGCTCCTGTTATTGCTCAGGCGCTTGATATAGATGTTTGGTATTTGCTTCAAGGCATGCTTAGAGAAGAGGCTTTAGAGGTAGAAAATATTATTCCAAGGATTCCACTTATAGAGATTGCTTTATGGGGAGAGAACAGAATTATTGGAGAAAGGATTATTTTAAGTAGGATTGCACAGGGAAGAACACAGGAAGAGCTAGCAGAAACGTTAGGTGTTAGTCCTTCAGAGCTTAGTGCTTGGGAGAGAGGAAGAAAAAATGTGCCTCAAGACAATATAGCTGATTTAGCTTTTGAAATTAATATCAACATCGAGCTATTGCAGGAAGTAATAATTCCAGATGTAGCAATATTAGAGATAGAGCATATTGGACCGGTAAGTTTTATAGGAGCTAGAATTAAGTCTAGGAGAGAAGAGTTAGGGTTATCGTCTAAAGATTTAGCAGATTTAGTGGGGTGGAGTTCCTACACCCTGATGAGTTTAGAAAGAGGAGAGTTTGATATCAGAATTAATCTTCCAACCTTTGCTGAGATGCTTAATATGGATGCATGGGAATTACTTACTGGCAGTGAAAAGGATATGGCTTTAGAAACAGAAAATTTAAAAATACTTATATCGCCTTTAGAGTTTAAAAGGTGGGGTAAGCAAGTTATTATTGGAGAAAGATTGAGATTAGCTCGCCTGGTTAAAGGGTATTCACTGATAGAGCTTGGGAGAATAATAGTAGATAGCGAATTTGATATCGGTAGCCATGCTTCTCGTTTAATTTCTGGAGTATACGAAAGAGGTGTTGTTCCTTTGCCACAGACATTGGTGGAGGCTTTAAGTTCAATTTTAGATTTAGATCCTCTTCAGCTGCAACCATAGAGATGGTGTTTTAGGTAGCTATATTTTAATATTTAAAATGAAAATAGATAAAAATAGATTTTTTAAAGAAGGGTTATTAATTTGCCTAGCTCTACCTCTTTTATTTAATTGTTATGCTAATTTTTATTTTAGAAATATAGATACAACAAGAAGAATAAAGGTTGTTAGGACCCCATCCACTATGCATGGATTTGCAATAGCTCTATTTGATAATTATGATCAAACTGAATTTACCAGAGAAGATGTGCAGTCTCTGTTTGGGTGGGCACAAGGAACAGCTAACCAGAGATTAAAATGCTTGGTTGAGTTTGGAGTTCTAGAAGTTGAAGAAGGTATGTTTCTCAGTAGAAGTAAAGGCTGGTCGCCATATAAATATCATTTCAAAGATACTTTTAATAGCAGGGATAATATAATGCTTCTAGTTGCAGTAAAGGAGCTTTATCGAGCACAGTATGAATCTCAAGAACTAATAGATGTTGCTCCTACAGTAAAACAAGAAATCAATACCTTGTTAAGCATGGATGCATTTAGAGATATAAATATTGCTTTAGATGTTAGCTTAGAAACTGAATCCAGAGAGCTTTTTAGAGCTAAATTCTTGGCTGCTTTACATGCTTGCGGGTTGACAGAATTATATGCAAGTTTTAGGGAAATAAAAATATCAAAAGGAGAAAAGACTGACATTCGCTACGATTTATCTGAAAATACAGTCTCTATAACTCTTACTGAGGAAGAAGTTTCAAAGGCAGGTTTTAATAGTTTGTGGAATCTTTTTGGTGAAAAACCAGATTTAAGAACAAGGTTGGTTGAGGAAGTTTTTGTAGAATATGCAGGTTATGATACAGAAGAAGATAGAGATTTGCTGCATATAGGGATGACTCTTATGGGAGACATATATGGGAATTGGTATGACAGGCTTAGAGAGGGTGAGTTTGTGCCCTATTTGCCATATCTTATTTATGTCCATTTGCCTTATGAGTGGGTAGTAGAGGGTAGGCAGAAATCTGATTATCCAGATTCAGGTATTTTACCTATTGAGATGTTAATTAGAGACAGAGATAGAAGTGAAGCTCTAAGTAGCATCTACGAGCTCTATGTTGCAGAGTTAAATAACTTAGTTGTGAACCTAGAAGAATCATTGTCTGCTTTTAGTGATAAGCAAAAAAAGATGTTAATGTTAAGATTTGGCGTTAGTCCGCAGGCTGTAAAAGATATAGATTTGGGAATAGAATTATCTAGTAGCTCGAAGTCTAATATAGTCCATAATCAAATTATGTCTCTATTTTGGAGACTTAATGTGAGAAGAAATATTGAGCCTAGCATCCACTTGTTAGATCAGTTATTTAAGATCTACCAGATTAGACGGTTAGAGCTGCAGCATCTTCAAGCTTCCAGCAGACCCTAGTGTTTAGTTTTTAAGTACCACTGATTAATATTGATTGTTGCTTTTAAAAATTTTGATAAAAGTGTTTAATATGGTATAAATTATATATAATGGCATAAATTATGTATACAAAATATAGATGTTAATTTAATTGTTTAAAATATAATGATAATAGAAAACAGAAAATCAATTTTTGCTACAGCATTTATATGTATATTTATCTTCCAATCAACAGTGGTTGGGTTTACTGGTCCTGTTGGTAGTCAGAGTTCTGGCATTATTCCTGTATCTCAGGGCATAGGATCTTATCAAGGAGAAAATACTTTAAGCATGGTCTCTGATGGATGGAATGATGAATGGAATATCGAGAGTGCTCCCATAGAGGGTGATCTGCGCTATGAGCTTTATTATGATGATCTTAGCGGTAGCTTGGTTCAAAATATTTGGGAGTGTTGTGATCCGTTATGGGCTTTGCGAGTAGAGATGGAAGCGATGTTGCTTGGTATGAATATGGATCAAGTAAATAAGGTTATACGTGAAAAGAAAATAGGAGATGAGACATATAAGTTTAGACTTAAAGAGCAGAAAAGGATAAATGATGTTATTGAAATAGAATTAGGCGACTATGACAGAGATGGAGACAGTGAGATAGTTAGCTATCGTACATCAGATGGAGGCGGTAATTTTGTCAAATTTACCGAGTGGGATAAGTCTTATACTTTGGATTATAGAAATATTATGAGTAAAGAAGGTATGCTACTTGTCGATTTAAATGATCAAACTTTAAATTTAAATTCAGTTGCTACTCTATTATTTTCTGAACAACACTCAAGTATTATTAATCATATAGATAGATTAATGGATGATGATCCTGAGGACCTACTTTTAGATTTTACGGCAACATCCAATACTACTCCTTATTATGATGCAGATAATCAATGTATTATTATAGGTGGTTGGCAGGTTCTGTCTGATGATATAGACAGATCTCAGATACCATCTAAAATTACTGTAGACGGTATAACGTTTGATTTAAATCTAGTAGACGGCTTGTTTCTAACTGAGTTAAAAGTTATTGATGGTGTAGTTACACCTAGTTATGACAGAGATGATCCCGATAAGATAACAGGATATTATACCAAGAACTCAGTAGAGATATTAGATATGGTAGTTAGATTAAAAGCATGGGATAGGTTGTATTCTGTAGAATATGCTACAGATGTTTATGGGGATCTAGTATTGGAAGTATATTCAGATGGAAATACAGTAGAATGGCAAGCAGGGGATCTTTCCCAAGGTTTCAATGTAGATGCTGGATCAGTTGATTTTGAAAAGACTTATTATAATAAAGAGACAAATAATATTGTTAAAGAAGTATGGGCTAGCAGGTCTACACTTCCTAGTGGTAATATTCCTAGTCAGATTGAACTAGATAACAGCTCTATTGAGCTAGTTAGTGGCGACTCTTCAGTGTTAGTGGCTCGTTATGAGAAACACTTAGATAATGTTATGGATATACTTATAAGTGATGATGGGAATAGGATTGACTACATGGATAGTGCATCTAGAACGATAGAGACAGTCCTATTGTCTTCAGTAATTTGGGATAAAAACTATTCTTTAGCATATAATGAAGTCGATGGCAGAGTAGAGGTTTCTGTTAATGGTAGAACGATAGATGCAGCTGTTAGATCTTTAGAGCAAGATCCTGCGGGGAGCTCAAATATTCCAGAGTCTGATAATGTTAATCAGCTGATAGCAATGATGATTGACGAGTCCAGCAGTGAACAGAGACATTTTATTATGCAACAAATAGGAGAATTGGGTACAGAATACGATTTGGAGTTAGCTCAGGATATTTCTGATATTATTTACGCTGATGAGGGCTATATTCGTTTTGATGCAGCAATGGATTTGATGGATGCAGCAGATTTGCGTTCAGCAGAAGCTTTAATACG
>Ga0075121_1002186_pt1 | contig 11401 bp, 11 predicted proteins | sample AntAceMetag02UKG_FD_69793 | JGI IMG/M metagenome (GOLD analysis project Ga0075121, IMG submission 69793) | Saline lake microbial communities from Ace Lake, Antarctica - Antarctic Ace Lake Metagenome 02UKG | ecosystem: Environmental > Aquatic > Non-marine Saline and Alkaline > Saline | place... | reverse complement strand
CGACGACTATTTGTCCAAGCCATTTGACCGGGATGAGCTTCTCGCAAAGGTGCGCATATTTATCCGACTCAAATCTGTCGAGGAAATAGACAAGGTAAAAGACGATTTGATCAATATTTTTGCCCATGAAACAAGAACGCCTCTTAACGCTATAATCGGTTTTGCTCAACTGATGAAAGATAGCTCTTCAATCACTCAGGATGAGCAGGAATATATCGATCTGATCCTTGAAAGCGGCTTGAGCCTTCTCAGCCTCAGCAATAAGGCCATACTCCTTTCAAACCTTAAAAAAGACGCAATGGAGGTTTCTGAATCTTGCATGGAACTGGACCAGTTGGTTAAGTCTGCGCTTGAGAAAATCCCCAAATCGCTTTCTCATAAAAATATAACTGTAAACAACGAGACTCAAGGGGTCTTTTTGGTTGCAGACTATAAACTGGTTGAAACAGCAGTAACTTATTTGCTTGACAATGCGCATCGCTTTACTCCAAAGAATTCTGCTATTTCCGTGACTGCCGACTTTGACAAAGAGGCCGGTGAGCTTCATGTAAATGTGATTGACAGTGGCCCAGGCTTTCCTGAAAACCGTCTTGGCTCTCTTTTTGACGCATTTGGAATAGAAGACGTAGCGCATCATGGGCGTGGACACGGATTGAGCCTGGCAATTGTCAAGCACATAATGACTCTTCACGGCGGCTGGGTTGCCGCTAAAAACAGAACTGACGGCTTAGGCGGAATTATAACTCTTGCATTCCCCGTTAAAAATTCAGATTAGAATGTAGGCGGCATTACTCAAAAAGCGAACCTGTCTCAATTGCTCATATTGTCCTTAACTGTCTTGCAATAAAAAGCTTGGTTGAATTTATGCCGGTGAAAAACTGGGGAAATATTTTTTCCTCAAAATTCCATTTTTGTTTTTTATAAAAAACGAAAATAAATAGGGATGCCTTAGCCATTTAGTGCCTCCACTCCCATAAATATGAACACATTTCGATTAGATTCACTTTTTTGACGAATAATGAATTTATAGCATTGACTTTTATGCGTTTACAATTAATTGTATACAGTATGCCATTTGCGTTTCAGCGCGTTGGGCTGGTGCATTAAGCAATTTTTCATATCAAAGGCAGGAAGAAATGAAATTTAAAATTCACAGAAAATTGGAAGAGGGGCAGGCCGTAAGGGTTGTCGCTTTTGGTTCGTCAAACACGCAGCGTCGTCAAGCAGGCATGCATTGGTTCGATTATGTCGAGCTTGGATTTAAAAATATGTGCTGTTCCTGCGGACAGTTTATAAACTCCGGCATAGGAGGAAACACAACAATAGATCTGCTTGAGCGCTACGACAATGAGCTTGCCAGGTATGAGCCCGATCTCGTAATAATTACAATAGGCGGCAACGATTCAAACCCTGATGAAAATATTGATGACTGCGCTTTTCGAGACAAGCTGCGGCTTCTGCACAAAAAAATAACGGATTCAGGATCAGAAATAATTCTGCAAACCTACTATAGCTGCGACCTTGAACAAATGGATAGGCCTCATGCCGAAAACTTTCTGCGTTACATGCAAATCATACGGGACATAGGAAAAGAGTTCAACAGTCCGGTTGTGGATCATCTTTCACGATGGGAAAAATTGCGCTTGCATGATCTGGCGCTGTACCGCAGCCTGATGAACGATGCCATGCATGTAAATACTTTGGGAAACATGGTTTTAGGCTTGGATTTAATGGACTTTTTTGGACTGGAATTGAGCGAAGAGCTTCGCGGATATTGCCGCGAGGGCTTGATTGTAAAATCTTACTTGGATTCATTATGAGTTTTAAGCGTTTTTCTTTGGCTGAACAGGCATATCAGACGCTGTTGACGCAGATTATTTCCGGGAAGCGCCCTCGCGGGGAAAAGCTGACGGAAGATGGATTGTGTCAATTATTCAATATCAGTCGCACCCCCGCGCGTGAAGCCCTTGTCTGTCTGGAGCGCGACGGTTTGGTGGAACGCATTTTGCGTTGCGGCTGGCGCGTAAGCGCTCCTGACCGCGAAGAAGTATGGCAGTTGTTTGAATGCAGGCGCGAGGTGGAGAGCCTGGCATTGCGCAAGGCAATTGCAAACATTCCAGTGGCAAAGCTTGAAGAACTCAAAGCGCTTCTTGAGGATGAATCAAAAGACGCGCGCAAGCGCTCTTTGCGCGCCGATGAGGAATTGCACGCCCTTATAGCCCATTATTGCGGCAATAAATACTTGATGAATATTCTTGAGGGGCTTCGCAAACAGACTGCCCCTTACCGTTTTTACCGCACCGACAATTCCAGCCCGGAAGCCTTGTTGAGAGAACGTCTGGGGTTGGTTGAAAGTATTCTCGCAAGAAACATAGAGGACGCCAGCATGAAATTGTCTGAGCATATTGCGCAAGGCAGCAGATTGTTTAAGAAGGAGGAGGCAGGCAATGATTAAAGACCGCAAAAAAAGCAAGGAAAGAAAGCTTGCAGCCGCTTTGGAGTTGACAGACGGCAAAAAAATTGTAAAAACCGATTCAATAACCGGGTTGCTTGAAGCTGTTCTTCATAGTGGCGACAAGCTGTGTCTTGAAGGAGACAATCAGAAACAGGCAGATTTTCTTTCCAGGTCGCTTTTGACCCTCGACCCCGAAAAAGTCAACGGCTTGCATCTCTTGATTTCGACAATCGGACTTCCGGAGCAACTGGATTTGTTCGACATGGGCCTTGCCCAAAAAATAGACCTCGCCTATGCAGGGCCTCAGGGGCATCGCCTGGCGCAAATGCTACACGATAACCGCATCCAGGTGGGCAATATTCACACATACAATGAACTCTACAGCCGCTATTTTATGGATTTGCGCCCGGACGTGTGCCTGCTTTGCGGGGTTGAAGCTGACAGGGAAGGCAACCTTTACATGAACGGCAGTGTGGAGGACTCCCCGGCAATAGCGGAAGCCACTGCCTTCGGGCAGGGGATTGTCATAGCTCAGGTCAATAAAATAGTAGACAAGGCAAGACGCGTGGACATACCCGGGGACTGGGTCGATTTTGTAGTCGAGGCTCCGTCTGAATTCCGCATGGAGCCATTGTTTACTCGAGATCCAGCCCAGATAACTGAAACCATGATTCTAATGGGTATGATGACAATGAAGGGCATTTACGCAAAATACCTGCCGCGCACGCTGAATCATGGAGTGGGCTTCAACACTGCGGCTATCGAACTGATGCTTCCCACATACGGAGAAGAGCTTGGCTTGAGAGGAAAAGCCCTGACCAATTGGGTGCTCAATCCTCATCCGACCATGATCCCGGCAATAGAAGAAGGCTGGGTGGAAAGCATAATCCCCCCCGGCAGCGAACTCGGAATGGAAAAATACGTGGAGGCTAATCCGAATATTTTTCCTGTCGGAGCCGATGGCTCCTTGCGCTCAAACCGCGCTTTCGCGCAATTGGGCGGACATTACGGGTGCGATCTTTTTATTGGAGCCAGCTTGCAGATCGATGTTTTGGGCAACAGTTCAACTGTGACCGCCGAACGCATAACCGGGTTCGGAGGAGCTCCAAACTTCGGGTGCGACGCGGGAGGCCGACGTCACATTTCCGACGCATGGCTCAAGGCCGGAGAGGAATATTCAAGAGGCGGCCTGCCGCGAGGCAGAAAACTTGTGGTGCAAATTGTGGAGAGTTTCCAACAGGGAATGCAGGAGACTTTTGTGGAGAAGCTTGACGCTGTGACTCTTGCGGAAAAAGGCCTTTTTAAGTTGGCTCCAATAATGATCTACGGCGAAGATGTCTCGCACATTGTAACCGAAGAGGGCATCGCGAACCTTCTGCTCTGCCGGACTATGGAAGAGCGCGAACAGGCCGTAAGGGGAGTGGCGGGCTACACTCAGGCGGGCTTGAAGCGCGACAGGGAAAAAGTGGAGGAATTGCGTCAACGCGGAATAATTCAGCGTCCAGAAGACCTCGGCATCAAAAAACTTCACGCTACCCGCGACCTGCTTTCGGCGCGCAGCATCAAAGACCTCGTCAAATGGTCAGGCGGGCTTTACAATCCGCCTTCCCGTTTTCGCAACTGGTAAAGACTCAGGAGATCAATAATGGAACATATTAGTTTGGAAAAAGAGACAAAGTCGCCGGACATCGCATTTAGCAAAGCTTCGTCGCTCAGAGGCGTCGTTTCGTCCGGCAATCTGGAAGTTCTCATCGAAATAAAAGAGCTTGGCGGCAAATGCCGTTTTGAAATAGACACAGCCGCGGATGGCTTTGGCAAAACATGGAAAGCGGTTATTGACGACTTTATGGAAAGACGCAAGCCCGGCAATCTGCTGGTGTCAATTAACGACTATGCGGCAAGCCCCGATGTTGTGGGATTGCGTCTCGATCAGGCTTATGAAGACTTGAAGGGAGGCGAATGATGAAACTAAAAATCGGCAAAAGTTATTATGAAGCCACTGCGCGACAGCGCATAGCCTGCATATTGGACAACGGAACTTTTAAAGAAATCCTTCCGCCTCAGGAAAAGAAAATCAGCCCGCATCTGGAAATGTTCAACATCCCGGTCGCGTTCGATGACGGCGTGGTTGTCGGCGAAGGACAAATAGACGGCAAACCTGTGAGCATTCTGGCGCAGGAAGGCAAATTCATGGGAGGCGCTTTCGGGGAAGTCCACAGCGCAAAAATAACCGGACTGCTCAAGCGCAGTCTAAGGACAAAACCCGCCGCCGTAGTTTGCCTCTGGGATTCGGGCGGCGTGCGCCTCCAGGAAGCCAACGCTGGAGAAATAGGAGTGACAGAAATTATCCGTTCGATTTTCGATCTGCGCGCGGTCAATATCCCTGTTATAGGGGTTGTTGGCGGCTCTTGCGGATGCTTTGGGGGCGCGGGAATAATCTCGGCATGTTGCGACGTGCTGCTTTGCTCGGAAGAGGCTCGCATAGGGGTTTCGGGCCCGGAAGTGATAGAAACAACAATGGGCGTCGATGCGTTTGACTCGCGCGACAAAGCTCTTGTATGGCGCACCACTGGCGGGAAAAATCGCTATTTGTTTGGCTTTGTCAAAACACTGGTCGAGAATACGCCGGACGCTTTCCGCGCTGAGATCATCAAAGAAATGAAAGAGCCTTGCGGGCTTGCGCTGGAGCAGATCGAACAAAAGCACGCTGCCCTGAAAAAACGCCTTGAGGATTTTTCGGGATTAGGAGACGCTTTAGAAATATGGGCAAAGATGGGATTTGAAAAACCGGAGGAAATACCGGGCATGTCCGAAAAAGAACTCGCTGAAGAATTCAAGCGCGTTTCAGGAGGCATAATATGTTAGCCAACGACCTTTTAAAGCAATTTTTTCCAGATGGATTTGATGTCAAAACAACTGACTCCATTGTCTTTGGGGCAGGGCAGATCAACAGCCAGGAAATCGCGATTATCGGAACCTGTGGACATGCCCTTATAGGCGCAAAAGAAATACTGGCATTGGGCGATAAATTTTTAGAGATAATCAAGAGCAAGCCGGGTTGCCCCATCCTGATGCTGGTGGATAACAACGGTCAGCGCATGGCGCTCGAAGAAGAGCTTTTGGGTCTTCCTCAATATATCGGGCACTTAATAAGCATTCAGGATTTCGCGCGCAGGAATGGGCACAAAGTCATTTCAGTTGTTTACGGCAATGCGGTCGCGGGCGGCTTTATCGCTTTCGGCATGGGGGCTCAGAGCAGGATTTACGCAACCGACGGAGCAAGCCCTTCGGTTATGAATTTGCCAGCTATTTCGCGCGTTACAAAACTTCCCCTTGAAAAACTTGAAGAGCTTGGCAAAACTGTGCCGGTGTTTGCGCCGGGATGCGAAAACTTTTACAAGATGGGCGGCCTGCTCGGAATATGGAAAGACAAATTGCATGAACGTCTGCAAGAAGCTTTGGACAAATATGGCGAAGATGACAATCGCGCTGAGATTGCGCTTGAGCGCGGCGGGCGGACTGAAGCTTTTAACATAATAAATGAAGTGATAAATGCCTGAGCCTCTGAGACGCCATCAACTGGTTTTTGTGGACGCTGACAAATGCGGCGGCATGAACTGGGATAAAAAAATCGGCGAATGGTTTGCCGCCGGGCTTCCCGGAATTGCAAGACGGCCCTGCATTTCAAAGGAAAACAATATTTGCCTCGGAATTCCATTCCCGCCATCGCAGGGAAAGCTTAGGCTAAGTTGTGAAGTCCCGGAAGACGCAATTCTGAAAATAAAGAAGCCGCCTACTCTGAAAGAGTGCGCTGCATCAATTCCGGTTGGACAAGCCGAAGCGCTGAAAGAACTTCAAGGCGAACTTGAAAAAGAGAATGCATCAGTCTATGCCGTCGGCAGTCTCGCATGGGAAACGATAACAGGTTTTGAATATCTGACAAAAGAATCAGACATAGACCTTTTATTTATTGTTAAAGACAGAAATGAATTTGAAAAGGTCAACAGGATTCTGGAACGTTGGCATCCAGAAGCCAATGGCAAATACGATATTGAAATAATGCTCCCCGATGGACAAGGTTTTTTATGGAAAGAATACAAACAATTACGCGGCAAAATGCTGATAAAGGGCAACTCCAAGCTGTTTGCGGCTTCGCTGGAACAGCTTCTGCCATAGGCGAACTAGCGGAACATGCCCTGCTTCAGGAGCTTTCCGCATACCCCAAGCCTGGCATGGTAAGCTATGTCGACAGTGGAAGCCACAGCGATATGAATGCCTCCACTTTTGAAAAAAGTGCCAAAGCGATAAAGCCTTTTTTTGTCAGGCTTGCAATGGCTGGCTTTGGAAATGAAAAGCTTGACGAGCTTCGCAAAATAGGCCTGGAAGCCGAACGCGCCATGCATGAAGCAACCAACGGGATCAATACCCATAAAGGGGCAATTTTTATTCTGGGCCTTCTTGCCGCCGCCGCTGGGAAAGCGAAAAAAAAAGGGTTGAATCTGAGCGATACAGGACAAGTTGCCGCCGAAGAATGGGGCAGTTTGCTGCTTTTGCCAGAAGAGTTTGAAGCATCAACAAATGGCGCAGCCGCTTATAAGAGACATGGAATAAAAGGGGCAAGAGGAGAAGCCGCGTCCGGTTTCTTTAACGTATATAAAACAGGATTGCCAAGCCTGCGCGGGGCGCTGAGCGCAACATCGCCGGAGGACGCGGCTGTCCACTGTTTTTTTGCGCTTCTTGAAAAGGTGGCTGACACCACATTGGTTCATAGAGGAGGGCTTGAGGGCATGAAGTTTGCCCAGAAAAGAGCGAATGAGTTTAACCGCAAAGGCGGAGTGTTCAACACTGACTGGAAAAGATTAGCTCAAGCAATCCATAATGAATTTATAGCTCGCAATTTAAGCGCGGGAGGAATAGCCGACCTGTTGGCGGCTACAATTTTTGTCAATAATCTGGAATGCATGAGAAAGGATAAAAGATGGCGCGAATAGCAATGCTTTGTTCGGGACAAGGCATGCAGCATGCCGACATGTTTGAACATCTTCGCAAGTATCCTGAATGCGAAGGCTTTCTTCAAAACGCTTTTGACAATGGCTTTCTATCGCCCGTTCTTAAAGATTTTTTCGCGCAATCCAAGCCGCTCGCGGAAGACATCCTGTTTGACAATATATACGCTCAGGAATTGATTTGCCTTTATCAGTTGATGCTATGGGAAAAGCTGAAATCAATAATGCCAGAAGAGCGCCTGTTTGCCGGCTACAGCCTTGGGGAGCCCATCGCTTACGGCTGCGCGGGTTTATTCACGACAGAAGAAACTTTCAAGCTAATCCGTGAACGCGGCAGAATTATGAGTTCATGCGCAGATAAGCCATGCGGAATGCTTGCGGTAAAAGGGCTCTCTGAAGAAGTTGTAAAGGAGCTTTGCGCACAATGTCAATGCTATATTGCCATTTACAATCCCGGCAATCATTTTATAGTCGGCGGACTGCTGGACAACATTTGCAATCTCGAAAGCGCTTGTGTGAGCGCTGGGGCTGAAAAGGTTGTTTTGCTGAAAATAAATATCCCATCCCATACGCCTCTTATGCAGAGCGCATCGAACGAATTCAGACTTCTTCTGGATAACATGGAGTATAGGCCTGATTCAGGAATAATCATGCTTGAAGGAGTCAGCGGCCGCCGCGTTTTTAATCGCAAACAGGCTGTTGACGCGCTTGCCCGCCAGATATCGCATCCGGTAATGTGGGCGCGCAATATATCTGCAATGATAGAATACGGCTGTGATGTATTTCTGGAGCTGGGGCCCGGACGCGCGCTGTCCAGAATGGTCAATGAAAAAATACATCACGGCGAAGCCCGTTCGATCGAAGAATTTAACGACCTTAACGAATTATCGTCATGGCTGCAAAAATCAATAGCGCGCAACACATAGAAAAGTGAGCTTTTTTAGTGTATATTCCAGCTTTTGGATTTATAAACATTTTTAAAGTTGGATATCATGGAACTTTTTGACACGCATTTTCATTATTATAGAGAAGTGGCGCCTGCTGAATATTATAGCAAGGCGGCGGAACGCGGAGTCAAGCATATGCTTGCCACTGGCGGAAATTATGACGAGAGCCTTGCATGCCGCGATTTTGCGGCAGACATTGACGCTGCCTGGTTTACAGCAGGAGTGCATCCGCATCAGGCTTCGGAATATATTGGCGACATATCAATGTTTGATGAGTTTCGCGGCGAGCAAAAGTTTGTGGCAGTCGGAGAGATCGGACTGGATTATTTTTATGAAAACTCAGAAAAGAAGCATCAGCGCGATGTTTTTGAAAAGTTCCTCAAATTAGCGTTGGAATGGAAATTGCCCGCGGTCATTCATTGCCGCGACAAAGAAGGCTCGGAAGAAGCGTACGATGACACAGGAGCCCTTCTTAAAGATTTTTCCGCCGATGGCGGACGCTTTGTTGTTCATTGCTACACCGGCACAATAGAACGTGCTGAAGAATTTCTTGAAATGGGCGCATATATCGGCTTTACCGGGATAGTCACTTTTCCCCGAGCGCAGAATGTCAGGGATGTTTTGAAAGTCGTTCCCGATGACAAACTGCTTCTGGAGACAGACACTCCATATCTTGCCCCGGTCCCGTATCGCGGCAAGACTAATCATTCCTGTTATCTTCCAGAGATAGCCGAACGAGTTGCTTCGGAGAAAGGCATGACCACCGAAGCCCTCGCTAAAATGACGACCGCCAATGCTTTCAAGATTTTTAACTTATAAATAGTTAAAGGGATTGACAAAATTCCTGCCTTGGGTTATAATTGTTATGTATTCTATTTTTAATAACGATTAATATAACAATTTATAAAATTGTGTTTTAGGAGCAGGTAATGAAAGAGCAATGCTTGAATGGCAAATGGGATTTTCGCCCGGATGGCGAGGAATGTTTCAGCGAGATATATGTTCCTTCTCAATGGACGCATGGGGATTGTTTTGGCTATCCAAAATCTTGGGAAAGCGTAAAAAAAGCTGATTATTCACGGGAAGTTCTTTTGCCTGAATTTAACAGCGAAGAGTTTTTGTCATTTCGCTTTGATTCAGTTATGATCAAGTGTCTGGTGTTTTTTGACGGAGTCAAGCTTGGCGGCCATGCCGGAGGATTTACTCCTTTTGAGCTTAGGGTTCCAGAGCTCCTGTGGAAGAGCAACTCCGGACAAAAAGTTGTCTTGACAGTTGAGGTTGAGTCGGCTGTGGCCGCTTTCACCGATGAGGGCGTGATGCATCAGGTGGGGTATCCTGACGCAGGCGAAGAGGGGGCTTTGCCGGGTGGCATATGGCAAAGCGTCTTTCTGCGGCAAAAGCCTAAATTGCATGTGGCTTCCTGGAATAGCAAATTTTCGTTTAGCGGCAGAAAAAGCGTATTGGAATGTGTCATTGAAAATTCGGGAAATGCTGATTTTAGCGGACGCGTTGAATTTGCGGTTTGTGATTTGAAATCGGGAAAAGCATCGCAAAAATATGAGACTTGTTTAAGTGTTCAAAAGCGCAAAGAAGAGCGCGCGCTCTGGAAGTTTGTTTTGCCTGGAAAGTTTAAGCTGTGGTCTGCTTTTGAGCCGAATTTATATGCCTTGCGCATAACAATTTATGATTCAAATGGATGCGCGCTTGAGTCTTTGTCTGATCGAATTGGCTTCAGGGAGTCTGTGGTCAAGGGGCGGAATATTATTTTGAACGGCGATGTCGTTCACATGTTTGGCTTGAGTCTTATCAGGCAGAGGGTTTCTCCGTATTTGTGGCGTGAGGATTATTTGCGGCTTTATTTTTCGGAGCTTAAAAAAATGGGCTTTAACGCATTGCGTTTGCATGGCGCCATTGCTCCTCCAATAGTTCTCAAGCTTGCCGATGAACTGGGGATAATGCTGATTAATCAATCTTCAATTTGGACGGGCGTTCATGCAGGCTACAGGAAAGGCGGGAGGAAGTTTTTAAATAACACAAAGCGGGAGTTTGCCGAATGGCACACGCGCGACCGGAATCATCCTTCGGTCTTGATATGGGATGTTGAGAACGAGCAGATAAGCGTTGACGTCAAAAATGTTCCATGGGTAAATGAGCTTATCCGTTATATGCGTGATCTGACGGGACAGCCGATTTCGGCGAGCGCTTCAGGCTCTGCAAGCGAGAGCGATATTGCTCATATCCATTGCGCTATCAACTTGAACAGATTGTTGAAACACGCGCCCAATAAGCCGTTTTTTGCAGGCGAATGGTGGGGGCCTGAAAAAGAATACAGGCAGAAAATGCACACTCCCACCAGGAAACTGAACGATCTGAAATCCATGGAGGATATCGAAGAATGCATGGGGCTTTTTCACGAAAAAGAAATATTGCTTGAGCGTTCCATGGGAGTTGCCGGAACATTTCCATTTGGAACAGAGCTATTTTTCTTTAGGCAACTTTTTAAAAAGGGAGAAAAGTTGAATGCGTCATCTGATGATTCAGGCAATAATCCCCTTGTGAAGTTTGCGGACGATTATCACGGATACAGTTATCACACGCCGCGCCGTCCGCTTGTCAACCCCGGTTGGGACAAGAGCAAACCCGAATTTATTCCTGCCCGGAAAATGATAAATTGCTTCAAGCGCGCCTTGGCTCCGGTTGTTATTGTGGAATGCGAGGAGAACCGCGATTTCTATGGAGGTTCCGCTTTGCGGCGTTCATTTAAATTGTTGAACGATTCCGGCAAGGCTCTTTCCGGCGCTTTGACGGCAGAGTTTTTTCTTGGGAAGCAAAAACAAAAGCTTGTTTTGAGCGAGCGCTCCGTCAAGAATTTGAAAATAGGCTCTGAATTGAAATTTGCAGTTGAAATCGATTTGCCGGAGGTTGCCAAGACTGGTAAAGGCAAATTGACGCTGAGCTTTGCGCAAAGGGGAGGAGATAAAGTTTTCCATTGC
>Ga0075121_1002185_pt1 | contig 11404 bp, 9 predicted proteins | sample AntAceMetag02UKG_FD_69793 | JGI IMG/M metagenome (GOLD analysis project Ga0075121, IMG submission 69793) | Saline lake microbial communities from Ace Lake, Antarctica - Antarctic Ace Lake Metagenome 02UKG | ecosystem: Environmental > Aquatic > Non-marine Saline and Alkaline > Saline | place... | reverse complement strand
TTCTATCATAGAAAAAATGTTGGGAGTATTGTAGGTGAATATCATTAGCAGAAAAATATACGCGCCGAAGGAGGCGTAGCCGTCTATGCGCAAGATCTTGCCAAACGCAGGGAAAAAGGCTTCTTTTTTAGGCGTGTTTTTTTCGAGTTCGGGTATTTGCCTGTAAAATATCCCCCGGCCCACAAGCAGGACAACAATTATTGCCATTATCACCTGATAGGATGATTCGCTGGCTTTGGCGCCCAATGCCAGCGCCGCTATTCCAGAAAATAAAAGACTCGCCATTTGCCAGCTTATTCGGAGTTTCCCAAAGAATCGTCCGCGAATTTTTCCCGGCACTATTGGACGAAGCAACGGAAACCATGATGATCCGAACAGCGAGTCGCCGCATGAGAAAAGAACAATGCCTGCCAACGCTATGGCTTCTTTGGCAAATGAAGTTAGCGCAAAACTCGCGCATGCAATTAAGGCAAAGCCGGCAATGCCCATTGCTATCCCAATGAAGCCGATGCGTTTTTTGCCGATTCTGTCTGAAAAATATGCGGCTGGAATCCTTAGAAAATTGCACATGCCGAATATTGAAAGATACAGAAGAACGCGAGTTTGGCTGACTCCCATTGACAGCATGTACAAAAGCAGCAGGCTGTTTCTGAACGCAAGCATTCCGTGAACGCCGGATGTTTGCGCCATAATGACCGCAAACATCCCTTTGCGCTGTATTTTTTCCAGAGACGTGTCCGCGTCGTTGTCAGTCATTTGTTAGTCCAAGCCTTGTGTATTGTTCAACAGGAGCGTCATTTTCTTTCATAAGCCTTCTCAAATGCTCCGTCATTTTTTTCTCGATGACAGGATCATTCAGCGGACGCTCTTGAGCCGGGTCTTTTTCCAGATCAAACAGAAGGGTTCCAAACGAATGCGAATTTGATCCCTGAAAATGCCTCCCTTTTGTTTTCATTGTGGGACAGCCTTTTGTGAAATCAAAGGGTGGCTGAATTTCCATTGTCCTCATCTCTTCAATGCTGAAACGGCTTTTCATATGCGTGGGCATGTGGGTGTATTGATAAAGCGGAGCATTTTCCGCTTTTGCGGGAGCGCGCATATATACATAGCGTCCGTCCGTGCAGTTTACGTGTCCGCCATACAAGCCGAACAATCCGGCATCTCTTGTGGGAGCGTCGTTTTCCACTGTTTTTTTCAGTGGGACGCCATGCATGTCTTTAGGGCATTCCTGATTGAAGAATTCGAGCAAGGTCGGCGGCAGGTCGATTGTCTGGACAAGGCTCTTTCTTCTTTCGCCTTTTTTCCCACTGCGCGGATCCCATATAAACAGAGGCGTGTGTGCTATTTCGTTATAGAAAGGCATTTTGCATTTTGCCCAGTAGTCGTGTTCGCCCAGAAGATAGCCATGGTCTGTGTTTACAATCAGCATGGTGTCTTCCCACATGTCATGTTTGTCCATCAGGTCGAGTATTTTCCCGAGATGGTCGTCGCACATGCTGACCAATGCGGCGTTCAGAAAATGATAATGCGTCGTTAGCTGTTCATCGGTCGCCGGACCGTAGACAGGCCAGTCGTCGCGGATTTTGTCAAAGTCGTAATCATAAAGTTTTTTGTATTTTTCAGGGACAAAGTATGGCTCGTGCGGGTCAAAGGTTTCCAGTTGAAGGAACCAGTTGTCGCAGTCTTTGTTTTTCTCGATAAATTTTTCGCCCATTGCAAAAGTTTTTGCCTGCGGAAAGTCAGCTTCATCTTTTATATAGCCGCGATTTACCCAGTCCCGTCCAACGCTGTCTCTTAGATTGTTTGAGCGTTTGGGGTTTGGGCTTGGAAAGTCCGGCTCATTCATGTCGCCCGTGCATGGGTCGCCTTCCTGACCCCGGGATATTTCCCAGGTGTTGAAGCGCGTGTGATAATTGCACCCGCCGTCTTCCCAGTAGTGATAATGGTCGCTCGCAATATGCGTGTATACGCCGTTGTCTTTGAGTATTTCCGGCATTGAATCGTCGAAAGGCTCAAGCGGCCCCCAGCTGCGATGAAGGAAGTTATAGCGTCCTGTGTGCAGTTCGCGCCTTGCGGGCATGCAGGGCATGCTTCCGACATAGCTATTGTCAAAAGTCACTGATTTTTCCGAGAGTCTCTGGAAATTTGGAGTGTGAACCCAGTCGCACCCGTAGGGCGAGAGCATGTGTCGGTTCAGCGAGTCAAACATTACCATAATTGCCTTCATTTTTTCTCCTTGTTATTTTAATGCGTCAGACAATTTATTCGCGTATTTTGCAAGCGTTTTGCCTAGCTTTTTTATATTTTTGTCGGGCATTGTAAGAGGAGTTCCCCCCATGCCTATGGCTCCTGTAATTTTTCCGTTTGCGTCAAAAAACGGTGCGGTCAGCCTTCTCAGATGGCTCAGCACTTCCTGCCTGTCGTAGCAGAATCCGTTTTTTTTGTAGTATTCCATCCAGGCCGGAAGCTTTTTATGAAACCCGACAGGGTCTGTTAATTTGTCTTCCACAATGGCGCGTTGCGCGTCGTCCATGCTGTCATAGAATATCCATCCCCATGGCGCGTGGGAGAAATCAACTCTAACTGTTCCGACATCCATCATCGTAATGCTGCCTTCCGCCTGTATTTTATTCAATGTCTGCATTTGAGCTCCGCTGAAGTAAATGACTATTGCTGTGTTGTTTCCGCCAGCCTCTTTTGTCAAATCCGCAATTATTGGCGTCGCGTATTTTTGAATGTTTTGGATCAAGGGAGTGGCTAGGCCCAGCATCGACATTTTGGAGCCGGGAATATAGTTGCCGCTGTGCTTGTCTTTGAAAACATATTTCCGTTCGCAAAGCAGCTTCAAAAGCCTGACAACGCTGGATTTTGAGACAGGCAAAGCGCGCATTATTTCATTGAACGCCAGGCCGTTTTTTGACTCGGCAATCATTTCAAGCATAGTCAGGCCATTGTCAAGAGCCGGAGCCAGCGATTTTTTATCAGGTGTCATATATAATACCTAAGTGTTTTATGTGATAATAGATTATATATGCTGAATTTTATTTTGTCAAGTCGCATTGATTTGCAAATCTGTTCGCATGTTGTACTTTGAAAACAAAAGGAAGGGATCTTATATGGAACGAAGCGCTGGAGTTGCGTATTTATTGTGGCTACTTGGCCTGGTTGGAATTCATGGAGTGCACAGGTTTTATTGCGGGAAATGGATTACCGGATTGATATGGTTTTTTACTATGGGCCTGTTTTTTGTGGGCTGGTTTATTGATGTGTTTCTTATTCCGTCAATGGTCAGGCAATCCAATACAGTTTATATCGGAACGGTGAACAAGATCCTTGATGGAAGGGAAAAAAGCTAAGCCGTCAGCTTATTTTCTTTTCTTTTTCCCGGGAGTTCTCAGCTCAGGAATGCCCTTGGGGCCCATGTTTACGCCGATGTTTTTGCCGAATCCCGGCGATTTTGGCGTCAGTATAAAGCAGTCACGGTTAGTGTCCCAGGAATTGTTTGGATTAGGCGTGCGAACAAAAATGGGCTTGGTCAGCATGTTGCCGCCTTTGTCCTTGAAAGTGAAATACTCTTTCAGAGCGTTTATCGATTTTATTTCAGTTTTTTTCAACTCCACGGTTATAAGCGATCTTGAGCAATAAATGATGTTGTCCTGCATGGTCAAGGCAAGCAGTTTGTTTGGCTTTCTGAACAGATGTCCGTCTGTGTAAAGGATGCAACGGTCAAAAGTCAATTTGCCTTTTTTGACCATGTCTCCAAAACGAATAGTGCTGTAAACGCCGTGCCTGCGTGTGGTATAAGACCATGTCTGCACCACTTTCCCTTCGTCTTTTACTATAACGCCTACCTGGCTGGTGCAATTCTTTATAACAATATCCTGAGCATTCGGGTATATATTCAAGTAGTTCATTGCGCAGTTGAACAGTATTGGCTTGCCTCTTTTTTTGCCGCTGGTGATGGTTATCTGATGCGCCACCACATTGGCTGCTATAAGACTTCCGCCTTCGATTGTGCGGGTTCGTATGTTTCTCACAATGCAGTTTTTGCCGTAAAGAATAAGAGGCACATTTACTGATCCGCCAGATTTATCGCCTTCTATGATTATTTTATCCTGACTGAATATGATCAGCTCCTTGGGATTGTAGTGCCCTGGCAACATGCGCAGAATCATTCCAGATCTTATCTTTTTTGCGGCAGCCTCCAGGCTAAGGGTCCCAGGAACTTTTCCGTAAGGGCTGCATTTGACGATCTTGCCGGTTTTGGTCAATGCATTGTTTATTAATGAGTCTATTCTGTCCGCGCGACATAAAGCCGCCGAAGTCATAGCCAATGCAACAAAAGCAAAATGAAAAAGTCTTTTCTTGATGTCGCGCATATTGTCAGTTAATCCTTAGTATAATTTATTTTTTATATTTTTTATTTTTTGCTTTGGACACGGGAATGCCTTTGGGCCCCATGTTTACGCCAATGTTTTTGCCGAATCCCGGCGACTTAGGGATCAATATAAAATAATCTTTGCCGAGGTCCCAATGTGAATTAGGGCGCGGAGCTTTAACAAACAGCGGTTTGACAATCTCGTTTTTTCCCTTTGTTTTCAGGGTGAATAGATCTTTCAGGCCATTGATGCTTTTTATTTCCGACTTACCTTTTGCCACTCTCACAAGCGATCTGCCGCAATAAATTATATTGTTCTCAAGAGTCAATACTATTAATTTGTTTGACTTGTTGAAAAGATGGCCTTCCGAATAGAAAATGCAACGGTCAAAAAGGAGCTTCCCTTTTTTGACCATGTCGCCAAAGCGGATGATGTCATAAACGCCGCGAATGCTTGTGGCATAAGACCATCTCTTATCAACTTTGCCTTCATCTTTTACTATTTCCCCGACTTGCACTGTGCAATTTTTCACTGTCACATCTTGCGCGTTGTCATAAATTGTGAGATAATTCATTGCGCAGTTGGCAACGATTGGCTTGCCTCTTTTCTTGCCGCTGGTGACCCTCAAGGAATGCACTGTGCAATCAACCGCTATCATGCTTTCGCCTTCAATGTCGCGCACATACATATTTCTGACGATGCAATTTCTTCCATACAAAATCAATGGAACATTCACATAGCCGCCGGATCCGTCGCCTTCAACAATAATTTTGTCCTGATTGAATATGATCAGTTCTTTTGGGTTGTAATGTCCAGGCGACATGCGCAATATCATTCCTGAACGCAGACGCTTTGCAGCGTCCTCCAAACTAAGGGTTCCAGGAACTTTTCCGTAAGGACTGCATTTTACTATTTTGCCTTCTTTAGTCCGGGCGTTATTAATCAACGCGTCAGTCCTGTCCGCATTCACTTGCTGGAAAGCAAAAACTAAAAATGTCAGCAATATAAATATTTTATTCATTTAGAATCATTGCTCCCTGTTGAACTATTCAATTGTCAAGCCAATGTCGTCGCTGTCTTCTATCAAGCTGGCTTTTTTCCCTTTGGCGCGCGAAAGCCTGTAAGTCGGCAGATAGCGATAGTAAACTTCAAGGGTAAGGCAGCAAAGCGTGGTCGAATAAATCTTCAAGTCGTTGGGGTCTTTGAAGTGAGGCACATGCGACCATTCGGCATTGACTTTATTTTTGTCCAGATGCTGCCCGTATTTTTCAGCGGGCGTTGACCATGATCCATCTGAATTCTGTTCTCTCAGCAAGGCTCTTGAAAACGCATCGTTCCATTTGCGCCAGACGCCGCCTCGTCCCTTGGTTGTCTGGAACAATACTTGAGTCTGATAATACCACGTATAAATGGCTTGCTCAAAAGCTTTCGGATATTCTTTGTGAACTTTGTCGTTGTATCTCCAGGAGCAAGTCTGCATTCCTCTTTTGTTATTGACTTTCATCCATTTGAAGGCCTTTTTTGCCTCTTTGCTGTTGCCTTCTCCAAGAAGCCCCATGCATAGTATTCCAACGCTTGTCATTCCGAAGTCGGCCTTACTGCCGGGACGGATGCCGAAGCCGCCTTCCTTGGTGGGAAGCGAATGGTGCTTAAGTCCCTTTATTGCCAGCTCTACTGTTTCATCCAGCCCTTTCAGGCGGCATCCTGCGGAAAACGCGGCTTTCAATGTCTGATAATTCCAACCCGCATAAGAGAGATCGCAAGGCGGTTCGGGCACTTTGCCTTTTTTTAGCTTTCCAGTAAACGGATCGCGGTCCTGACTTTGGATTCTTGGAATGCGGTCATAATAGTAGCCAAAGCTTCCGCGTTTGTTTATATTGTCAATAACAACCTGAACGGCCAAATCCATTGCTTTTTTGACTTTCGGCATTTTGGTTATGCCGTAAGCCTCCGACAAAGCATAAGCTACAACAGGATGAGAATATGAGCGCCCGTCGCCTATGTAAGCCCGCTTTCTCTTCCCTCCTAAGATAGTTTCCGAATAAAATATCAGTTTCTTGATGGCCTTGATTATGGTCTGCCCGTATTTTGCGGACACCGGCGTTTCGCCGCGAGCCAGAAATGCGAGAGTGGCCAATGCGGTGAACGCATATTTCGATTGCTCATAGGTTCCCCATGAGCCGTCCGGATTTTGATGCTTCGCCAGCCAGCTTAGTCCTTTTTCAACGGCAGCCTCGTTTTTCTCGGGGTCTGCGCCGTATCTCTTCATGGCGGTCTTTCTGCCTTTTTTGGACGAACGCGCCGCGTAAACTCCGGGGAGTTTCAGCGCAGAACTGCTAGGCTTTACATTCAATTCTGGCACGCTCACGTCAATGTCTATGTCTTGAACGTCCATGCTGTCGACCGACACATCCACGCTGTCTGTTTCTACTTCGGGGCTGTCTATCTCCACGTCCATTTCTTGAATGACATCTTCCGGAGGTTTGGGAGGCTCTGGAATTCTTTCCAATTCCTTGATTTCCATTTCCGTCACTTCCACCGCTATTTCCTTGCGCTCTTTCGGGGCTTCGAATATAACAATTGTCCCCAGAAGCGAAAGCAGAATCACATGCACGATGAGAGAGATAACTGGCCCGGTTATGTGTTCTTTTATATCGGATACTGTGATTTGTTGCGCTTGCATGTAATCGTCATGCGACGGGTAATCGCCATGATCGTATTCATGCTCCTCTTGAAGCTCCTCTTGAAGCTCTTCTTGAAGCTCTTCCTGAAGCTCTTCTTCTTCGTGGATATCTTCTTTTGACATGTTGATCGTCCTTTTTCAATAAAATGTATATAAAAATATCTAATGCTAATCCTGCTTAATAATAATATACAGCAAAATAACCAAATAGTCAAACAAAAACGATAATTATAGAAAAACTAACAAATAATGCTAACATAGATTAGTATTGTTGTTTTTTCTCTATTAGGCTGTAGCCTTTATGAGCAAAAATAAGGAGGGGTTATGAGAATATTATTAATGATTATGACAACGGCTTTGATTTCGGGAGTCTGCGCAGATGAAAAACAAAAGCCTAATTTGGAAGTTGTGCCGATTCAGATACAAGAGACGCGCGTCAAAAGATTGACAGACCGCCCTGAATTAAAATCATTTTACTATTCGAATGGTTCCTCTGTTTTTGTGTCAAATCCGATTCGGAGAAGAGCTTCGAGTGGGAAAGCTCTTGATGTTTATTCGACAGTTAGTTTAGATATTGCCATTATTGGCAAGCTTAAGCTTCCCATGCTAAAAAAAATATGGGCCAAGTCTCTTAAAACTGCGGATGACAAAAGCATTGTTTTTTCAGCTTCAGAAATGTATCATTTAAAAGAAAATATTTATAAAATCAACTTGCGTTCGTGGATAATTCCAGGAACAATTAAAAAATTTGGACAAATCAACGGCGAAGCGCTTATTGAGGAAGGCAAAACAGAAGAAGTGGAAATAAAAGATATCTTATCCAAGCTTGGAAAAATAATTGAAAATCCTGAGCTTAAAAAACTTGGCTTAAAAGTTAAAGTCGAAGAAAAAGGGAAAGAGCTCCAAATTACAATATCCAGCTTCAGTATGCTTCCTTGCAATATAAATTGTTTTTTTACTGAGACGACGAAGGGGAAGCATGCCAATTTTCGAACGACTATAATAGGCGTGTCTCAGCCCGGCGCATTTGCGGAGGGACGGACATTTATTAGCCATCGCGGTTACACTAAAGTTGTAAGTGAAGCAACAAGCGATGGCAAAAAGGAAACTATTTTGCATAGCGCAGAAATAGTTACGGGCAAAAACGCGTTGACTAAAAACTCCTCGCTAAACTTGCAAGTTCGCGTTCCTCTCAGGGAAATAAGCGTTCCTTTCCGCTTCAAGGACATCCAATTGCCGTGAGCCAGCTCTAATTGTCAGTCTTCGATTTTATAGCAGAGTATTCTGCTCTGCTCGGGAATTTGCAGAAATAGGCAGCTTCCATGCGTGAATGTCGCCAATGCAAAGCTGTTGAGACTTCTTGGCAAAAAGCGAGGGACCGGAAAGAGACCCGACGCCTTGCCGGTTTTAGCGTCAAGGCATTGAATATTCTGATAGTTTGCCGACATGGTTAAAAGGTTGTTTTTATAGATGATGACCGGCGCTCTGCCGTTTGTCGTCCAGAGTTTTTTTCCGGAAGAGTCGTATGCTGCTATTTTGCCTTCTGAGTCGGCTGTGTAAATTACATTTCCATCTTCGGGCACGGCGAAAGAGGTCATTTTTATGCCGTATGGAAGCTTCCACTTGTTTATGGGGTCGGGAAAAGTCAGGCTGGTTGAATAGGTTTGAAAGAAACCATTGTCCCAGCGGAAAATATCGTTGCTTTTTACTTTGGGCGTGTTGGTGGATGAGCCGCCGCCGAAGGAAAAGCGCGAAAATGAAAGCTCTGTGCCCCATTGTATTTTTGGCTGCTTGGGGACTTTAAAAAGATAATTCAGCGTGATGTTGTCGGTTGTTTCGTTTATATGGCCGCCGCCCTGGTCGTATTTCTTTTTGTTTTGCCAGAAAAATTCGAATGAAGGCTCTTTGATCTCTTCATAATTGCTCTGCACCAGATACGGGGTAAAATCGCCGTTGTTGTTTTCAGTTCCCCAGCCAAAGCCATTGACATATGCCAGCGAGTTTGCGGGACCTGAAAAGCTGAATGTCGCGTCTTTATATTTGTCGCCAAGCTGTGAATCAAAAGGCAAAAGATAGTCGCCTGTGTTGGGTTCCAGGCCGCCGGGCTGCACATACACCAGAGGCCGGCTTGTCCATTCCGGAGCGCCATTGGTTGAACCAGGCGGACTGCGGAATATATCGCGGTCGAACCTTTGACCTCTGCGGACTGTATAAATCTGGTTTTTGTTTTCTCCCGCCAGTGATTGCTTGATTACTACATTTTTAACAAGCCTTAAAGATATTTTCCCGTCGTTCGCATATGTCGCGCAAAGCGACATCATTGCCGCTGCAGTCGTGATTAAGCTTAGAAATTTATTCATTTGTCCCCCGGCTCCATGTACAAAGTTTTGGAGAATTGTGCCATTATCCGAAAAAGCCGCAATGGATTTATTTATAGTTATTTAGCCTTAGTTTATTATATTAAAGACATAGCACAGAAAATAACGATAATCAACATACTCATTTTTAGAATATTCATTTTTTTCTCCTTTTTTGTTTTTGAGTTATGTTTGCGCTATGTACTCATTTTTTGTGCCAGAATTAAAGGAGTCAGTTTTTTTCTGCTACAAATGTATGTATTAAAGATGTATTATTATATGTATTAGCAAAGGCTTTGTTATGCTTGATCAGGCAAAATCAAATGCATAGAAAAAAATTCTAAAATTGCTCAATTCTCTCTTTTCTGTATTCTTTTGGAGACTTTCCTGTTCTTCGTTTAAACCATACGGAAAAATGGGAAAGATTGGAAAAGCCAAGTTGAAAGCATATTTCTTTAAAAGGCGAGCAAGTTAACGCTATCAGGTCGGACGCTTTGTTAAGACATCGCTTTTCAACATAAGCGCAGGGAGTCTCGCCAACCTGTTTTTTAAAAAGCCTGTTTATGTGTATATTGCTCAAGCCGCTAATTCTATGAAGATGCTCATAAGGAATTTTAGGAGTAAAATTCAAGCTGTTCAAAAAATTCATAATTGATAAAATTCGCGGATCCCAATCGGATATCACTTCCGGAACACAACTGTTCTGAAGCATCACTCTATGCCATTCCTGCAACCATATATAAAAAAGCTCTTTTATTTTTAGATAATCGCCTAAAGACTGCTCTCGCTTGTTAAAAAAATTATAACTGAAGCCCATTTGCGCTTTGACAAAATTGTGCAATTTTAAAGTTTTGCCTTCAAAATCTCCTGATTCAGTATTTTTAAAAACAAGAGGGAGTTTCTTAATGAACAAGGGAGCCTCATTCTGCCAGAAAGCCTTTACGCTTACCGATATTATTTGCGTATTTTTGGAGAATTGCTGATTGCGCGGAACGTCAGGGAAAAACACCCCCCAATCGCCGGGCTCTAAGGTCATTGACTTTCCGGGCACTGTAACCTTTGCAAATCCGTACTTTATAAGCCAAATTGAGAAGAAAGGCGTCACAATATGACCTAGATTTGCGTTGTCAGGAATAACACCGTCGTAAATCCTGACCAATTGGAAGTTCAATTGATCCCAGACTTGAGTGGCCTGAAGGCCTGTATTTATATTTTTTTCAGTCACAATGATAAAATTAGAAAACTTTTTGAGAATTTCAACAAACAAAATAATATGTTAATTATGAATATATAAGCTATAATATAATTATGCAATATCGAAAAATTAATCAATTTTAACATTAAGACTGGAGAACTTCGGAATGGAATTTAAAAAACATCGAATATTCAAAGGAATAATATCTAGCCTTCTCAGTATTGTCGCGCTGTGTCTGCTTTCCTCTTGCTCCAGTTTACAGAAAGAACACAAAGCATCTCCATGGTCATACGACATGCCTCAATACTGTCAAGGCAAATTTGGAACAGGACTCCGTTGTGATTGGTCAAGAGCAAAAATATATCTCCGCGCTCCAGGATATTTTCCAACTAAGACTGGAACTGTTCAAATGTGGGTCTCCCCCGTTTGCGATCTCAAGTCTCTGGACGATTACGCCATATTCATGGACGCGCCATCGCGCCTGACCATAGCGATGCTGCCAGCGAATGATCAACGAAGCCATAAAATCAGAAGCCTTTTCTGCGGCTTTAAGACCATGAGCAAACTCTCCGGCCAATATGGGCCGTTGAATTGGAAAAAAGGAGAGTGGCGCGCTTTGGCTTTGACCTGGGATAAAAATGGTTTTGTATTCTATCTGGACGGGGAACCTATTATTAGAAAAAAAGGACGCTCCACAGGAATTAAGAAAATAGGCGATCTGGTTGTTTTCGGAGGAAATACTTTTATGACTGAGTTCTCAGCCAAGTCTATTATTGACGAAATTGAAGTG
>Ga0075121_1002180_pt1 | contig 11424 bp, 13 predicted proteins | sample AntAceMetag02UKG_FD_69793 | JGI IMG/M metagenome (GOLD analysis project Ga0075121, IMG submission 69793) | Saline lake microbial communities from Ace Lake, Antarctica - Antarctic Ace Lake Metagenome 02UKG | ecosystem: Environmental > Aquatic > Non-marine Saline and Alkaline > Saline | place... | reverse complement strand
GCTTTAGCCTGATGCCGATGGACGAGACGCTCAGCCGTGTGGCCGTGGATCTGGGCGGCCGCCCTTATCTGGTCTTCAACATGACCAACAAGAAGAAGAAGATCCTCGATTTCGAGCTGAGTCTGCTGGGCGAGTTTCTACGGGCGTTCACGACGCAGGCGCGAATGAATCTGCACATTCAGCAGTTGTATGGCCAGGATGCGCATCATGCCTATGAATCGGTGTTCAAGGGCATGGCGCGGGCGATGAAAACAGCCTGCCGCCGGGATCCCCGGGTCAAGGGCGTTCCTTCCAGCAAGGGCGTTCTCTAAGCCGCTCCCTTCCGGAGCAGCAAGAATCAATTCATGTAGGAAAACAACTCATGATCGGTATCATCGATTACGGAATGGGAAATCTCGGGAGCGTCGCGAATGCGCTGGCGTTTCTGGAGGCGCCTGCGCGTGTCCTGAAAGAACCCGACGAGATGACGGATTGTCAGGCGCTGATTCTGCCGGGTGTGGGCGCGTTTGCCGACTGCATGGCCAATCTTCGCGAGCGGGGCTATGTGGATCCGATCCGGGCCTGGATTGAGGAAGATCGCCCGCTGCTGGGAATCTGTCTCGGGCTTCAGGTGCTGTGCACCTCGAGTGAGGAGTCGCCGGGCGTGGAGGGCTTCGGTGTGCTGTCATCGCCTGTCGTGAAGTTCAATCCGGCCCCGGAGGTCAAGGTGCCGCAGATCGGATGGAACCGCGTGCGCGAAGTGCCAGGCCGGGAGTGCCCGCTGTTCCGCGGCATCCCCGACGAATCCTATTTCTATTTTGTGCACTCGTATTATCTGCCGGGGGCGGAGGGTTGGGATGTCGGCCGCACGACGCACGGCGTGGAATACACCTCGGCGGTGTGGCGCGGTCGCGTGGCCGCCGTGCAGTTCCACCCGGAGAAAAGTCAGCAGGCCGGTCTCCGGATGCTGCAGAATTTTGTGGACTGGAGCGAGGAGTAGGCGATGAGCAAATTCACGATTTTGCCGGCCGTGGACCTGAAGGGCGGGCAGTGTGTCCGCTTGCGTCAGGGGCGCGCGGACGATGCGACGGTCTATGGAAGCGATCCTGCGGCACAGGCGCGCGAATGGGCCGCTCAGGGCGCGACGTGGCTGCATGTTGTAGATCTGGACGGTGCCTTCAAGGGGCATCCGGCCCATCTGGAGGTGATTGCCGAAATGGTGAAGGCCGCTGGCATTCCGGTGGAGTGCGGGGGAGGGCTGCGCAGCGACGCCGATCTGGATGCGCTTCTGGCTTGCGGCGTGAGCCGGGCTATCCTGGGCACGCGGGCTCTGGAGCACATCGATGAACTGGCGGTGCTGGCCACGAAATACGGCGACCGTCTGGCTGTGGGCATTGATGCGCGTGATGGCTTTGTGCAGGTGAAGGGGTGGACTGAGACATCGAAAACCACGGCAGTGGAATTGGCGCGGCGGGCGTCCTCGGCGGGCGTGAAAACAATCATTTATACGGATACGGCGACGGATGGCATGCTGCGGGGACCGAATTTCAACGGGAATGCCGAGTTATGCGATGCCGTCGGGCCGACGTGTCAGGTGATTGCGTCGGGTGGCATCACCACAGCCGAAGATATTGTGAAGCTCCGCGCGCTCGGGAAGGCGAATCTGACCGGAGCGATTGTCGGGAAGGCGCTGTATGAGAACCTGACGTCGATGTCGGAGCTTCTCGCCGCGGCGCGTGCATAGCGCTCTTCTCGCCGGCGGATTAAAACAGGTCGGCGAAGGCCAGCGCCATGAGCTGGGTCCCGGCGTCGTTGGGGTGTAGCCCATCGGGTTCCATCAAGAGGGGATCGGCAACAGGAAAGTCTCCGTCGACTGCAAATTCCTGTTCGAGATCCACGCATTTGATTCCATGAACCTGAGCGAGGCCCCGAATGTTCTCATTGAGGGCCAGGGTGCCGCCGGCAAATGCCCGGTGTCCCGCAATGGGGACCGGATAGGTGGCTAGCACGGGAACGACCTGGTTCTGTTTGCAGATCAGGACCATCTGGTCCAGTGCACTGTTGATGCCGGCCACGCCACGGCCGTGGATGACATCGTTGACTCCATACAGAATCAACATGAAGGCCGGATGGTTCTGATCGATGATGGTTTGCGTCCGCCCGATGTGATCGCCAGCCATCGTGCCGTGAATCCCCGCATTGAGCACAACTTTTTCAATCAGGATGCCTGTCCGCGAGGGGTAGGGGGCGCAGGCGCACCGGTTTCCCTGGGTGATGCTGTCACCAAAGGCTGCGACTACATTCAGATCATTGATCCCGGGATCGTTGTTCTCGATGCTTTCCTCTTCGCCGCAACCGACTAGCAGAGTGGTCAGGAACAGAACCGCAAACCAGGGGCCTTGAGGCCGGAGCCGATGCATGGGACACGCTTGCCTGGGGCCGATTAGAACAGGTCGGCAAAAGCCATGGCCATGATCTGTGTCCCGGTATCATTCGGGTGCAGCCCATCGGGCATCATCAGGGCGGAGTCGGAGTAGGCAAAGCCAAAATTGCTTTCTTCGCCGGAAGCGAATTCCTGTTCCAGATCGACGCACTTGATGCCTTCGGCCGCGGCCAGGGCGCGAATGTTCTCATTGAGTCCTTTGGTCCCGCCGGCAAAGAGGCTGTGCCCCTTGATCGGAATGGGATAGGTGGCCAGCACCGGAACCACGTTGTTCTGCCTGCAGATGTTAACGATCTGACTGAGCCCGGCGGCAACGTTCGCGATGTTGCCGCCATGGATGACATCGTTCATCCCGTAGAGAATGAACATGAAGCCGGGATGATATTGATTGATGGTCGATTGCGTGCGGCTGACACCGCTGGCAATCCGGCTGCCGCCCACTCCGGAGTTATAGACAATCTTGCCAACCAGAGCGGATGTGCGTCCGGGGTAGGGGGCGCAATTGCATTGCCCATCCCCCGTGAGGCTGTCACCAAATGCATCAATGGTGTTTACATCGTTGATGCCGGGATCATTGTTCTCCAGCGTGCTGTCCCCGCCGCCACAGCCGGCGAGTACTCCCAAAACAATGGCAACCGATACTGCTGATACCACAAGACGAATCGTACGAGTCTTCATCAATGGACCTCCCTAAAATAATCTCTATCTAGTTGGAGGGTACGAAAATGGAACCCCTTGTCCAGAGAAAAACGCTCAACTGATGGATGGCGGAATCAGAACAGATCGGCAAATGCGATGGCGACGATCTCGGTTCCGGCCGAATTGGGGTGGAGACCGTCCGACTCGTAGAGGGAGGGATCGGCGCCAAATTCGCTTTCAAGATCCACCACATAAATGCCCTCGGAACTGGCGAGGGCGCGGATGCCTTCGTTTAGGGAAAGGGTGCGCGGCCCGAAGAGCGCGTGATCGAGAATCGGTTCGGGATAGGTGGCGAGTACCGGCACGACGTTGTTCTGCTTGCAGATGGCCACCATCTGGCTCAGGGCAGAGGTAATAGAGCTCACGGCGTCGCCGTGGATGACATCGTTGACCCCATAGAGGATCATCATGTACGCAGAGGGATACTTATCAATGGCTTCCTGCGTCCGGCTGACATTCTCGATGGCGCGGCTAGCCGGTACGCCGGTGTTGTAGACGGTTTTTGCAATATGGCCTGCCAGGCGGGTCGGGTAGGGAACGCAGCTGCATTCGCTGCCCTTGGTGACACTGTCGCCGAATGCGATCACGCTGTTCAGGTCATTATTGCCTGGATTCGGGTTGCTAAGTCCGCCACCGCCACCACCGCCACAGCCTACGAGGCCAATAATCCAGAGGGTGAGAATAAGAATTTGAATGTGATTGCGGCGCATAATCAGTACTCCTTCAGAAAACCTTCCTTTGAAGATAGTCGAAGTTGTTCGGATTTCCAGCCCATAATGCCTGAAGAGAGATAAAAAGTGTGCGGGTGTCGGTCTTGGATCAAAAATCAACGGACCCCAGCCTCGCGACTTGTCAGCGCATTCGGGATAGGCTTTACTGTCGCACATGATGTATTGCGATGGATCCTGGGTGGAAGTGGACTTGAGCCGCCTGCACCAAAATGTACAAGCGATTGAAGCGTCCCTGGCCGGGGCCAGCCTGATTGCGGTGATCAAGTCCGATGCCTATGGGCATGGTCTGGAAGCCACCGCGGTCTCGCTGGGGCATTCCGGCGTGCGGCGTTTTGCCGTGGCCTATGCGGCGGAAGCGGTTGTGGTGCGGGCCGCGGTGCCGAAGGCCGATCTAATTCTGGTGCTGGGCATCGTGAGCGAAGCGGATGTGCCGGCGCTGCTGCGGGATCGTATCACTCCGGTGCTGGTGTCAGCGGAGCAGGGGCAGGCTCTTTCGAATGCCGCCGCGGCTGCGGGAGGTTGCCTGAGCGTGCATCTCAAACTGGATACGGGAATGGGGCGGCTGGGCTTTATCTGTCCGGATCACGTGCCTGAGGCTGTCGCCATGACCACATTGCCGGGGTTGGATGTGCAGGGCATCTGTACCCATTTTGCGATGGTCGAACCGGAACGGCATCCCGCGGCCGCTCAAGATCAAGTGGACCGGTTCCGTCGGGCGCTTCCGGTGATTGAAGCCGCGGCCGGGCGGCGGCTCTTCCGCCACATGTCGAGCAGCCGGGCGGCCCTGATGCTGCCGGACTGCGATCAGGATGCTGTGCGCATCGGCATTGCGCTGTATGGCTATGGCGCCGCAGAACCGGACAACCGCTTTTTCACCGTTCCGGTGCTGCAGTGGAAATCGCGCATCATGCAGGTCAAGGCGGTCCCCGCCGATTTTGCGGTGGGCTATTACCAGAGCTATCGCACGCCGGCGCCCACGGATGTGGCGGTGGTCAGCTGCGGCTATACCGATGGCTACCAGCGGCTGCTCGGGAATGCAGGTCATGTGCTGGTGGGCGGACGGCGATGTCCGGTGGTGGGCAAGGTGAGCATGAACTGGATCAGCGTGGATTTGGGGCCGGACAGCGGCGTACAAGCCGGCGACGAGGTCGTGCTGATCGGCGAGCAGGATGGGGAGCAAATCTGGGCCAACGAGCTGGCGGTTCACTGCAAAACAATCTCGTATGAAATTCTGACCGGTATTTCGCGGCAGATTGAACGACGGTATATCGGGACGCCTCTCTAAGCCTCCGTTTCCGTACCCAACGACAAAGGACCCGATGATGAAAATTCTGATTGCCTCCCGTAACGAACACAAGATTCAGGAAATCCGCGAAATCTTTGATCTGCCCGGCGTGGAATGGGTCTCGACGGCGGAGTTCCCCGAGCTGGGTGATGTCGTGGAGGATGGCGATACCTTCGAAGCCAATGCCATCAAAAAGGCGACCGAATTGGCGAAGGCCACTGGCCTGTGGGCGCTGGCCGATGACTCGGGCCTGGAAGTGACCGCGTTGGGCAATGCCCCGGGCGTCTATTCCGCCCGCTATGGCGGTGAGCCGTGCAATCATGCCAACAACAACGTGAAGCTCCTGCGTGAACTGGCCGGGAAAGATGACCGCTCGGCGCGCTTTCGTTGTGTGGCAGCGCTGAGCGATCCGTCGGGTCGCGCCGAAACGGTGTCGGGATCCTGTCCGGGGCAGATCCTGTCCGCGCTGCGGGGCACTGAGGGATTCGGCTATGATCCGCTGTTTGTGCCGGAGGGGCATGACGCTACCTTCGCCGAGATGGGAAACGAACTGAAGAACCAGATGAGTCATCGCGGCCGGGCCATGAAAACCGCTCAGGACAAATGGGGCGCTCTGATCGCATCCGACGCGCCCGGCTTCCCCTGACCGAAAGCACCCGGATCCATCCTAGAGGATTTTCATTCGCGGAGTCACTGGTGCGACAGGCGGGGAGTTGGCTTTACACAACGCCAGCGCGGATCAGTAGGGTTAGGAGGAGCAGGTTCACGCCGTTGAACAGGGAGTGCATCAGGACCGAGACCCAGAGGGATCCGGTGCGCGCGATGGCCAGGGAGAGGGCGACCGAAAACACGGCCAGCGAAACAAAGGTGCCCAGGTCGGCGTGAAGCGCCGCAAATCCGAGCGCAAGGAGCCCGATGCCGATGGTGGCTCCGAAACGGCGCACCAGCAGGGGCTGGAGAATTCCGCGGAACAGAGCTTCCTCTGACAGCGGGGCGATTACGACGGCCACCCCGATGAACGCCAGCCGCTTCCACGCGGTATCGGTCTCCATGAACATCTGAAGCGCGAGTTGCAGGTCGGGGGCAACCCCCAGGCCTCTCAGAAGAAAATGCCACGCCAAGGCCGCCATCCAGAGAATCGGAAGAATCATCAGCCAGCGGGCAACCGCCTGGCGCACGGTGGCCCACGGCGACAGGGACAAACCGAAGGGATGGGGTTTGCCGCGTGCACGCCAGGCGATCCCGCCCAGAAGCGGTCCGTGAAAGGCCAGCACATCCCAGAACAGAGAGGCGGGCAGGGGCCTGCGGATCAGCTGTGCGATGGCCACCAGGAACAGGACATGCAGCAAATCAATCCATTGCCAGGGACTGGCGGAGGCAGACTCCGCCAGGGGTGGGTGCCATGCGGGCCGGGTCATCAGGGGACGGGGGAATCAAAGGTCTCACGAATGGTATAGATCCGTTTGTCCTGCGATTCATGATAGGTGCGGATCTGTACTTCTGCCAGCAATCCCATCGACAGGAACTGCATGCAGAACGCAAACAGCATGAAGGGGGTGATGACCCAGAAGGGGCGTTTGATGAGGAATTCTCCTCCACCGAATCCGCCGAGAAGACGATCCAGCAACACCAGCAGCAGCATCAGGGCTCCGGATCCTCCAAAGAGAAAGGCAATCTTGCCGAACAGCTGCATCGGGCCGCCGGTGAAGCGTAGCAGGAATTTTACGGTCAACAGATCCAAGACCACTCGGAAGGTTCGGCCAATCCCGTATTTGGATTCACCGGCGACACGGGCACGGTGATTGACCACGATTTCTGAGATATCCCCGCCGACCCAGGAGCACAGGGCGGGAATGAAGCGGTGCATCTCACCATAGAGGCGGACATCCTGCAGGACATCACGGCGATAGGCCTTCAGTGTGCAGCCATAGTCATGGAGCTTGACGCCTGTAATATGGGAAATCAGGCCATTGGCAAGCATGGAGGGAAGGCGGCGGTTGATGAAGGCGTCCTTGCGGTCCTTGCGCCAACCGGAGACCACGGCATAGTGGTTGGTCTCCATCTCCTCCAGCAGTCGCGGGATGTCAAGCGGGTCATTCTGGAGGTCGGCATCCAGGGTGACGATGACATCCTTGGTTGCGGCATCGATGCCGGCGGACATCGCGGCGGTCTGGCCGAAATTCCGGCGGAAGCGGATCAGTTTGAAATGGGGGTACTGCTTGGCGGCCTCACAAAGGCGTTCCCAGGAGCGGTCCCGAGAGCCATCATCGACAAAGAGGACCTCATACTGACGCCCGATACCGGAGAGCGCGGTATGGACCTGCTGGGTCAGGTTGGCCACATTGGCTTCCTCATTGAAAACGGGGATCACCACGGACAGGCTAGAATGTTGTGTTGTCATGGGAAGGAGTATGGCGAATGCCTCGATGGATTTCAAGAGGGGTTTGTTTTGACAGGCGAAACGGGCGAATGTTACAAGCATAGGCTACTAAAAGCCGTTGTAGAGCGGTTCGATTTAAGGAGTATCTTATGGCGAAAGTCGTTCTCGAAAATGTGGTGAAGGTCTATCCCGGCGATGTCACGGCGGTGCATGACGCGAATCTTGAGATTCAGGACCAGGAATTCGTGGTGCTGGTCGGGCCGTCCGGCTGCGGCAAGTCCACCACGCTGCGCATGATCGCCGGCCTGGAAGATATCAGCGACGGCTCTGTCTTTATTGACGGCAAAAAGGTCAACGACATCCCGCCCAAGGACCGCGACATCGCGATGGTCTTCCAGAACTACGCGCTCTATCCCCATATGAGTGTCTACAACAACATGGCGTTCGGTTTGAAGCTGCGGAAGTATCCCAAAGCCGAAATCCACAAGCGCGTGATGGAAGCCGCGGAGATTCTGGGAATCACTGAGCTTCTCGAGCGCAAACCCAAGGCCCTTTCCGGTGGCCAGCGCCAGCGCGTCGCGGTCGGTCGAGCCATTGTGCGCAAACCCAAAGCTTTCCTGTTTGATGAGCCGCTTTCCAACCTGGATGCCAAAATGCGTGTCCAGATGCGGGCCGAAATCAGCAAGCTGCACAGCAGCCTGAAAAGCACCATGATCTATGTGACCCACGATCAGATCGAAGCCATGACCATGGGCGATCGTATTGTGGTGATGAAAGACGGCTGGATTCAGCAGGTCGATACCCCGCTGAATATCTACAACCATCCCGCGAACCAGTTTGTGGCCGGCTTCATCGGCAGCCCGCCGATGAATCTCTTCCCTGGCAAACTGGTCCGACAGGACAACGGCCTTGCTTTCGATGAAGGCCGCTTTCGCGTGGCCCTTGATCCCGCAATGGCCAATCAGTTGGCCGGTCAGGTCGATAAGAACGTCTCCATGGGTATCCGGCCTGAAAACATTGAAGACATCAGCATGAGCGCCAATGCGGATCCGGCTCATATGCTGAAGGCGACCGTGGAAGTCATCGAAATGATGGGCTCTGAAGTCTATCTCTACGCCAGCACCGGACAGAATCAGTTTACCGCCCGCGTGGATGCCAGCTGCGGCAAGCAGATTGGCGATTCCGTCGAACTGGTCCTGGATATGAGTAAGGCCCACTTCTTTGATGGCGAAACGGAGAAAGCGCTTTTGTAAGGCGCGAGGAGAGAGATTATGGCCCTGGCATTGAGTGAATTTCTTCAGACCGCGGCCGTCATGGTTGTGGCCGTTGTCGTACTGACCCTGCTGGCCCTCTTCCTGAAGGCGGAATCCGCCAGCTGGAAGAAGCCCGAGGAAGAGGCGCCCCTATGAGACTGGGCGTCAATATCGACCATGTCGCCACACTTCGTCAGGTCCGTGGAGCCCATTACCCATCGCCATTGGAAGCCGCGGCCCTGTGCGAAAAAGCTGGCGCCGACGGGATCACCATTCATCTGCGCGAAGACCGCCGTCACATTCAGGATGCGGACCTCTATGCGCTGCGCCCGATCCTGACAGTTCCCCTGAATCTCGAAATGGCCAATGTCCCCGAGATTGTCGACATCGCCGTGGCCACCCGACCCGCCGAAGTCTGCCTCGTGCCCGAACGGCGTCAGGAACTGACGACCGAAGGCGGACTCGATGCCGCGGGCCAGTTTGAGGCCTTGAAGTCTTCCATTGAGCGGATGCGCGATGCCGGCATTGAGGTCAGTTTGTTCATTGAGCCTTCCTTCCACCAGCTGGATGCCGCCGTTCGTCTCGGCGCACCCGTGGTTGAACTGCATACGGGCAAGTATTGCAATCTCTCCGGCGAAGATCGCGACCTGGAACTCCTGCGTCTGGTGGCGGCCGCCGAGCATGGCCACGAAGCGGGCCTGAAGATCAATGCGGGTCATGGACTCAACCTGGAGAATCTCCCCCCCTTTTTGAAGGCGGTGCCCCATCTGGATACCCTTAATATCGGACACAGCATCGTGGCCCGGGCCGTCCTGATCGGCATGGAGGCGGCGGTGCGCGAAATAAAGGCGCTCCTCCCCATATGAAATTTATTACTCCGGACGCCATGCGTGAGGCCGAGGGCCGTGCTATTCTCAAAAACCCCTCTCTTGCCTGCCGGATGATGGATTATGCGGGGAAGGGGCTGGCTGATGCCATCGCTTCCATTGCGAAACGGGCCGACCTCACCGATCCCGTCATCCGTCTGCTCGCCGGCCCCGGCAACAATGGCGGGGACGCCTTTGCCGCCGCGATTTGCCTCCAGGAGATGGATCTGCTTCCCGAGGTGTGGCTGACCTGTCCGCTGGACCAGTTGAAGGGGGCCGCCAAAACCTATTTCGAAGAGATGGACGCTCTGGATATTCCGTGGGAGGAAGTCGATACGGACGAAGCGTGGGATCACTTCAGCGTGGAGAGCCTGCCCCCTCCGATTCTGGTGGATGCGCTGCTGGGCACCGGGGCCAAGGGCGAACTGACCGGAAGCATCCGGCGCGGCTGTGAGTATCTTCGTGCCCATCGGGCCCACTGCCTGATTGTATCCGCCGATATCCCGACCGGCATGAACGGGGAGACCGGAGCCCTGGCCGAAGGCGCCGTCCAGGCGGATGTCACCGTCACGATGGGCCTCCCGAAAGTTGGGATGGCGACTTCCGGCGCGCTCGAATCGCTGGGTTCTCTCTGGCGGGTAGAGATCGGATTGCCCGAAGAGGCCGAGAAGGCAATCCCGGATGCCCGCCCGGATTTGCAGTGGGTGTCCGGTAAAGAGGCAAGGGGTGCCTTGCCCGACCGCCGCCGCCTGACACACAAAGGCGTGTATGGCCGTGCGCTGGTTATGGGCGGTTCCTGGCAATACCCCGGGGCCATCGTGCTGGCCGCAGAAGGGGCCGCGCGCTCCGGTGTCGGCTTGGTCCGCGTCGCTACCGTGGAGCGGGCGCTGCCCGCTGTCGTTTCCCGCGTGCCCGAAGCCATCGCCGCTGCCGATCTCGATGCCGAATTTCCTCTGGATGGCATGAAAGCCATTCTGCTGGGGCCAGGGCTGGGCCGTACTCCCGAGGCGCGTCGCCTCGTCGCCCGTCTCCTTCACGAGACGCCGTGCCCGCTCGTTCTCGATGCCGACGGCATCTCCGTGCTCGAAGGCAAACCCGAGGCAATCCAGGCCTGCGAACAGCCGGTCATTCTGACGCCGCATCCCGGCGAACTGTCGCTGCTGATCGGGAAACCGATTGCCGAGATCCAGGCCGACCGCCTATCGGCCGTGCGGGAGGCTGCCAAACGCACGGGTGCCATCGTGGTTCTCAAGGGAGCGGGCACACTGGTGGCGAAAGAAGGCCGATCCACCTGTCTCAATTTGAATGGAAATCCCGGCATGGCTTGCGGGGGCAGTGGGGATGTCCTGGCTGGCCTGCTGGTCGGTCTGCTGGCCCAGGGAATGGAGCCCTTTGCCGCCGCTCAGGCCTCCGTATGGATCCATGGCGCGGCTGGCGATGTCGCGGCCCTGCGCATGACCCAGCCCTCCATGAAGGCCGGCGATATCGCCGATGCGCTGCCCGAAGCCTTCCGCCAGCTCACCATTCGATAACGATTAGCTGCGTTTTCTTGCGGCTGATCTGAAACAGGAAAAGTTTCCATGGTATGGCGCCACCGACAAAAGTATTTTGTGTTGCAACCGATTATCACAGAGAGGAATACATCACTTTTGCTCTTGACATATTTGCGCCCTTCCTTCATTGTATCTAGATGATGCTCAGGAGGATATGTCTATAATGAAGTACATGGTTGATCCAAAACAAATCGGGATGTTTGACCCTGAGTTGGGGCACTTCGGCTTTCGTAAT
>Ga0075121_1002172_pt1 | contig 11460 bp, 7 predicted proteins | sample AntAceMetag02UKG_FD_69793 | JGI IMG/M metagenome (GOLD analysis project Ga0075121, IMG submission 69793) | Saline lake microbial communities from Ace Lake, Antarctica - Antarctic Ace Lake Metagenome 02UKG | ecosystem: Environmental > Aquatic > Non-marine Saline and Alkaline > Saline | place... | reverse complement strand
TACCATTTAGATGGAACAAAGATCCTGGGGAGCTTGAAAAACTTGACGGCTATATTATAGCCGGTGGATTCAGCTATGAGGACAGAAGCCGCTCCGGAATTATTGCAGCCATCGATCCCCTGATGCCCTCTATTAAACGGGAAATTGAGAAAGGGAAACCCCTAATCGGCATCTGTAACGGTGCCCAGATTCTGCTTGAAACCGGAATGGTGCCCGGATTACCCGAATATCATCTTGGTGCAGCACTTGCAGCCAACAGAAGAGTGAAAGACGGCAATGTGCTGGGAACCGGGTTTTATAATGCCTGGGTAGATATAACTTTTGATAATGCACCGGAAAATTGTGCGTTCACCTCCGCACTGAGTCTCAATCAGACAATGCATATTCCCGCAGCCCATGCAGAGGGCAGATTCATCATTCCCGATTCACTTCTGGAGAAAATGATTGCACAAAAAATGGCTGTTTTTAGGTATTCTGATGAACATGGAAATATTGATGCAGAGTTCCCGGTAAATCCGAATGGATCGGTATATAATATTGCCGGAATCTGTAATCCTGCAGGAAATGTTCTGGCACTCATGCCGCACCCTGAAAGAACAGAGAATGGTGATGCAATTTTTACTTCCATGCGGAGTTATATAGAAAAACGACAAGCTGCCAATATTGATATCAATCAGATAAATCGGGGGATTTTTACAGAGAATGATATTCCTGAACCTGCAGAGAAAATGAGCGGCAGGTATCAGTGTCCTGAAAAAGCCAAGGAAGTCATTGTTGAACTTATTATAACGGACAACGAGGCAGTCTCGGTTGAGAATGCACTGCGGCATCGGAATATCCCGGTATCCATACGCCGCAGAACACATTGGGAGCTCTCTTTTACTGATGCTGCACCTCCTCATACAACATCTCTTATTGAACAGGCTGAAGCCAGTGGAGAACTCTACAACTCCAATAAAGAGAGTACTTGTACAGCAGCTGACATCAATCAGCCGTTCTCAAGATCACTGCTCATACGTGATTTTGCCGGCGAGGACACTTTGGGAGAACATAAAACCCATGCCCTGAAAAGCTGGTTCGGTATTTCAGGGGTTGCCCGGGTACAGCACAGTACTCTCTGGACAATAATCCCTGATACACAGGATATCGAAGAAGCGGGAAAAATTTGTGATGCCGCCGAGAACACTCATATATTCTCAAATCCTTATGCAAAAAGGAGATATATCTATGAATAAATCCCATGACAACTACCGGAAAATCATTACCGCCGCCGTCAGCCACTGCCTGACAGAAACAAACCTGCCTCTGCCGAAAAAAGTACGGGGTAAAGTTCGTGACTCGTATACCATAGACGGCCAAATGGTATTTGTCACAACAGACCGACAGAGTGCTTTCGACAGGATTCTTGCCTCAATCCCTTTTAAAGGACAGGTTCTAAATCTTACCAGTGCATGGTGGTTTGAGCATACTCGTCATATCATCCCCAATCATATGATAAGTATACCCGACCCGAATGTAACTATCGGGAAAAAGTGTGATGTTTTCCCTATTGAATTTGTAGTTCGGGGCTATATAACCGGGACAACTGATACAGCCCTCTGGACACAGTACCACAAAGGGGTAAGAAATTACTGCGGCATAGACTTCCCTGAAGGAATGCAGAAAAACGAAAAACTCACCAGTAACATCCTCACTCCTACAACCAAAGAGGCATCGCATGACCGTCCTATATCCCCGGAAGAAATTGTTTCTGAGGGTTGGATGGCCAAAGAGGATTGGGACGCTGCATCAAAAGCTGCGTTAGCATTATTTGCATTCGGACAGCAGGAAGCTGAAAAACGGGGTCTGATACTGGTTGATACAAAATATGAGATGGGTAAGGATGCAGACGGCACTATCACCCTTATAGATGAGATTCATACTCCTGATTCCAGTAGATACTGGCTGTCAGAAACCTATCAAGGGCGCGTGGATGAAGGGTTGGAACCGGAAAATATCGACAAAGAGTTTCTCAGATTATGGTTCAGGGAAAATTGTGATCCATATAATGATAAAGTACTTCCTGAAGCCCCGGTAGAGCTTGTTACCGAACTCGCTCTGCGGTACATAAGACTCTATGAGATGATTACCGGGAATACGTTCAGTTTCCCGACCCTCGATGAGCTGAAAATTACGGCCGCAGAGAGACTGATTAAACTTTCGTTTAATTTAGAAGTTTTTGATTAATGTTTTATTGGTTTAGAAGTAATTGAGCCAATTACATAATTGGCTTTAGAAGTATGCTATACATACTTCTATAAATCATCAAAAAACTTCACGAATCAAAGTATGCTATGCATACTTTTAAATGATAAAGGTGGTACAAAATGGAAAAAATCGTAATAATAATGGGATCAGAGTCAGATGGTCCTCATGCTGAAAGAATAACAACAAAACTTGCTGACCTCAATTATCATGCAGAAATCTTTGTTGCCTCTGCACATAAGCAGCCGCGAAAGGTCTTGGAAATCATTGAAAAACACTCCGGAGAGCGTGCCCTTGTATACATAACTATTGCAGGACGATCAAATGCCCTCTCCGGTTTTGTAGCGGCAAACTGCAAATTTCCGGTGATTGCCTGCCCTCCCTTTGCAGATAAGGTAGATATGATGGTCAATATCCACTCTACCCTGCAGATGCCGAGCAACACTCCGGTGCTTACCGTTCTTGATCCGGGAAATGCTGCTCTTGCAGCAGCAAGAATCCTTAATCTGACAAAGAGTATGGAGTAACTATGTGTGGAATCGTTGGTATTATATCTGATAAACCTGTAGCCGGAGAGATATATGACAGTCTAATCCAACTCCAGCATCGCGGGCAGGATGCAGCAGGTATTATTACCTGCAATGAACGAATGCATTTAAAGACCGGACAGGGCCTTGTACGTGATATATTTCAGGATCGTCACATGAAACGGCTGAAAGGAAACATGGGTATTGGACACACCCGCTATCCTACAAGCGGCGGAAAGACCGGCACTGATGAAGTACAGCCCTTCTGGACCAGTGTACCCAACGGTATTGCATTTGCCCACAACGGGAATATCGTTAATTATGAAGAGCTGCGGAATGATGTAATCAATAATCGAAACAGATATCTGAATACTCATAGTGATTCTGAGATGCTTATGCAGCTCTTTGCAGATATATTGCAGCAGTGTCTGGGGAATAATCTTTCAAGCAAGACTCCCAATTCAACATTTTTCAATGCTCTCTGTTTTGCAGGAGCAGAGCTGTTCAACCTGACAAAAGGAGCTGTCTCAGCAGTAAGTATCATTAAGGACAGAGGACTCATCGCCTTTCGTGACCCGCACGGACTGCGTCCTTTGGTTATGGGTGAACGTATATCGACAGACAGCAAAACTCCGGAGCAAAAAGAGTATATATTCGCCTCTGAAGACACGATGTTCTACATGCTGGGATTTAAACGGGTTCGGGATGTAATTCCCGGTGAAGTAATCTTTATTTCCTCTGATGGAAAGATTCAATCCAGGGTTATAACGCAAAAATCATTCAACCCCTGCATATTTGAGTATGTCTATTTTTCGCGGCCCGATGCAATGATCAATAATATTAGTGTATACAGATCCCGCCTGAGGATGGGAGAAAATCTGGGGAAGAAATGGAAACGTGAATTTGGAGAACTTCGCCCTGATGTAATAATTCCGGCACCTTCAACTTCCAATACCATGGCTCTCGCTATGGCTCGGGAACTGGGAGTGAACTACTCCGAAGGACTGCATAAGAATCCTTTTATCGGGCGGACCTTCATTATGCCGAATCAGGAGCAGCGAAAACAATCCGTTCGGTACAAACTGGTTCCTCAGGAGTTGGAAATACGCAATAAAAATGTCATGATTGTTGATGATAGTATCGTCAGAGGTACCACCAGTAAAGAAATTGTTATGATGCTCAAAGAGTTCGGCGCAAAAAAAATCTATTTTGCCAGTGCCTGTTCACCGGTCGTCGCTCCCTGCTTTTACGGTGTCGATATCCCGACAAGTGAGGAGCTGATAGCTTCTACACAATCTGTAGATGAGATCTGCGAATACCTTGGAGCCGATCTTCTCATGTATCAGGATATTGAAGATCTTATTGAGGCAGTAATGAGAAAGGGAGACCATCACATTGACACACCCTGCTATGCCTGTCTTGGAGGAAGCTACATACATGAAAAGTAATACCTGTCAGCATATACTTATTATAGGGTCAGGGACCCGTGAACATGCTATTGCAGAAGCCCTTTCAAAATCGGCATCATCGCCGATTATCAGCTGCCTGGGATCCACAGAAAATCCCGGGATCATGACAATCTGCAATAACACAGAGGGGGTGTATAGGAAAGGAGATATAAACTCTCCGGAATCCACTCTCACTTTTGCTGAAGAAATTCAGGCTAATCTGGCAGTAATCGGTCCTGAAGCTCCTCTAGCAGCAGGAGTTCCGGATATACTCCGGGAACACAGTATCCCGGTACTCGGCCCTGACAAGAATCTTGCTAAAATAGAGACGAGTAAATCCTATGCAAGGAATTTTCTCTATCGGACGCTCCCGGAGTCCTGCCCGGATTTCCGGGTTATTTCTGATATATTTGAGGCGGAAATATTTCTCCTCCAGCTTGGGGATTCATATGTGATTAAAGCCGATGGATTAACCGGCGGTAAGGGAGTTAAGGTTTCCGGGGATCACCTTACCAATCTGGATGAAGCCATGACCTACTGTAGAGAGCTGTTAAAACCGGAAAATTCCCACATGGTAATTGAAGAGAAACTGTTTGGAGAAGAGTTCTCCCTTATGACCATTACCGATGGAGAGACCTGCATCCATATGCCGGCCGTCCAGGATCATAAACGTGCATACAATGATGACCTCGGGCCAAATACCGGTGGAATGGGAAGCTACAGCGATAGTGATCACAGTTTGCCGTTTCTGAGTCAGGAAGATATCGCAGAGGCTCGGCGGATGAATGAAAATGTAGTAGAGGTTCTTGGAAAAGAGCATGGAAAACCCTACCGTGGAATTCTCTATGGCGGATTTATGGCAGTTGCCCGAGGGGTAAAAATCATAGAGTACAATGCCCGGTTCGGAGATCCTGAGTCACTAAATCTCCTCACCCTGCTGGAATCAGATGCTGCAGAGCTGTTTGCCGCTGCGGCGCAGGGAAAACTGAGCAAAGTAAGTGCCGTTTTTAGTAAAAAAGCTTCTGTATGCAAGTATGCTGTTCCTCAGGGATATCCTGAAGCAGCAGTAAAAGGATCTCCGGTGCACACCACAGAGGTTGATAAAATTGTCTCTGCAGAACTCTATCTTGGATCTGTAGATATACAGGATGGAATTCTGGTAACGGGAGGTTCCCGAACAGCCGCAGTCGTTGCAGTAGGAAATACCATTGCAGAGGCTGAAACTATAGCAGAAAAAGCGGTCTCCGCTATTGAAGGGGATCTCTTTCATCGAAACGATATTGGAACAGCACCCTCACTCGAGAAACGAATCAATCATATGAAAACTCTCAGGGAGCATCCATGACTGCATCAACCAATACCAGACCTGTTCGTCTGGGAATTCTCGGATCCACCAGAGGAACTGATATGCAGGCTCTTATTGATGTCATCGCCGCGGGATCTCTTCAGGCTGAAATTGCAGTAGTCCTCTCAGACAGACCCCGTGCATTTATTCTTGAGAGAGCGGCACAGTATGGTATATTATCAAGTTTTGTTTCAGCATTTACCGGCCCGAAAGGCAAGAGAGTAAAAAAGGATCGAACCACCTATGATAATGAATTAAGTTCAATTCTCAAGGAGTCTGGTGTCGATCTGGTGCTGCTGATCGGTTATATGCGTATTCTTTCTCCGGATTTCTGTGAGATTTGGAGAAACAGAGTTGTCAATGTTCATCCATCACTCCTGCCGGATTTCTCCGGGGGTATGGATACTGATGTACATACTGCGGTGCTGACTGCAAAAAGAAAAAAAACCGGCTGCACAGTACATCTGATAACACCGGAGCTTGATGCAGGACCGATAATCATGCAGAAACGATGTCTAGTCTATGAAGAAGACACGGCTGAAACACTAAAAAAACGGGTTCAGGAGCTTGAAGGGGCGGCACTTATTGATGTTGTGAGAGATTTCCATCAAAATGGTTACTTCACAACGATATAAAAAGGAAGATAATATGAACAAAGAACTAGTTGTGATTAAACGAGCACTGATTTCAGTATCCAACAAAGAGGGTTTGGCAGAATTTGCTGCCGGACTGCATAATTTAGGAGTAGAGATTATTTCTACAGGCGGCACCTCACGTACATTGAATGAGCAGGGGATCCCGGTACGTGATGTCTCTGAACTGACCAAATTTCCTGAAATGATGGACGGCCGGGTTAAAACCCTGCACCCCCTTGTTCATGGAGGTATACTGGGATTACGTGATGAGCATGCTGAAGTTGCCGCAGCTCACGATATTCAATGGATCGATCTTGTTGTCTGCAACCTCTATCCATTTGAAGAGACCATTAACAAACCTGAAACAGATCTGGATACTGCAATAGAAAATATTGATATCGGCGGACCAACCATGATTAGGTCAGCAGCAAAGAATGTCGGGTGGGTGGGTATCATTACCAATCCGGCAGAATATTCTTCCATTCTGAGTGAGATGACTGAGTCCGGCGGCCTTAGCTACAGCACAAGAATGAAACTTTGTGCGGCAGCGTTCAGACATACTGCGCAGTACGATGCCCTCATCCAGCAATACCTTACTGAAGAAAAATTTCCGGAAGAGGTAACTTTAACCTATCGAAAATTCAGCAGCATGCGGTATGGAGAGAATCCTCATCAGGAAGCGGCTGCATACAGATCAGTTCTGCCTCCCTCCCAACGTGATGCAATATCAATTCTTGATGCAGAAATTCTAAACGGAAAACAGCTCTCCTATAACAATATCAATGATGCCTTTGGAACGCTGGAAACTCTCCGGGAATTCAGCAAACCAGCCTGTGTGGTAGTAAAACACGCAAATCCCTGCGGTGCAGCGGTAGGAACCGACATCATGGATGTTACAAAGCGAGCCTTTAATGCAGACAGCTTATCTGCATTCGGCGGAGTTGTGGCAATCAACAGAACGTGCACAAAAGAGATTGCTGAATTTTTCCGTAAAATATTTTTTGAGATCATGATTGCCCCGGATTACGAACCGGCGGCTCTGGAAATACTACGCAAAAAGAAAAATCTTAGAGTTCTGCAGACTGGTGAAATTATGCCGTTAAACTCGGCAACAGTCTTAAAAGCCATTGGCGGGGGAATACTGCTTCAGGATAGAGATGTCTCTGTAATTACAGTACCCTCTCTCAGAATAGTTACCGCAAAGCAGCCTTCACCGGAAGATATCACTGATATGCTTTTTGGGTGGAAAGTACTAAAACATGTAAAATCTAACGGTATTCTTACCGCAAAGAATCTGACAACCCTGGGAATTGGACCCGGACAGGTATCCAGAGTTGATGCTGTCAAGATTGCTCTAAGAAAATCGGCCGTTACCGCAGGATCAATCCTCGCCTCAGATGCATTTTTCCCCTTCCGGGACAGTATTGATGCCATTGCCGAATCAGGTATCAGTGCTATTATTCAACCCGGCGGATCTGTACGAGACAATGAGGTAATTGAAGCCTGCAATGAACACGGGATTGCTATGGTCTTTACTGGAGTACGTTGTTTCAACCACGGGTAGTACAGAAACGTACTGTGTTTTTTAGAGTTCTTACTCTTTTTTAGAATGTTTTTCAATAATAGTTTGCCGAATCGTAAAAAACTTGATATAATGTGTATACATACAGTTTATCGCTAACGCAGAGGAAACTACCGACTATTGGTTTTCTCGTACAATATCGGGGATTTGAAATGATATCGGTTATATTCGATTGTCATTTGCCATTTCAGAACCCATATGTATTGGTCTTATAAAGACCAATCAACTCAAGAAAAATCGTTCTTTTCAGACCTATCAGTTAAGTTTTTTGAAGAAAAATCATTCATCAAATAACTTAAAATCTATGTAAACATGGATCCTCAGGTATCAAACAGACGATTTTGACAACTTTAGATTAACGGATGAATATAATGAATAAAGAGTACAATCGCGGGAGGGAGCTCGTCTCCACTCTGCTGGCAGAGAACCCTAATTATGCTGACATTCTTACCAATCCTGAACTTAGTGTGGAGGAAGGTATCCAGCAGCTTCGTGAACGCATATTGATCCAGTTTCAGGAGCATCCTAAAGCTTTTGCCTACTATAATGGTACTGAAAAGGGAGAAAAAGCATTTTTCAAACTTTCATGGCGTGATTTCTCATTTATCAGAATTCTTGATTACCTGGAACATGAGGGTGAACAGTTTCCCGACCCGAATAATAACGATAAGCTAGTTATATCCCGGCCTTTTTCCATGCTCCGTGAAACAGCGCTTGGTAAAAATATTCCCAAATCAGAAGACCTTCTGGAGGACTTGCTGAATCTTTTACGTCAGGTCAACGGTACTGCCAGACCCACCATTCCCAGCAGAAAAAATGTATTGGAGTGGATGGAAAAACACCCAACAGGTCTTGATACTGAAATTATTAACCGACGTAAAAAAAACCAGAAACGCATTATTAAGCTATTGATTCCCAGGATTAAAAGAGAAATTAAAGCAGTCGTACCAGAAAAAACTACTAACGAAAAATCCGAACATCATCAGAGAAAAAGATTCACCGTCAGCCCGGATATGAGCGACAGAGCTGTTAGGGATAAAATTGAGCATTGGTGGGATAATGATCTTTTCCACCTCCAGCATGCAGTCAAAACACCGGAAGATTTACAGATATTTTTAGATAACAGTCTCTCTGAAGAGACCATGCAAATTATGAAAAATGCTAAAAGCAAAGGAATCCCCTTCTTTGTAACTCCTTACTTTTTATCTCTTCTGGATACAATATCCGGCAGTCGAACAGGATATGCAGACCAGGTTATCCGGGATTATGTCCTCTATTCAGATGAATTGGTAAACGAATTCGGAAAAATAAGAGCTTGGGAAAAAGAGGATCTTGTAGAACCGGGAAAACCAAATGAAGCAGGGTGGCTTCTCCCTTCCCATAATATCCATCGTCGATATCCCAATGTAGCAATATTTATCCCCTCAACTATGGGTCGTGCCTGCGGCGGTTTGTGTGCTTATTGCCAAAGAATGTATGATTTTCAAAATGGAAGGTTGAATTTCAACCTGGAAAAGCTACGGCCTAAATTAGACTGGAATACACAGCTAAACAACCTTATGAAATATTTTGAGAACGATTCTCAACTAAAAGATATACTGATCACCGGCGGCGATGCCATGATGAGTTCAGTCTTATCTCTGGAGAAAATCCTGGATGCCGTATATGAAATGGCAAAAAGAAAAATAGATGCAAACAAACTCAGACCGGATGGTGAAAAATATGCTGAAATCGTCCGGGTCCGACTAGGAACAAAAATTCCTATTTACCTGCCTCAGCGAATAAATAAACGCCGGGTTGCTGTCCTGAGAAAATTTCGGGAAAAAGCATCAGAAATCGGTATTCGCCAGTTCATTATTCAAACCCACTTCTCCACTGCAATGGAAGTTACTCCGGAATCTGAAAAAGCTGTCGGAAAACTGCTGGCTGCCGGGTGGACAGTGACAAATCAGGAAGTGTTCACTGTCTCTGCTTCCAGGAGGGGACATTCGGCCAAATTACGCCAGGTACTAAATGATATTGGCGTTCTTCCCTACTACACTTTTACCGTTAAGGGATATTTGGAAAACTCGTACTATTTTGCAAACAATTCCCGCTCTATCCAGGAACAGATTGAAGAAAAATCGATTGGCCGGGTGGATCCTAAATATTACAGCAAAATTCGGGGATTCATGAAAACTGCTGAGCAAATGAAGGAACAGGTACATCAAATCAGGGCTGCTGAAATGATCCCATTCCTGGCAACTGATAGAAATACCATCAACCTGCCCGGAGTAGGAAAAAGTAACACATACAGGACTATAGGTATTACCGATGACGGCAGGAGAATCCTGGCTTTCAAGCAGGATCAAAGCCGACCGCACAGTCCCGTTATGGATTCTATGGGTGATATCATAATAGTTGAGTCTAAATCCATTGCTCAGTATTTACGGCAGCTTGAAAAGCTTGGGGAAAACATTGAGGAGTACGAGAGTCTCTGGGGATATTCTGCAGGATATATTGAACCGAGAATTCCTATTTATGAGTATCCTGGATATCAGTTTACCGTAACAGAAAAATTTACTAATCTGGTACTGCCTGAGCTAAATTAAAAATTCTTTGAATTTTTAATTTAGCTTTTTAGACCGTCCACGATAAACTCCATGCGATTGACCACATTAACCTCACTCATCCCCGAATCCATATCAAGAAAAAGAAGATTCAGGGCTGGGTAGAGGGTCTTCATACGTTTTTCCACACCTCTGGCAATAACATGATTAGCTATGCAGCCAAAAGGCTGCAGACATACAACCGTATTTATCCCCTGCTCTGCGAAGGTCGCTATATCTCCGGCAAGCAGCCATGTCTCACCAAACTGATTTATCAAATCCAGCACTCCGGATGCCTTTGCCGCCATACTGCTTATGGGATGAAAAGGAGTTATATCTCCATTAAAATCCTTCAACACACCATTCGCCTGATTAAACAGCCGATCTACAAATCCTTCAGCTCTGCTAAGCAGGTGAATTACCGCATATTTAACTTTCTCAATATTCTTTTTGGCATTATACGGCGTTGACATAAGCGGAATAAGGAAAAAATCAATCAACGGCGGAATCTCCGGTTGAATACCTCTGTCAATCAGCCAATCGGTGGTATACAGATTTCCAAATGGATTGAATTTTACATAAATTTCACCGACAATACCTACTTTAGGTGCAACTTTTTTCTCCATAGGCAGATGGTTAAATTCACTTACCGCTCTATTCATAAGCTGCATCATTTTCTTTCTACCGTTGTGATGAATCAACTCCTTGCCCAGATCAATATATTTTTGAACCAGAATCATTGCTGATCCTTTTTCTATCTCCCGAACCGAGGCGTAATAGTAAAGTTTAGCAAGCACATCTCCAAAAATAAGTCCGTACAGAGCAGTCATGGCAAAAGGAAGTGCCCGCACACGAAACCCCGGCTGCTCATTCAGTGATTTCTTTCCACGGGTAGTGGTTGAGGCTGTAACTACAGGAATATGATCATACCCGGCTTTCAGCATGGCCCGCTTAAGCAGGGAAACATAGCTTGATGCCCTGCACTGCCCTCCAGTCTGTGTTAGGCCAACCGCTACCTGATTCAGATCATACTTCCCGCTTCTCAGGGCTTTCAGCAAATCTCCAATTACGATAGTAGCTGGATAACAGAT
>Ga0075121_1002164_pt1 | contig 11525 bp, 9 predicted proteins | sample AntAceMetag02UKG_FD_69793 | JGI IMG/M metagenome (GOLD analysis project Ga0075121, IMG submission 69793) | Saline lake microbial communities from Ace Lake, Antarctica - Antarctic Ace Lake Metagenome 02UKG | ecosystem: Environmental > Aquatic > Non-marine Saline and Alkaline > Saline | place... | reverse complement strand
AATATAGGAAATTATAAAATATCAGCACAACATTTGCGACATTAACAAATATTAATGTATATTAAATTTAACAGGATTTTATAAATGATATATCAAAAATTGGCCAAAATATTTGCTACGGATATCGGTATCGATCTTGGAACTGCAAACTGTCTTGTCTTTGTAAGAGATTACGGAATTCTTCTGTCAGAACCTTCTGTTGTTGCTGTTGCTGAAGGAGAAAAAAGAGAAATTGTAGCTGTAGGTGAAGAAGCAAAAAGGATGCTTGGCAGAACTCCTGGACATATCAGAGCAATACGTCCGATGAAAGATGGAGTTATTGCCGATTTTGATATAACTGAAGAAATGCTTCGCTATTTTATAAAAAAAGCGATGAGTAAAGTTAACCAGCGTCGCAGAATACTTCATCCACGCGTTTTAGTTGCTGTACCGTCAGGTATTACTGAAGTTGAAACAAGAGCCGTAAAAGACAGTGCACAAAGAGCCGGTGCGGGTGATATATTCCTTATAGAAGAACCAATGGCAGCTGCTATTGGTGTAGGTCTTCCTGTGATGGAACCTTCGGGTAGCATGATTGTTGATATAGGCGGTGGAACTACGGAAGTAGCGGTTGTATCTCTTTCCGGTATTGTTGAATCCAGAAGCATTAGGGTTGCTGGAGATGAAATGGATGCAGGTATTGTTCAGTTTATGAAACGCGTTCACAACCTATTAATTGGTGAAAGAACAGCTGAGCAAATCAAAATACGAATTGGTTCTGCTAGTCCTCTTAATGATGATGAAAAAATGGAGGTTAAAGGGCGTGATTTAATTTCTGGTCTTCCTAAAACTATTGGTATTACAGGAGGAGAAATCCGTAATGCTCTACAGGAACCAATCACCAGTATTGTAGAAGCTATCAGGTCAACCCTTGAACAGTGTCCCCCTGAATTAGCAGCTGACTTAATAGATAGAGGAATAATGCTTGCTGGCGGTGGGGCTTTATTAAGAGACTTGGATAAGCTTATTACCGAAGAAACCGGGCTACCTGTTTTTGTCGCGGATAATCCTTTGCAGGCTGTGGCTATAGGGACAGGAATTGTATTGCAAGAAATGGATGCAATGGCCAGAGCTTTATCTTCTTCTTCAGCAAGGCACCGTAAACGTCGCCGTTAACACCATCCCTTAAGTTGTTTAATCTTGCATTATCATGTGTGTTTGTTAATGCATCTCTAGTATTTAAGGTTAGATGCGTTTTTTTTGAAAACTTCCCAGATTTTACCAATCTTAAAAGTTTTGATTGTTTCCGGTTTATCATGATAACCCTTCACTACCAGTATTTCTATGTCCGGAAACTGCTCATGGATTTTACTTGCAAACTTAACACCGTTTATGAATACAGATGTAGATAAAGCGTCGCATATGAGAGCTGAATTAGCAACAATTGTTACTGCGGCCATATCTTTTATTGGATAACCTGTTTTAGGGTTAATGATATGAGTAAAACGTTCATTGTTCAATATAATAAATTGTTCATAGTCACCACTTGTAGCCAGGCTTCTATTTACTAATTTCAAAGTGCCATCCATTAATTTATTTTTTTGAAAAGGATCTCTAATCCCTACAGAATAATAACTTTTATCAGGAGGAGGGGTGGGGAAGAACCTAATATTCCCTCCAAGATTAATTACGCCCGATTGAATATTGTATTTATTGATAGAACTATAAGCGTAATCAACAGCATAGCCCTTAGCTATTCCGCCTAAATCAAGTTGAATGCCGATCTTTTTGAAAAAAATAGACCTATTTTTAGGATTGAAAACAACATTATTGAGCCCGACAAGAGTTAAGGCTTTTTTGATTTCCTTTTCGCTCGGTATTTTGTTCTGTTTTCGATAAAATCCCCATAATTCCATTAATGGTGTTATTGTTATGTCAAAAGCCCCGTCAGAAAGCTCATAAAAATATTTTGATTTTACCAGAATATTCCAGAGTAACTTGCTGCATTTGAAAGGTTTTTTGGCTGCCGTAGCATTTAGTTGTGAGAGTTCACTTTCAGGTTTAAAACGACTGCAGGCATTGTTTATTTCATTAAGGGAATTATAGATTTCATCCATAGCCTGATTGGCTGTTTTTCGGTTCCCGTATAAAGAGATCTCAGCCCAGGTTCCCATAATCGGATAATTGCGGCATAAAGGAACAGATGATTCCAGTGTGATATTACTATTGTTTTTTACAATTTTATTTTTTCTACTTCTGGAAAGAACGATTGTAAGGGATGTTAGTATAATTAAAGCTGGAACTGCAAAAGTGATGGAGTTTCTCAAAAAAGTTTTTTTATCTGCTTTATTATTCATTGTCATCGTTAAGCATTATTCATCATTCGTCTGTTCCACAGCAAATTTCAAAATTCTAAAATGATTTAATCACCTTTTTTTTATGCGGCTTCTTTTTAGATTTAGACTTAGGTTTTAGGCTTTTTAGCACTTTGTGTTTTCTGGGAATAAGTTTCAGGTGTATCGGAAGACCATGTAGATTAAAAGATTTTCTAAGATAATTTTTAAGGTAGGCTAAGTAATTTCTTGTACATAATTTTGGGTCATTAACAAAAAGTGTAAACAAGGAGGCTTATTTGATACCATTGTTGCGTAATAAATTTTAAAAAATTTAGATTTGACGCAAGGTGGCGAGGTGAAATGCATAGCATCTATGAGAACACCGTTTATTGTTGATGTAGGTATTTTAACTTTATATTGATCATTGACTTCAGCAATTTCAGTGTGTAGGGGCTTGAAGTTGTATCCACTTAATGCACAAGTAAATACTATTGGTGCGTAAGCGAGAAAGGGGAGAATGCGTCTAATTTCGTCTTTTACATCCTTTTGCTTTATTCCACTGCATTTGTCCCATTTATTGGCGACAATAATGCATCCTTTTCCGGCATCGCCTATCATTTTAGCGATATGGGCATCTTGAGATGTAGGGCCGTCTTCTCCTGCTTCTATTACGAGTAGAACTATATCTGAGCGTTTAATTGCATCCTGTGCTCTCATGCTGCTAAAAAATTCAATAGCTGTATTTGCTTTTCCTCTTTTGCGTAGTCCGGCTGTATCAATAAGTGTTGCCGGTATTGTATCATTTGCCAATTGTAATTCAAAAGGCAGGTCAACTGCATCTCTGGTGGTGCCAGCAATATTGCTGACTATAAGCTTTTCTTCTCCTAGAAGTTTGTTTATAATAGATGATTTTCCAACATTCGGCCGGCCTACTACGGTAACGGGCACTCTGAATTCTTCTGTATGGCTGTCAACCTTTGTAATTTTTCCAGTAAAGCATTCCATTAAAGCGGTAATTCCTCTCCTGTGAAGGCAGGAAACGGGGAGGATATCTGAAATAGCAAGCTTGGTGAAATCAGCGGTATGGGCATCCATGCTTGGATTGTCAGCTTTATTTGCTACAAGAATTATAGGCTTTCCGCATTTACGTAGAGTTGCGGCAACTTCTTCATCTAACGGAGTAATACCAGCTGTTATGTCTGTAACAAAAAGGAGCAAGTCTGCGGAATTAACGGCCACCTCGACTTGAGCACAAATTTTAGAGTCGAAAAAAGAAGCTTTTTTCGAGGGTTCGATATTTCCCCAACCTAATCCGCCAGTATCAATTATTTGAAAATAATTACCTCTCCATCTTTTAGGAGAAATAACACTGTCGCGAGTTACACCGCTTTCTTCATGGACTATTGATATTCGTTTTCCGAGAATAGCATTGAAAAGCGCAGATTTTCCAACGTTTGGACGTCCTACAATCGCAATTGTAGGTAAAATGCTTTCGTTAGTAAATTCCTGCTTATCAATTTCTTCTATATTATTTTTAGTCATATATTTTACATTCAAATATTCATTTGTTAATCTGTGTGTTTCATGGCGTTTGAGGATAGGTCTGCGTTTTGATACTACTATTGCCCTCAAATACGATATACAAAGCTAGAAAACTACCACTTAATATTGAGACTTCAAGGCGCATAAATACAGGTTAGCCTTATTTATACCACAAATATTGTTTATATCCTTTTGAAATATTGTATAGCTTGTCTATATTTAGTTTAATACTGCATTTTAATTGGAATGAAAAGTTTTAAAACAAATTGTGTCCTATTAAAAGCAAACCTCTATTTTATAAAATATTATTTAAGGAAATTACTGTTGGAAGAGCGTTTTATTACATCCAGTCTGAATAAAAAAGATATTAATACAGATGAAACGCTTAGACCTCAGGTTTTTTCTGATTTTCCAGGGCAGTCAAAAGTAAAAGAGCGATTAGAGCTTTTTGTTCAGGCTGCAACTGAACGCAACGAACCCTTAGGTCACCTTTTGCTTTCAGGTCCGCCGGGGCTTGGTAAAACCACTCTTGCATACATTATTGCCAACTCAAAAGGGGCTAATATTAAATCTTCAAGTGGTCCCGTAATTGAAAAGCCTGGAGATTTAGCTGGACTTCTTACATCGTTACAGGAAGGCGATATTTTGTTTATTGATGAAATTCACCGCCTTCAAACCAATGTAGAAGAATATCTATATAGTGCAATGGAAGATTTTTTTATTGATATAATGATAGACCAAGGTGCTGGGGCAAGATCAATAAGATTAAATTTAAAGAAATTTACCCTTATTGGAGCTACTACGCGCAAAGGTCTTCTCTCTTCGCCTTTGCGCTCTCGTTTTACTCTGGATTGCCTATTAAATTATTACCCACCTCAGGATTTGAAAAAAATTGTTAAACGTTCAGCTGGAATATTGAATGTTGAGATGGATGATGGCGGAGCGCTGGAACTTGCTAAAAGAAGTCGTGGCACACCTAGGGTTGCAAATAATCTACTTCGCTGGGCTAGGGATTATGCTCAAGTAAGAGCAGATAATTGTATTACTGCCAAGGTGGCATCTGATGCATTAGATATGCTTGATATTGATGAAAACGGACTTGATGAAATGGATAAACGAATTCTTGACGCGTTGGTTTTTCGTTTTAACTCCGGCCCTGTCGGAATTAAAAATATTGCTATTGCAGTTGCAGAGGAAGTTGGAACCATTGAAGAAGTTTATGAACCTTTTCTTATCCAGGAGGGGTATATGATGAGAACTAGGCAAGGAAGAGTAGCAACAGAAAAAACTAAAAAATTAATGGGCTGTGAAAGCTTAAATACTCAAAATTCAATAGATAGTCAACCAAATTTATTATAATTAGTCATATGTAATTAAAAACGGCAGGAGTTTAATGAAAACAATGCTGCTAAACAGGAGTCTTAATGAAAGCTTGGATTAAAAACCTACTGGTGCTACAGGCAGCAGATATTAGAACTAAAAAAATGAATCAACGTTTTAAAGAAATCCCTAAGGAAAAAAAAGAAATTAAAAATAGTTTATCTGCAGAAAAAGGTAAAGAGGCCAAAGCAAAAGAAGAATTATTAGAAGTCGAAAAAGAAATAAAAAAAATTGAATCAAAGATTGATGTAATAAAAGATAAGATAAAAACCTTGCTTGGCAAGTCGGCAATGGTTAAGAAAAATGACGAATATAAAGCTCTGCTTTCTGAAATAGAAACCTGTAAAGTTAATATAGGTGGATTTGAAAACAAGCAGATTGAAATTATGGATAGATTGGATGAACGTAAAAAAGCTTTGGATGCTGCTCAAAAAGCTTTTGAATATATGACAAGTGAAGTTGATGAAAATATGGAAGAGCTTGATGAACTTGCCGAAAGCCTTAAGACTGAAATAGATGAGATGTTAAGTGCCAGGAAAGCGTTGATTGGAAAAGTGAATCCTGACTTATTCCTTATGTATAATCGTCTAATAAAGAAGCCAGGTGAGCCTTTAGCCAGAATACGTAATAATACCTGCGGAAACTGCCACTTGAAATTGACACCGCAAACTCTGAATGATGCCAAGAAAGAAATGATTGCAAATTGTGATACTTGTGGTCATCTCATTTATTTTGCAAATGATTGAGATTGTATGAAAAGAAAATAGAACTTACGAGTCTAATGAGACCTATAAGTCCTATTTGAAAAGGAAAAATAGAGAGGTAGGCTTTTTGCCTACCTTTTTTTCATGATCGGGATATGGACCGACTTCTCATGCACGGCATGTGCAGCTTCCATCATAATTTCGCCCAGTGTTGGGTGTGCGTGTATTACTTTTCCAAGTTCTACTGCTGTCATATTCTGTTCGAGTGCGGTTACTGCTTCGGCTATTAAGTCTGTCGCGTGTGCGCCTATGATATGAACACCAAGAATTTTGTCATTTTTAGCATCAGCAATAATTTTACAAAAACCGACTGGTTCATTAATTGCCATTGCTTTTCCTAAAGCAGCAAACGGAAATTTTCCTATATTAACTTCAATGCCCTGTTCTGCGCATTGCTGTTGAGTTAATCCAACACTTCCTATTTCCGGATTAGTGAAGATACAACCGGGAACAAACCTGTCACTGAATTTATCATCATTGTTACAGGCATTTTCAGCGGCAGTGATAGCCATAGCACTGGCCAAATGTGCTAGTTGTATTCTACCAGTGACATCGCCGATTGCGTAAATATTTGAAACATTTGTTACGCATTGATTATTTACCGGTATAAAGCCTCTTTCATCAACATGTACACCTGCTGAGCTGACATTCAGTCCATCTGTAACAGGAAGACGACCAATAGAGACGAGCATGAAATCAGCGGAAAGTTCTTTTTTACCTGCTACTCCCGCGACACCTTCTTCAGTAACGGTTATATTTTCGAGAGGTTTGCCCGTGAGAACTTTTATTTTACGTTTTTTCAGTTCTCGACCCATTTGTTTGGAAATTTCTATGTCCAATTCGGGAAGGATATCAGGCAGCATTTCAACAACGGTTATTTCTGTACTAAGTTCTGAAAACAGACATGCAAATTCACATCCTATAACTCCACCACCGAGAATAATCAAACTTTTGGGTACATCCTGTATGTTAAGTAAGTCTGTTGAGTCTAGAATTTTTTGGGATTTTGGAATAAATCCCGGCATAGCAGGTTTCGACCCCGTTGCTATAATTGTATTTGTTGATGTTATTGTTTCAGTCTCATCTGTTTCAGTCGTAATAGTAATATTGTTTTTATCTTCAAACGAGGCAGTTCCGGAATAGACTACAACTCCGGCATTTTTTAAGAGACCACTTATACCGGCACGAAGCTTTTCAATAATTGAGTCTTTGCGGTTTAACATTGTATTCCAGTCAAAGGAAGCTTCACCGTCAATATTTACACCAAAATTTGATGCATGCCTTGCAGTTCTTAACGTATCTGTACATGCAAGAAGTGCTTTAGTAGGAATGCAGCCTACGTTTAGACACGTACCTCCAAAATGCTCTTTTTCTATTAAAGCTACCTTTGCGCCTGTTCGTCCGGCGTGAATTGCTGCTACATAGCCACCAGGGCCGGCACCGATAACACAAATATCATAGGATTCAGACATTATGTAATCTCCATTTATACCATAGGTATTTTGATTTATGATTTATTTTTATTATTTAAACATTGGGTTAATTATTTTCCATATCCATTAGGATTTTTCTGATGCCAGTTCCAAGCAGAAGAAACAATATCTTTTGCATTTTCAAATTGAGGTTCCCAACCGAGTTCCTTTTTTATAAGAGCCGAACCTGCTATCAGCCTAGCCGGGTCACCGGGGCGCCTTTTTACTATTTCTGCTGGGATAGGGTGTCCTGTAACTTCTCTTGCAACTTCAATTATTTCTTTAACGCTAAAGCCGTTGCCAGTTCCAAGGTTGTAATGACCGCTTCTGGGTGCATCTAAGGCAAGCATGTGCGCTTGTGCTAAGTCCGTGATATGGATATAATCTCTTAAACATGTACCATCCGGTGTGTCATAGTCATCTCCAAATATTTTGATGCTGTCCCTTTTGCCTAGAACGACCTGCAGTATGAGAGGGACAAGATGAGTTTCAGGGGTATGGTCTTCTCCAAAGTTTTCAGTTGCACCGGCTGCATTAAAATAACGCAGTGCCGTGTATTTTAAACCATGTATCTCACTGTACCATTTAAGCATTTTTTCAAAGATTAGCTTTGATTCACCATAAGGATTTATTGGGTTTTGAGGCGTTGTTTCTGTTATAGGCATTTTTTTTGGAATTCCAAATGTAGCAGCAGTGCTGGAAAAAACGAATGCTTTTACTTTTCCTTTTACAGCTGCATCAAGCAGATTAATACCGCTAGCATCATTATTACTAAAATATTTGCCAGGATTCAGCATAGATTCTCCTACGAGAGAAAACGCAGCAAAATGCATGATTCCATCAAAATTACCGTTTCCTACAACTTCAAGTACTAGCTTTCTATCAGCTAAATCCCCTTTGATAAAGTTTGCCCGTGAATCAATTGCTTCTTCATGGCCAGTAATTAAAGAGTCAAATACAGTAACTTCATGCCCGTGATTGAGCAGATATTCAACACATGAACTCCCAATATAACCGGCACCCCCGGCAACAATAATTTTCATTATATTTACTCCTGTGATAATTCTTTTTTATCTTCTATTGAAGTTGATTCTAATTTTTGATAGCCCCAGTTCAAAAGATTTTTTACAAACATATTTCTTTCTTTGCTGCTTTTAAAGCCGGTAACAACTGCTATTAATCTTTTTCCATCTCTATCACATGTTGCGGTTAAGCAGAAACCGGATCTTCTTATATAGCCTGTTTTTAATCCTGTAATTCCATTAAACTTATCTCTGACCAAGCGATTGGTATTTACAAGCATCATTGGCTTTTTTGAGCCTTCTCTGAAGTAGGCAAGACGTGTAGTTGCCCACTCTGTTACAGGTGGGTATTTTAGCAATTGCTCAGCAAGAAAAACTAGGCCTTCGGCTGTTGCCTTATTGTCTTCTCCGGAATACTTTTCGGGGAGACCGTCAGGGTTGGAAAAATGTGCATTTGGCATGTTAAGCTCTTTTGCCCGATTGTTCATTGCCTTAACAAATATACTAACATCTCCATTTCCAAGGTATTGTGCAACCAGATACGCTGAATCATTAGCGCTGCTTATCATAATTGTTCTCAAGAGCTCTTTTAAAGGAAATTTTTCTCTTGGGTCAAGATATACTTGGCTTCCGCCAATTCTGTATGCTTCATTGGTAACAGGGATTACAGTCTCAAGAGTAATATCCTTGTTTTTATTGTCGATGTCTTCAAAAGCCAGTAATACAGTCATCATTTTAGTCATTGAAGCAATTGGGACAGATTTTCGACATTTTTTTGCCCATAAGACCTTTCGGTTGTCAATGTCTACAAGAATACCTGTTTGGGCCATTTTACTTCTTTTTAAGGAAGGTATATCACCCCAAACGGCATATTTATAAATTAAAGCATTGTCTGCTTTTGTGCTCTTGACGCTGGTACTTTTTTCATTATTTTTTGTTAATTGACCTGAATTGGTGTCTTCTTGATTTTTTACTTTTTCCTGTTTAACAGTAGAAAGTTTCTTTGCTTCAGAAGGTGGTGCCGGGCTTTCAGTATTACTGTTTTTTGTAGTTAAAGAGTTAGTATCATAACTTACGTACCATTTATATAAACCATAAATGATACTTATCTGTATAATCAGTACTATCAAAAAAGTAATAAATTTTCTCATTATTAATCTCCGGCGGATTTATTCAGAGCAGCTATCAAAGCGTATATGGCAGCCCAGTCGATATTTGAGTTTTGTCCTGCTCCATAAAAAACAACTCCATCATGTTTTCTTTTTATTGTAACATATGCCATAGCTGTAGAGTCTGCAGATTGTCCTGTTGACTGTTGCTGGAAATCTTCAAGGTTGAAGTCAATTATTTTATTTGTCTTCTGGAGAGCATGAACCACTGCTGAAATAGGACCGTTTCCGTTGCCTGTAAGCTCTTCTGCTTTTCCATTAATTTCAATTTTTATTTTAATAGAAGTATCATTGCTGTTAGATTGTGACTGGTTAATATGTTCGATAGAAATGAACTTGTAAGGTTCAGTTATCTGGACAAATTTTTCTTTAAACAGTTCATAAACCTCATTTGAAGAGATTTCATTTCCTTTTTTATCAGCCAGTGCCTGGACGTATACACCGAGCTCAGGATGCATGGCTTTTGGTAAGCGAAGGCCAAAGTCTTTTTCCAAAACATAGGCAATTCCGCCTTTTCCTGACTGGCTGTTAATCCTGATTAGCTGTTCATACTTTTTGCCAACATCAAGAGGATTAATATGGAGATAAGGTATTTTCCAGTTAACACCGAATAGCTCTGTTGCTTTATCCTTATCCTGCATACCTTTTCTGATAGCATCCTGATGCGAACCCGAGAAGGCTGTAAAAACCAAATCTCCGGCATAGGGATGGCGTGGATGAACAAGTATCCCTGAAGATTCTTCAACGGTTTTAACGATTGAAGGCAGATTTGAAAAATCAAGATTTGTTTTTATTCCTCTTGAATGAAGATTTAGAGCAAAAGTGATGAGATCCACGTTACCTGTTCGTTCGCCATGTCCTAGAAGAGTACCTTCCACCCTATCAGCTCCTGCCAGCACTGCCAGTTCTGTTGCTGCTACTGCGCATCCCTGATCGTTGTGGGAATGTAAACTGATAATTGTTTCTTCTCTATATTTATAATTAGAGCAGAAATATTCTATCATATCTGCATAGTAGTTGGGAGGTTTTCTTTCTACTGTTGCTGGAAGGTTAAGGATAAAATCAGATTTGTTTTTTGGGTTCCATGCTTCTTTTACACGCTCGCTGAGCTCAATTACAAAATCAATATTGCTGTCTGTAAATTCTTCAGGTGAAAATTCATAAGAAACGTAGTCTCTTAATCCGGCGGCTTTGAGGTTTTCTACAACAAGCTTTGTTCCCTCTACAGCCATTTGCATTACTTCATCGCGTGTTTTATTGAAAACTATTTTTGAATGCAGATCAGATGTCGCTACATAGCAGTGAAGAATTGCATTTTTTGTTCCTTTTAAAGATTCGACGGTTTTTTCTATTAGATGTTTTCTTGCCTGAGTTAATACGGAAATTTTAACATCTTTAGGTATTAAATTGTTCTCAATAAGATTACGGACAAAATTAAAGTCATCTTTTGATGCAGATGGAAAAGCAATTTCTATTTCCTTAAATCCAATATTTGTAAGCATCTTAAAATATCTGCTTTTTTGTGCCGGATTCATTGGAATAGGTAATGCCTGGTTCCCATCTCTTAGGTCAACAGAACACCAAATGGGGGCTTTTTTAATAATATTGCCAGGCCATTTTCTATTTTTAATTTCCACTTTTTCAGGGTATTTGTAGTCAGGATAATTCTTCATTTTGCTCCTCAAAGTTTAACTTATTGATAGACAATAATGTTATATTATTTACTAAAGGGAAAAGATAAAAAAAGTATTCCAAGTTATTCAACGGAACATAATGTTGAATAATAGGGAAGGTTTATCTTGAAACTTTATTAAAACTATAATCTATATGTTTTATCCCTAATTTACACTAATAAAATGCT
>Ga0075121_1002156_pt1 | contig 11551 bp, 9 predicted proteins | sample AntAceMetag02UKG_FD_69793 | JGI IMG/M metagenome (GOLD analysis project Ga0075121, IMG submission 69793) | Saline lake microbial communities from Ace Lake, Antarctica - Antarctic Ace Lake Metagenome 02UKG | ecosystem: Environmental > Aquatic > Non-marine Saline and Alkaline > Saline | place... | reverse complement strand
AATAAGACGAACAGAATTGAATAGATGTGAAGAGCTTTTTTCATAGTAGAAGTTTCCTGTCGCTTTGGATATAAACTTAAAAAATATATGGAGGATAACCGATAAAAAAAATAAAATATTAATTAATATAGAATATATGCCTGTATAGATATTCTTGCAATCCCATAACAGGCGTATATGATTAAGAACCAGAAAAAAAAGCCAGTTTTCTGTTCAAATATCTCTATGTTCTTGATTGTTTTTTCTCTAGTCTTTTGTGGAAAAACTGTTACCAATAGAATTGTTAGCCAGAGTAAAAATAGTATCGGAATCAAAAGGTGTAGTTTAACTGCAGCATACCATTCTCCCGTTAAAATATGGCCAAAAGCGCGTGTTAGACCGCATGCGGGGCAGGGGGTTTTGGTAAATGAATAAAATAGGCATATATGGTTATATATATCAAAAATATGTGACAGTAATACAAACAGAGGAATAATGATAATAAAAAAGCATAAAAATTTCTGTCTCAAAATTGAAGAGAATATTGGAGTAAACTTCATGTTTTTCAATGTTATATTATTTAGTGTTCGTGCTAAATGCACTCACGGTTTTAAGTGTTAAGTAACCTCTGCTATGGATGAGGTTATCTTTAATTGAGGCTAAGATAGCGTGGTTTGTCCCTAAACCACCTTTTAAATCAGTCGTTTTCAATTCCCATACAGGTCAAAAGACTGACAGCTCGGAGAGCTGTCCCTACCTTATTCTTTTCATGTTATGTAATTGTTTATTTACATAACACCTAAACCTTAAATTTGATGCCAATAAAACTTTAATTTTTGGGCTTGATCATCGGGAATGGCACAATATCTCTCATTGTGGGTGCATCAGTTAAAAACATAACCAGTCGATCGATACCGATTCCTAGTCCACCAGTAGGAGGCATTCCGCAGCCGATTGCTTTGATAAAATCAGTGTCAAGAGGGTTGTCATCCCAGTCCTGATCTTTATCCTGCTTCTGATTTTGTATATCGCGCTGCTGTACAAAACGATTAAGCTGTTCTACAGGATCGTTAAGCTCAGAATAGGCGTTGGCCAGTTCAATACCACAAACCAGTGGCTCGAAACGTTCAACAAGTCTGTCATCACCTCTTTTAACTTTAGTAAGAGGACTTACTTCAATAGGATGATCAGTGATAAATGTTGGTTGAATGATGTGTTCTTCGCAAAGGTTTTCAAAAAGTTCAACAATACCGATACCCCATGAAATAGATGGAGCATGTTCGATATTATTTTTACTGAGTTCTACCTTGATCTCTTCTGCGGACATTTTATCAGCATCAATACCAGCGAATTCTTTTATTGCTTCCAACATTGTCATGCGTTTCCATGGAGCAGCAAATTCAAGTTCTTTTCCCTGGAATGTTAATTTAGTAGTACCGCATACGTCTTTGCATACATCTGATACAAGATTTTCAAGGCGCACCATTTGGTGGTTGTAATCTGTGTATGCTTCATACCATTCCATCATAGTAAATTCAGGATTGTGTGTGGCGTCAATACCTTCATTTCTAAAATTCTGGCATATTGTATATACTTTGTCAAAACCTGCTACGATATATCTTTTTAGATAAAGCTCCGGTGAGATTCGTAAAAAAGCTTCCTTGTTATCCAGTGCCCATATAGATGTTTTGAATGGGCGGGCTTCAGCACCACCATAGATAAACTCAATAGAAGGTGTCGTTACTTCAAGAAAACCTGCATTTTCCATGTGCTTTCTTACAGAAGTGAATATCTGAAAACGTTTTTTGATTCTTTCTCTATCTTCCTGGTCCAGCATCCAGTGTAGGTAGCGTTCCCTGTATTTTGTTTCTGTATCAGTTGAACGATAAAATACTTTGTCGTCAGTTTCTTTTCCCATGGGAATATGTACAACTGTTTTTGAAAGGATAGTAAGTTTTTGGACTTTGATGGACAGTTCGCCCATTCTAGTTCTAAAAACAGAGCCTTCAACGCCGATAATATCACCCATATCAAGTTGGGCTATCTGTTTGAATTCCTGTTTTGAAAATGGCTTGTTGTTAATGTACAACTGTATTTTTCCAGTATCGTCACGCAGATCAAAGAACATTGTTCTTCCCATTTTTCTGATAGCCCATATTCTACCTGCAGCTTTGCAGACTACCTGAATCTCTTCATCCTTTTTTTCCTGTTCTTCAGCTTTTTGAATAAGAGTATCTATTTTTTCACAGTTATCGAAACTGTAGGGATATAATATTGCACCTTCTGCCAGCATTGCTTCTCTTTTTTCAAGACGAGCACTGTCAAATCCAAATTTCTTGTAATCCATTTCTGCCTCATGGTAATATAGTTAAATCTTCTGATATTATATTTAAGTAAAAAGCTATAATATATTTACATTTAACAAATAATCGAATACGTGAGCAATATTTTATAAAAAGTTTGTATATATATTAATTAAAAATCATTCTCTTCTATAGATTCTTTCCTAATAAATAAATTTTCACAATTGATTCTATTGAAAAAGAAGATGTTTTCCTTTATTATTTTTTATAACTACAATAACCAATAAAGAAAGGAAAGTAGTAATGCGAAAATTATTTGGAAAGTCTAGTCTTCTCTTAGGTTTGGCTCTTATTTTAGTAGCTGTTTCAAGTTGCATTCATCATCCTGGCGGAATCGCAGCATCTTCTACCCCCATAGAAGGTAGAAAGTATGATAACTTAGGTGCAGCTGTTGGTACCAATAAAGTTATTTATATACTTGGAATACCAGTTACCAGTTCAAACTCCATATCGTCTGCCAGAGATGAGGCTATAAATAATAAAAATGGAGATGCCTTAATTAATGTTACAGCTTCAGGCTATCTTCATTTCTATCTTGTTTTCTGGACATATACAACTTCTGTCCAGGGAGATGTTATTAAGTTTAGAGGATTGTAGTTTAAACATTAAGGATGGATAAGAAAATAATATCCATTATTCGGAAGGTAGGGACAGCTCTCCGAGCTGTCAGCCTTTTGGCTTGTATTGGGAAACCGAGTTATTAATAAGGCGTTTTATGGACAAACCGCCTTGCCTTGCCTCAATTAAGGATTATCTCATCCATAATTGAGGTTATCGATTTCTTTTTTTATATTTTCAGAATAGTCCGGAATAGCTCCGAAAGAAGAAGCGACAAATCCTCCGACTTTAACAGCAAAATTTGCTGCTTCCTGTGGATTTTTCCCTGATAAGTAAGCATATAGAAAGCCGGCGCTGAAACTGTCACCAGCACCTACTGTGTCAGCTACTTTGACTTTAATAGAAGGAATTTCGATAAAGTTGTTGTTATGGTAGATTGCAACACCTTCACCTCCGCGAGTAATACAGACAAGTTCTATGTTGTATTTGTTACTGAGTTTTTCTGCAAAATCCTTTTCTGGCATTTCTTTATTGAAAAGTTGTTTTGAAAGGAATACAGCTTCCTCATCGTTTACTTTCACAATAGTAGATTTATGCAGTGAAGTTTCTATCCATTCTTTACGATAATATTCCTGTCTCAGGTTTACATCATAAAAAATATGTTTGGCAGAAATGTTTTCGAGGGTTTCAAATAAAAGTTTTCTGTTTGATTCTGTTCTTTGAGCCAACGTTCCAAAACAGAAAACATCCCAGTTTTCAGAAGACAGTTTGTTTAACTGTTCTTTTGTCAATACAATATTATCCCAGGCAGTGTCTTCATGAATAATATATGTAGGCATACCATCTCCGGTTAGTTCTACATCGACAGTTCCGGTTGGATACTTTTTTAGGACTGAAATATATGAATCGTTCATGTTAAATGATTTTACTTTATCCATAGCCTGATGTCCAAGATCGTCATCACCAAGAGCAGAAATTATATATGATCTCATCCCCATTTTTGCTAAATGGGCTGTAAGATTAAACGGGGCTCCACCGATATGCGCTTTGTTCTCAATAATATCCCAGAGTATCTCTCCGAATGATATAGCTTTCATAATTTGTGATCCTCTGTTAGTTCCGTTGTCCTGTCGATTTTTCATTAATTTGGTGTAAATAAATACATTATAATAGTTTTGAAGCGATATAGCCGAGTATATAGGCGAATATCAGTAAAAAACCGCCCAAAAACAGGAACCATAATCCAAATTTACCGAAGTTTTTATATTTAGGGGAGGTTTTAAGTATATAGAAAGGGACAAAATAGAGGATTATGGCGGTTAACGGACCGCATACTTCCTGCATGATCTTTTCAATATTCATATTTGCTACGGCCACAAATAAAAGAACAATTCCAATGGCGACGTTTATCATTAATAGAGTTTTTCTGCTATTGGCTTTTTCTAAAACATCGTCTATGGAAAGGTTGTTTTTGGATGACTGCAGATATTTTTTTATCAGATTTTTCGCTATTTCTTTTGCTCCTATATAGTAGCCGAGAAAAGATGTAATTATGGCAAAAATAGCAATAAACGGAGCGAAATATTTTAACATCCTGGCTTCATACATTGTTGATAGAACCAGTAGTATGGATTCATTGCTGTTTAAAGCCTTCCGTACGACGGTGGGATTAGTGGCCATTACGCAGGAAATGGTAAAAAATATAGTGAATCCAAGAAGAATAAATTGAGCTATTTTTATTGTTCTATACGCTGTAACTTCTGCAGTTTTTAAGTCTGTTTGTTTTTTATAGGTTGTAACCATTGTTGTTATAGGCGGAAAGAACATAGCGGCAAAAATCAATATAGGAATATTATAAAAGAAAGTAGATGTGAATGTATCTATTGACGGCACCCGGGTTAAGTTGGTTATATCCCAGTGGGGAATTAGATAAAAGGCTAAAAATATTAACATCAAAATTAAAGGAAAAGTAATTATACTCATGATTTTGATAATCACTTTTTCATTACAGGACATCAGACTCAAAAGAATACATAATATTAACATCGGGAACCAGATTGTTTCATTTAGGTGCGTTGATGTAACACCCAGATTGAAAAGAAATGAACCTACTGCAACATTCAACCCGATTATATAAACCACCAGATATAAAAAAACTAAAATGAAAAATAATATTGCCATTATCAGCGAAAACTTTGAGCCCAGGTGTTCTCTGATAATACCGGGATAATCTTTCGGTTTTTCCGAGTCTATTGCCAGTTTTGCGTAAATCTTATGACTTATGTATGAAAAGGAGAATGCAACGACTGCAGAAAGGAGAAAACATTTTACGCCGCCAATTCCTGCCTGAACAGGAAGAAACAATATTCCAGCGCCAATACCGGTTCCGACAAAGCTCATAGACCATGCAAACGATTCGAACTTTCTTATCTTTTTCATAGATATTTGTCTTTTTTTAATTAATATTGCTTAATGTTTAGTACCTAAATTTCTAAGTTTTACACCATTTTTGAGATCTAACTCAATTTTTTCTAACGATATGCCTCTAGTTTCTGGTACGAAAAATTTGACAACCAAAAACGAAAGAACGGAAATTCCTGCATAAACAAAAAACATGCCGCTTCCACCTAACATGTTCATTAGAGTAAGTGAGTATCTCACAATAATGAAAACGAAAAATATGTTTGAAAGAGTTGTTATTGTAATACCAATATCTCTGCATTCCAGTGGAAAAATTTCAGCGCATAATACCCATGCAATAGGGCCTATTGAAAAAGCAGCGCCAATAATGTAGAGCAAACACGAAACAAGCATAATCATATGCCCCACGGTGCCCATATCTTCAAGAGCAAACATAGTGCCCATCACAATAAGGGTAAGTGTTATTATCGTTATTCCGGCATACAGCAGAGGCTTTCTGCCAAACCTGTCTATAAGTTTAACGCCTAGTAGCGTGAAAATTACATTTACAATTCCTATTAAAATAGTTCCTGTACCTGGATTGGAAATCCCTGCTTTTTTAAAAATAATTCCTGAGTAATATATTATCCCGTTTATTCCTGTTAGCTGTTGAATTGCCATTAGGGCTATACCTAAAAAAACAGCCTTTATAAAGAAACCTTTTTTCATCATACTTAAAGCACTGGTGGTTTCTAGCTTTTTATCCTGTCCAAGACTCTGATTTATTTCTTTAAGTTCCTTTTCAACTTCTTCCGGTGAGCTGAGTGTTTTGTTTAATATTTTTAATGCTGATTCTTGTTTTCCTTTAAGAAGTAGCCATCTTGGTGTTCTTGGGATAAAAAATGACAGGACAAACATCAATGCTGCTGGTAATGCTATTATTCCAAGCATTGGCCTCCAGGATTGATAATGATGCCCAATATAAGCGTTGCTGCAGTAAATCCCACAAATACCAATAGTTACATACAACTGGTAAAGAGAAATCATGGAGCCTCTTATTTTTGTAGGTGCTATTTCAGAGAGGTATAAGGGGACAACAAACGATGCTGATCCAACTGCTAAACCTATAAAAAACCTTGTCCAATAAAAGATAAAATATGTCTGTGTTATAGAACCAAGTATTGCGAAAACAGTAAAAACCGCCCCGGCGATAATTAGAGTATTTCTTCTGCCTGCAGTTCTGGCAAACCACCCACTGATAATAATTCCAACTGCAGCGCCAATAAGCATTATGCCGGCATAAGATTCACCCTGTGAAAGTGTTAGATGCCAATCGTTTACAATGAATTCAAACGAGCCGTTTATAAACCCTTGGTCTAAACCAAACAGTAATCCTCCTAAGGCACCTATAAAACAATAAATGATTGTACGCGTCTTTACTTTGTTTTTGGGAATATCTTTACTCATAATCCTGTTAAACCTTTCTTTTTGTAGCTATTATAGTTATAAGTTTTTTAAAATGTATCTGTGTAATTAGTTATATTTTAATTTTATATCAAGCCAAACAGCGGATGAAGCATCTGGAGGCATCCGCCAATCACCGCGTGGAGATAGTGCAATAGTACCAACTTTTGGGCCATCAGGGATGCAATTTCTTTTAAACTGTTGAGAAAAAAAGCGGGAAATAAAAAACTTAAGATATTTTTCTATTATTTCAGGGCTATAAACATTTTTAAACGCGATGTTTGCAAGTGCGTTAATTTTGTCAGGGGAGGCGCCGTATTTTACTGTGTGATACAAAAAGAAGTCATGCAGTTCATATGGGCCGATTATGTCCTCTGTTTTTTGAGCTATTTCGCCTTGTTTATCTGGTGGCAGCAGTTCGGGACTCACCGGTGTGTCGATAATATCAGTAAGAGTTGTTTTTAAAGCTGGTTCAGATTTGTTTGCATTCCATTCTATAAGATATCGTATTAATGTTTTAGGTACACCGCAGTTTACGGCGTACATGGACATATGGTCTCCGTTATAAGTAGACCAGCCGAGAGCTATTTCTGATAGATCACCGGTGCCGATAACGATACCTCCTTCTTCATTGGCAGTATTCATTAGAAGCATTGTGCGTTGTCTGGCCTGAACATTTTCGTAAGTTGTATTTTTTACTGACGTATCCAGCTTTAAAAGTTTAAATTGTTCTTCGCATACATCTTTAATATTAATCTCTCTTATTTCACAACCAATCGTTTTGCACATGGCAATGGCATTGTTATATGTTCTATCTGTTGTGCCAAATCCAGGCATTGTAATTGCAATAATATCTTTTGGAGATTTATTTATCAATTTATGAGCGACTTTTGTTACGAGTAGGGCAAGCGTTGAATCAAGTCCGCCGGATATACCAATAACAGATTTTTTAGCTTTGGTGTGTTCGAGCCTTTTAGCCAGGGCGGAAGATTGAATATTGAAAATTTCAGAACATCTTATATCCTGTTGCTCCGGATTTGACGGAACAAATGGATGTGGATTTATCTGCCTTTTTATTTTTGTTATTTGATTGATGTTTTTAATATTAATTCTGCGGTATTCTTTGAATTGAGGCATCAAAGTTTTTAGATTATTTCCTGAAACGCCAATTGAGCTTTCAGATGTGCGGGTTGCAAGAATACGTCGACAGTCAATATCAGAATATGAAATATAATTTTTTTTCTGAAATCTATTATTTTCGTGTATTAATGTGCCGTTTTCTGCTGTTAACGCGTGTCCGCCATACAAAACATCGGACGTAGATTCAGTTACTCCGGCAGAGGAATAGATATATCCACATATACATCTGGCGCTTTGGCTTCTAATTAACTCGCGTCGGTATTCTGATTTTCCTACAAGCTCATTGCTTGCAGAAAGATTCGCGATGACTGTAGCTCCGGCTAAAACATGATATGAACTTGGCGGAATTACTCCCCATAAATCTTCACAGATTTCAACTCCTAGCTTAAACTCTTCACTGAGTTCAAAAATAATATTTGTTCCAAATGGGATATGTTTACCAAAAAAAACAATTGAATCATAGGAAAAGAGATCTGTATGTGGAGTAAACCAGCGTTTCTCGTAAAATTCTCTGTAATTCGGAAGATTTGTTTTTGGAACAATACCCAGAATCTCACCTTTATGAATTATTGCCGCACAGTTGTATATTGAACTATTATGAAGAATTGGAAGTCCAACTGCTGATACAATATTCAGCTTTCTTGTATGTTGTGCTATGTAGTATAATGCGTCTTTAGCTGAATTTAACAGCGCGGATTGATTAAAAAGGTCTCCGCATGTATAGCTGGTAATGCATAATTCGGGAAAAACAACCAGTGCTGAAGATTTACTGTCTGCTTCCTGGATACATTTAATAATTTGTTTAGTGTTATATTTTACATCCGCTACACGGATTATAGGAACAGCAGAAGAGACACGATAAAATCCAAACATATGTTTTCTCCTTTTTCTATATTTGCTAGAATCAAGTTAAACGTGTTTTTGCATATGGGGAATATGATTATTTGCTTCTCTACAGTTTGAAAAGCAAATATCTATACTATTGAATTAGTTCTTTAATATATATTATATCCGATTTATGTGTAATTTTAGTGTTAATGTCGGGATTTTCTACAAGATAAACAGGAAAACCCGCATTTTCCATCGCACCGGCATCATCTGTTACAGTTGATTTATCCTGTAGAAGCTTTCTATAAGCTGACTTTAGCTCATCAAATTTAAACATTTGTGGTGTTTCTACAGCCCAGAGATTTGCTCTGTTAATGTTTTTGACGACTTTTCCGTCATTTTCAGTGCGTTTTACTGTGTCGTTAATTCTTTTTGCAGCAATGCCACTACCTCTATGTTTGCAGGAGTCAAGGCATTTATAAAGCAGTTTTTTGTTCGCCAGTGGCCTGGCGGCGTCATGGACGGCTACGAACTCAATATTCTCAGGTAGTGCATTTAGGCCGTTTATGGCAGAGTTATAGCGTTCTGCACCACCAGCTGCATAAAGAAATTGATTTTTTGGTATAAATTTATCAGCAATCTTTTTGTATTTTTCAATTAGGGTTGAGGGACAGACCAGTACTATTTGGTTGTCTGGGCATGTATCACGGAAGTTCAGTAAAGAATATATAAAAACCGGATATTCATCAATATATTCGAGAAGTTTATTTGTTCCTCCGAAGCGAGTACCGGTTCCACCGGCGACGATTATAATTCCAAGTTCTTTATTCATGATACACATTTTTTGTTTTTTCTTTTAAGTCTAAATAGATTTTGTTGTATTTATATGGGAAAAGGTCTTTAGCTGTTTTTAAATTTAACATGCTCTGTTTAATTTTTCCAAGTCTAAATTGAGCTAGGGCTAAATCATAGTAAAAAGCGGCGCGTTTTGGAGAACGTAATACAGCTTCTTTATAATATTTTTCAGATAGACTCCATAAATTTCTTTCTCGGGCTGCATTCCCCGCTGTAGCCCATGGAAATGGTGAATACGGCAACAACGCTGTACAGATATTAAGTGAATGATTGATTTCTTTCATAGGTACTTTGTCTTTTACAATTTTCAGGTTTGTTACATCAAAGGTAGAGTTTAAACGATTCAGATTTTGTAAAGCTATATCTCCCGGAATTCTATTTAATGATAATATGATTGTGCTTGCCACAAGAATCAGTGCCAGGATGTTCCAGACAATAAAAATGGTTGGTGCTTTGACTACATTGTTATCTTTCGAAGTATCGCCTTCCGGCAATAACATTAAAGCGGTGATAAGAATACCGGTGGCGACAGTTGCCGGAATTTGGATATTGACATCGAGTAGAGAATGAATGGACCATGCAGTCCATCCTAACAAGAGAGGAAAACTCAAGTGTTTATAGAATTGTCTGTTATGGATTTTATATATTCTGCGGGTTATGACTAGTACAGGATATATAAGTATTGCTATAGCACTTAAAAAGGCTAAAATTCCGGCTTGTGATCCCATTGATAGAATAAAATTGTGTGGCATATGGGGGGCTTCTGCGCTTGCTAATTTTTTTAGAAACGTATAATTATGAAAAAAATCGCCCCATCCGCCTCCGGTGATAGGGTTTTTGAGTATCATTTGAATAGCAGTTTGAAAATAATCCAATCGAACACTTGTAGTATCAAGTAATGTGCCTTTTTTGCTGAAATATATAATAGTGAAACAAAGCATAACTGATCCGGCTATCAGCAAACTAAGTTTGATTTTTCTGGGAAATGGCAAAATAAATATTAATAGAACAGCAGCACAGAAAAATGACAAAAATGCGGCACGGCTGCCTGTTAGGAAAAGTGCGTAAAAAAGAATAAAAGCGAAGATAATTGTAAGTATGTATTTCAAAAAAATATTTTTTGTTTTTTTAAAGATAAACCACAGGCATAATGGTAATGTAAGCAGTAGGTGAGCTGCAAAACTGTTACTTATAGCAAAAGTTGAAAAGACTAAGTTGTTTTTATCAAATAGTCTACCTTTGAGGCTGGAGGTAATGGAAACCCCCTTTTCTAATATGTTAGTAAGGACATAATTCTTTGTTTCTGCTAAACCGTAATGGTATTGATAAATCCCGTATACTGCTATTAAGACAGAAGAAATAATAACAGCATAAATAAACCAGTTTCGATGAGTTTCGCTATTCAATTCAAGCAGTCTGAAAACTACAAATGCAAACGCAGCAAGTCCAAGCAGATAAGTACATTCTAAATATGCAAAATCTAGGCAGCTGGATTTTATTATTCCTAATAATGCTACAAGTGATAATATTGCCCAGAGAAAGGGCATTACTAGATTTGAATAATTTTTATATATTCTACGTGGATGATTAAACAATAGTAAAATTGTTAATAATAGAACTGTGCCTGATATTAGAGCAAAAAGTATAGCCGGCCAGGAGAAAAAGACCCAGGAGGGCAGAGAGAAGGGGAAGTAAGTTGCTTCTGGTAAAGCAGCTGGATTCCCGAATTTAAAGGGGAGCAGAAAAACAAAGATGGACATAGAGAGAACAAGAAATCCGGGCATAGTGTTTTTCGCAGTAGTGCTTTTATACATATAAGTCAACTTTTGGCTAAAAATTCTTGTTTTTATTTAGGCTCATCGTAGAGACGCAAAATATTGCGCCTCTACTTAGTGTCTGTGCTGAAAGCACATAAAGTTTTAAGTTTTAGGTGTTAAGGTTTAAGTGAACCCATCGAATGTTTT
>Ga0075121_1002151_pt1 | contig 11568 bp, 10 predicted proteins | sample AntAceMetag02UKG_FD_69793 | JGI IMG/M metagenome (GOLD analysis project Ga0075121, IMG submission 69793) | Saline lake microbial communities from Ace Lake, Antarctica - Antarctic Ace Lake Metagenome 02UKG | ecosystem: Environmental > Aquatic > Non-marine Saline and Alkaline > Saline | place... | reverse complement strand
AATGCCATCTTTAATAGACAAAAATATTTAAAAAAAATGTTTTTCGACTGCTCGTTAGTTTTTTTTGACTTTTCCGGGGGTATATTTGAGCACAATTTAAAGTGAAGGTTGTGTCTTATGCCAGATAAAGGATTTATTCAGGTTTACACCGGAAACGGGAAAGGGAAAACGACAGCGTCGCTTGGCGTTTCCTTGCGTATTCTTGGATGCGGTTTAAAAGTTTTTTTTGCTCAGTTTATTAAAGATGGAAAAAGCGCTGAATTTGAATCCTTGAACAAATTTGGCGATGCCTTTGTTCATAAGCCTTATGGTGGCGGGCGTTTTTTGCGCGGAGCCGCATCTTTGGAGGACATTGGCGCGGCCCGCAAGGGATTAGATGAATGCGCCGAGGCTGTTTCTTCTGGAGAGTTCGGCTTGGTTGTTTTTGATGAAGCGAACTCTGCCGTAAAAGCAGGCTTGTTTTCCGCAGAAGAGTTGCTTGAGGCGCTTTCGCGCAAACATGTCTGCACGGAAGTTATTGTGACAGGCAGGGACGCCACTCCAGAGTTAATCGAATTTGCTGATCTTGTGACTGAAATGAAAGAGATCAAGCACTACTGGAAAAAGGGAGTGCAAGCAAGGAAGGGCATAGAAAAGTGAACCAGACATCCTTGTGTTTCTTTGACTGGTGGAGAGATCATTCTTCAGAATTTGAGGCAGTTCTCTTTGATGTGGACGGCACGCTTATTTCTGGCAGCCAGCTTTTGCCTGGCGCTGACGCAATGATTGCCTGGCTGAGGAAAAATAATTTCCCATTTTATCTGCTTACAAATGACGGCAACCATTCGTTGGAGGAAAAAAGCGGGCTTTTGTCTTTGGCGGGACTGCAAATAGCGCCGGATGAAATAGTTTCATGCAGCTCGGCTCTTGAAAGTTATGTGGAAAAGAACAATCTTCATGGCGGACTGGCCTTTGTGATGGGCGATCTCGGAAATCCTGACTATGCGGAGCATGCGGGCTTGAAGGTCACGCGCAATGTGGATGAGATCGACGATTGCGCCTGTGTTATAGTTGGCGAAGGCAGTTATGATTGGCGCAAAAACATAAACGCCGCAATCAACACAATAATCCGATACCCGGGGCGGCCTGTCATCGTTCCGAATCCTGACAGTTACTGGCCCAACGGGCCAAGCGGCGAAATTGGGATAGGCGCAGGCGGGAAAGCCCGTTTTATGAAGTCGATTCTTTCTGAAATGGGAATTGACCTAGAGATCACATACCTTGGCAAGCCGTATCCTTCAATTTTCGAATATACTTTTTCTCTCTTGAAAAAGCGCTTCGGGCTTCCGGGCGACATGCCAAAGGAGAAGCTGATAATGTTTGGAGACAATTTGCGGTCGGACATCCTTGGGGCAAACAATGCGGGCTATACTTCAATTCTTATGCTTACTGGAGTCACAGGCATTGAGCAGGCTGAAAAAGCCGAAGGCGGGCTCAAGCCTGATTTTATCTTTGAATCTTTATAATCTTCACGCTATAATATGTTTTAGGATGAGCAAGCTGGAAGGTTTCTTATGTTTATAAAAAGCACGGTGTTATATTTCATGCTGATTGCAGTGTCGGTTGTGATGATTGTGCTTTTTGCGTGGTTCAACGCCGACAGCTACAGAAACAACATAATTGCTCAGACCCAGCGCCAATTGTCATTGACAGCGGAAGCTCAAGCGATGCAAATTGAGTCGGAACTGAAAAGAATTAAATCGGATCTGACTCTTTTCTCTAAACTCAATTCTATTGTCACTTGGCTTAAGTCTCCAGAAAAGGTTGATTTCGCGACCAGCAATAGACTTATAGCAACCATTGGGGAACATTTGTTGGAAACAATCAACGGCTCTTTTTATATTATTGATTCCAAAGGGATTGTGCTTGCGAGATTTCCCGGGAAAGAGTACTATGAAACAAAGAAACAAGATTATTCCCAAAAGCCTGGCGTTGCATATGTGTTGAAGCATAGAACACGATATGTCAGCGATATTTTTAAAGCCGCTTCCGGCAAGCTTTGTTTTTCAATTTGCAATCCAGTTTTTGACGGCTCTAGATTTATAGGCATTGTCCGCACCCTCGTTTATTTGGAGGCCATTGACAAAATGCTGGAGCACATTAATGTGTCCAGAAAAGGTTATGCGTGGATTATAGATTCAAATAAAATGTTGATTTGCCATAAGATCAAAAGTCAGATAGGCAAGGATAAGATAAAAATAATGAAAGAGCATTTTTCTGGCGAAGATTGGTTGGCTCTTGACAACACAATTGAAAGAATGATCAGAGGCGAAACTGGCTCCGGAATATATAATTATACATCTTGGAGTGACAAAAAACTTAAGCTTGTCAAGAAAGTTCTGGCTTTTGCGCCTGTAAAAGCGGGCCGGATCAAGTGGGGGCTTGCTGTTTCCGAAGACTATAGCTATGTGATGGCGCCAGCGAGGGAATATGTCAGGAATCAGATTTCCGTGGGACTTCTTCTGCTTGTTATTTTTATTCTTTGCGGAGTGACTATTCACAGATACCGCTCGGAAACAATCAAGTTTGAGGCTTTGGCCAAGACTAATGATGAGCTTGAGGTCAGCAGGAAGAGGCTTCAGGAGATTATAGACCATTCTCCAGCTTTTATTTACATCAAAGACCGCGATGGCAGATATCAATTGGTGAACAAGCTTTTTATTGACTATCTGGGCAAGTCTTTGGGTGAAGTGCTGGGCAAGACCGATTTTGACTTGTTTCCTCAAGATGCTGCAAATATTCTGGTGCAGAACGACTTGAAAGTGTGGAAAGAAAAGAAGCCTCTTCAGAGAGAGGAGACCATCAGTGGGAAACATTATCTTGGGACTAAATTCCTGTTGCCGGACAGCGAAGGCCATTTAGACTCGTTGTGCGGAATATCCATTGACATAACGGGACTGAGGGAGAAGGCAAACGAATTGAACCAGGCAAAAGAGCAGGCGGAATGCGCAAACCGCGCCAAAAGTGAATTTCTTGCCAATATGAGCCATGAAATACGCACTCCCATGAACGGAGTTATAGGAATGGCGGAGCTGCTGATAAACACGGAGCTGGATCCTGAACAGATAGATTATGTGGAGACTATAAATGTTTCTGCCGGGGCATTGTTGCATGTGTTGAACGACGTGTTGGATTTTGCGAAAATAGAAGCCGGTAAAATGGAATTGCACCCGGAGCCTTTCAACTTGCGGGAGCTTATGCATGAAATAAGACAGCTTCTCATTTTGCAGGCTAGCAGCAAGGGGATTGATTTTATCATTCATTATCCACCTGAAATTCCCGAGCATGTAATTGGCGATTCAGGAAGGATCAGGCAGGTTTTTCTTAACATCTGCGGCAACGCCATTAAATTTACAGACGAGGGGCAAGCTTTGCTTGAGGTAAAGTGCGCGAGCAATGACTCAGGAACAGTTTGTTTTAAGATTAGTGTAAGTGATACTGGAATTGGCATTGAAAAAGATAAATTGACAAAAATCTTTGAAAAATTTACTCAAGCAGACTCTTCCGCTGCAAGGAAATATGAAGGCTCTGGTTTGGGATTGGCAATAACAAAAGCCTTGATTGGCATGATGGATGGATCTATTGATGTGCAGAGCGAAATTGGCAAAGGCTCGGTGTTTACAATTGAATTTGCTTTGCCGTTGGATAAATGCGCGGAGCCACGCCTGGAAAGTTTGAGCGACATAAAAAACAAGGGAGATCAGATTGAAGCCCAAAAGGACATAAGAAATTGCTTTGCTCTTGTAGTGGAAGACAATGCAGTGAACAGAAAACTAGCCATCAAGGCTCTTGAACAACTGGGATGCAAGGTTGACAGCGCAAAGGAAGGCTTGGAGGCTCTCAATAAGTTTAAAAGCAATAAATATGACATTATTTTCATGGACTGCCAGATGCCTGTTCTGGACGGTTTTCAGGCGACTCGGGAAATCCGTCTAATTGAAGAAGAGTCTCAATGCGGACATATTCCCATAGTGGCGCTTACTGCGCATGCCATGAAAAAATACCGTGAAGAATGTTTTAATGCCGGAATGGATGACTATATTTCCAAGCCAATGAAACAGAAAGCCTTGACTGATGCTTTGAATAAATACTGCGCTTGAGTTTATTCTCAGCTTACCCAGCGTGTTGCTATTTGTGTGTATGCGTCTGTCGCTTCATATATTTTGTTTATATAACAGAACTCATCGGTCTGGTGGCATTGAGCGGCTTCGCCGGGGCCGAGCGCCACTGTTGGAGGAGCTCCGAACGCCTCTCGCAAAGCTGACGCGTCCGTGAAGTATGTCACTCCTTTGGGTGTCGGAGGTTCTTTAAGGCAAGGAGTCATTATTTTGAACACTTCCTGAATCCAGTCGTTTTCCGGATCGGAAAATATCCCGCTTGCGTTGACTGTTGGAACAATCTCAATGTCTTTTCCCAGGTATTCGCGCAGGTCGTCGATCAGTTCCTGATTGTTTTGTTCCGGGATCGTTCTTATGTCAACATAAAAAGCTGTATGATCAGGGACTAAATTATAATTTATGCCGCCTTCTATTTTTCCTGTGTTAAGTGTGGGCATTCCGAGCACAGGGTTGGGCGCGCATTTGAATTTGTAGTCGCGAAGCTTTAGAATGGCTTCGGCTGCTTTATAAATGGCATTCACGCCTTTTTCGGGCATAGAGCCGTGCGCTGTTTTTCCTTTGGCTGTCATTTTGAGCCATAAAGCCCCCTTGTGTCCGATCATCGGATAATTCGAGGTGGGTTCTCCAATTACTAAAGCCCCAGCTTTGCCTAGAACTTTTTTTTCCACAAGAATGTTTGCTCCTTCACAGGCGTTTTCTTCGCCTGCTGTGATGACCAGCTTCAGCCCCGCTTCTCTATTGTCTATTTGAGAAACGCGAAGAGCCGCGACCACCATTGCGGCCACTCCCGCTTTCATGTCCGAGGCGCCCCTGCCGTACAATTTATCGCCGTGTATTTCACCGCTTGCCGGATTGCGCTTCCATTGCGCGTCGCCGAATGGCACCACATCGACGTGTCCAGAAAAACAAATCGGCAATTTTCCTTGCTTTCCGGACAGTCTTGCTATCAGATTTGCTCTTCCGGGGGCGAGGTCATGGTATTCAGTTTTAAAGCCGGCGTCTTTAAGAATATCGCCAATAAATTTTGAGCATTCAGTTTCATTTCCATTGACAGTGTTAATGCCTATTAGCTTTTGAGTCAATGAAACTGGATCAATATCCATATTTTTCATAATTGCAACGTTTTTTAAATATCTTCGAGATTTTCAGTGGATCCAGCTTCGCGCGAAATGGCAACGCGTCCAGACCGGGCTACTTCGATCAGGCCGTAATCTGAGAGAAGGTCAAGCAGATTGTCGAGTTTTTCTGCGCGCCCGTGAACTTCTATGCCCAGTTCGTCTTTATGCACTGAGACAATATTCCCTTGAAACAGTTCCGCAATTTGAACAATTTCCGCGCGTTTGTCGCAGGGAGCTTTTACTTTTATCAAAGCAAGCTCGCGTTCAAGGAACTGGCGCCCTGTAAGATCGGTCACTTTTATGACGTCTATAAGTTTGTTGAGCTGTTTGTCTATTTGCTCAAGCACTCTTTCGTCGCCGGTGGTGACTATGGTCATTCTTGATATTGTCGGATTTTGCGTTTTGTTTACAGTCAGCGAGGATATATTGTAGCCGCGTCCGCTGAAAAGACCTGCCACGCGCGCCAAAACTCCGAATTTATTTTGAACCAGAACTGAAATTGTGTGTGTTTCATCCATATTGGCAAAACCTTTCTTCTATAATTTATTCTTAACAATATCTTTCAAAATGGCAAAATGCCAGAATCCTTGTCAAAATTGTGGAGCTAATTCAACATTACCTGTCCGCCGGTTACAGGAATCGCCTGGCCTGTCTCGTATTGTTGCTCAACTGCGTAGATGATGGCTTTGGTCACATCCGACGGGTCGCAGCCGCGGTTCATTGGGATTTTGCTTTCGTAAAATTTCTTCACGTCTTCAATTGTTTTTGCGCCAGGCACTTTATTGCTGTTCAGGTATTGAACAAAGAGGCCTCTGTCCGAATCGCTCCACAGAGGGCCGTCAAAAAAGTTGCCGGGACATACGCTGTTTACTTTTATTTTGTCATCTATAAGCTCCAGAGCAAAGCTTTGCGTCAATCCGATAGTTCCGAATTTGCTTCCTGCGTAAGCTCCGTTCCGGTTGCTGCCTGCAAGGCCGCTTTTTGAGTTGATCTGGACTATGTCTGTCCAGGCTCCGCCTTCGGCGTTCTGCTTCGACATTGCTTGCGCAATATATTTTACGCACAGAAAATAGCCGGAATAGTTTACGTCTGTGACAAAGTCCCAGTCTTTTTTGTCAAGGCTCTTTACGGAGCCAGCTCTCAGCACTCCGGCGTTTGCCACGAAAAGGTCAAGGCCGCCGCACAATTCCACTAGGCGGCCGGTCATTGCGGAAACAGATTCTTCGCTGGAAATATTCACCTCAAGCGCAAATGCCTTGTTTTTGCCGAATTTTTCGCAGAGTTTTCCCGCCGTTTTTTCGGCTCCATCGATGTTAAGGTCGGCGATTGCAACAGTCGCTCCTTGAGCAGCCAGGTTTTCGGCGATGCCCAGGCCGAAGCCCTGAGCTCCGCCGGTGACCACGGCTATCTTTCCTTCAAGCTTGCCTGACACTCCGCCTGATGCAACTTTTTTGCGGTAGGATTCGACTTCCCAGTTTTCTATAAACGACCTGTGAGAGTCAGAAAGGAACTTCGGTCCCCCGAAAGCGGCAGTCATTTGCTGAACGAGTCCGGCGTCTTTGGCCAGCTCTGCAACTGTGAGCGCGTCTTTGTATGTTTTGCCCGCGCAGAACACCGCTTTGCCGGGAACTGAAACAACCAGAGGCTTGCAGCCTTTTTCCGCTTCAAAGGCTGCTATTGCGTCTTTGTCCGGGTTGTCAGAGATCAGCGCAAAGGATTTGGCGTAAACTATGTGGTCTGGCGAGAGCGGGCCTTCCGACACGTTAAAAGGTGGGAGGCTGACCACTGCCATGCGGCTTGATCCGTCGCCAAGCAGAGTGCGGAGCTTGGGCGCTGTTTCTGTGACAAATTTTAGATTTTTTTGCTCAGTTTTCAGTTCGGTCGAGACACAGAGAGCTTCGCAATATACGGTCAGCTCGTCCATCATCTCAGAATAAATGCCCTTTATTTCCTCTTCTGTGTCAGAACTGACAAATACGCCGTGATTCTGGAGCATCACAACGTTTGGCTTCTTTCCTTTTTCAGCCGCGTATTTTTCCACTTCCGAGGCAACATGCCTGGCCAGGGTAAAGCCTGGATCCACATAATCCACCCACAATGCGTCGGGAAAAAGGTCCGCGCATTTTGATTTGCCTTCTTTGCCGCAAGTCAAGGCGTTAACCAGCCCGGGATGCAAATGAACTACATACTTATAGGGCAGGGCCTCGTGCAAAGGAGCCTCAACTGAAGGGCGTCCGGCGGAGTCGTGGCATACAGCGTCCGCCATCATTTTTTTCACTATTGACTCGCGTTCGGAGGCGTCAGCGGAATTGACGTTGAACACTTCCCTTATTTTTGCGCGATCCATTTTTACAAAATCGTTTTCTTTTATTTCTGCCAGGGCAATTCCGCTGGGTTTTACATATAGGTTTTTCTCGTCTTTATAAGAGGTGTTCCCGCCGCCGGCAAGCACAAATTGAGCGTTTGCTCCATACATGCGAGACAGTTCAGTTATGACTTTCAGTGACATATTGTTTCCCTTTTTTTTTAAATGCCGATTTCAGGTTCCAGAAAAGGTTCGGCCGTTTTGTCGTCTTCTCTATTCGAAAATATATTCTTTAAAACTATTATGCTTTCTATAATCATCCAAATTTCAAGAACCATTATAATAATGCCTATTCCAAGCAGGAGCCAGTCTTTTGATAAATAAAATCCTTTGATAGTGTCTGTCATTGCCCAGCCAGTCATAAATATCATAAACACCATGGGCAATAGCGTGAAAACAATTGGATACTTTTTCTTTGCCAGATAAACTGTCACCACGAGCAAAGCCAATCCGGCTAGAAGCTGATTGGTGCATCCAAACAGAGGCCAGAGCCTCAAAGCTCCTTTGCCTGAGCCATTGTGAAATGCAAGCAAAAATGCGGTTGTCACGGCAATCAGCGTGGCGGGATGCTTTCCGGCCAGAAAAGGAACCTTGCATAATTTTGCCAATTCGCCAACAATGTATCGCTGAATCCTGGTGGCTGTGTCGAGCGTGGTCGCGGCGAAGGATACTATAAAAACGCCAAGGATGGTTATCGCCACTTCTTTGGGGACGCCTATGCCAGCGAGCATTTGAGTCGCTCCGGCTACAAAGGCATTGATTTTGCTGCTTAATCCCTTGGCTGCCGCCCAACTCGAATATTGATGGGAAAAGGCCGCTGCGCCTGTAAAGGTTTCTCCGTCGTCCGTCAGTCCCAGCCCGATTCCTGCTCCGCAGGCGATAATGACAAACACCGCCAGCATTCCTTCGAGCAGCATGCTTCCATAGCCGATGAAGCGGGCGTTGGATTCGCAGTCGCATTGCTTGGATGATGTCCCCGACGAAACCAGCGAATGAAAGCCGGAAACCGCGCCGCAGGCAAGCACCACAAAAATCATAGGCAGTATAGGCGGCGCCCCTTTTGGATGGAGATTCAATGCCGGAGCCGCCATTGTCGGGTGAGTGAAAAGCACTCCCAGGGCAAGAAGCCCCATTGCTATCAGCAACTGGTGCGAATTAATGTAGTCGCGAGGCTGAAGCAGAACATGCACAGGCAGCGTTGAGGCTATATACACATATACCAGAAGAAGCACAACCCATATGGCTGTCGGATCCAGGCTCAATAGTGTTTTGCCGGCTTTGTTCGCGAAAAGCATCGTGGGCATTTCCATCGGAAAATGGGCGCCCGCAAAAATAGTGATATACATAAGAATAATCGCAATTATGCTCGGGAATAAAACTGGGAATTTCTTTTTGCAGACCAGATAGCCCAGCCCCAAAGCTATCGGTATTTGCAGCCATACGGGCAAAACCGCCTGTGGATACATCCCAAAGCACTTGGCTATTACCACTCCAAAAATGGCCACAACTATCAGCAGTGCGAAAAAAATGATTATAAGAAACAGAGCGCGCACTCTGTTGTTGATCAAATCTCCAGCTATGTCGCCGATTGAGCGTCCTTGATGCCTGAGTGAGACAACCAAGGCTCCAAAATCGTGCACAGCTCCCATAAAGATTGCTCCGAAGAGCGACCAGACTAGGGCGGGAACCCAACCCCATATTATTGCAATTGCCGGGCCGACTATAGGGCCGGTGCCTGCTATCGAAGTGAAATGGTGCCCAAAAAGAATGGATTTTTTGGTGGGTACATAATCCACATCATCGTCATATTTAACGCTTGGGCAGATATTCTTGGGATTGATCTTGAACACTTTGCGAGCTATAAACTTGCCATATGTGTGATAAGCGACCAGATAGAGTATCGCGCTTCCTGCCGCGATAATAACTGAATTCATGTCCTTTTTCTCCAGGCTTTAAGTTAAAAGCAATATTATAACCTGAATCAGCGTCAAAGTCTAACCGACGCAAAAGAAAACCAGCGACAAAGAATCAGGAATTTTTTTGCATACTCTGGCTGCCGCTCATTCCGGGTGTAGAGGTCAACGCCGTCAACCGCAACCATGAATTCCCGGTCTGAATTTAGGAATTTGCCCAGAGAGCTTTCCATCAATTGATATTCCTTTTTCTTTTCCCATTCCCACGTTTAAGGGTTGATGTATTATAAGCATAAATACGTATAAGAACTTGAGCCAAAAGAACAAGCTTGAAAAATATTTTTTCAGAAAAAGATGCAAATGAGGGATTTTTAGGCCAAATCAGTGCGAAGCACAGTTTGATTCTTTGTCGCTGAGAACAGGCACAAAAAACAAAAACTTCTAACTTAATTGCAAAAAAAAAGCTCATTTTATGATTAATGGCTTGCATCTTATTTACTTATGTAATAAAATAGATCAGGAGGGGAGGGTATTCGACTCTCTCTTGTTAAGTTAAGGGAGTATTTAGAAATGTCAGAACGTGAACGAGGCAAGGTGAAGTGGTTTAGCGCTTCAAAGGGGTACGGATTTATTGAACGTGAACAAGGAGGGGATATTTTTGTTCATTACAGCGCGATTGAGTCGGAAGGCTATCGCTCGCTGGATGAAGGGCAACCAGTGGAATTTGCTGTTGCCGAAGGCAAAAGGGGATTACAGGCTGACGGCGTAAATGTTGTTGCCTAGCGTCAATTCGGCGCTTTTTCCCTGTTATTAAAATCAAAGCCGATATCTTTGTGATATATGCGTGGTATTTTTTGTTGCCGCGTATATGTTAATTGAGTCTTTATACTTTTCTTATAGAGGCAATTGTCTTCATTAAAAGCATAATTAGGGTCAATGAGCTTAGATATCGGATTTGACAATTTAACTCCGGAATTAATAATCCAGTCAGTGGAAGACGCTCTGGCGTGCCCGATGACTGGCATGACTGCGCCATTCCCGAGTTACATTAATCGCGTGTATGAGCTTCAGGCTGAAGACGGCACGCGTCTTGTCGCAAAATTCTATCGTCCCGGCAGATGGTCGCGCGAGGCCCTTCTGGAAGAACATGACTTTGTTCTTGGCTGCGCGGAGGCGGACATCCCGGTCATCGCTCCTATGAAGCTTGCCAATGGCGAGACTCTTGGTGAGGCTGATGGCATATATTTTACAGTTTTTCCAAAGCGTTTCGGGCGCGAGCTTGAGATCAACAATGATGAGGCATGGCTTCGTCTTGGCAGCACAATTGCCCGCGTCCATGTTGTTGGCGCATCCCGCGAAGCTTGCGCCAGAACCGAACTGCATCCACACAAGTCCACAGAAAAAGACATACGCCACCTTCTTGACGGCGGATTTATCTCGCCAGGGAGCGTTAGAGAATTTGAGGACCTATGCCAGTCCATCATGGATGAGATTGGCGAACTTTTTGACGATGCTGAATTCATAAGGATTCACGGCGATTGTCATCGCGGCAACATTCTTGAGAGGCCGGGCGAAGGGATGATGATAATTGATTTTGACGACATGATGGTTGGTCCGCCGGTTCAGGATCTCTGGCTGTTGCTGCCTGACCATGTCCCGCTTTGTCGGCGCGAAATAGATCTGCTGATTGAAGGCTATTCACAGTTCAGGGATTTTGATGATTCGTCCACGCGCCTGATTGAGCCGCTTAGAGCTATGCGCATTATCTATTTTTTAGCCTGGTGCAGCAAGCAGATGGATGATTTTAAGTTCCAGCATAATTTTCCTGACTGGGGCAGTGACTCTTTCTGGCGAAGAGAAATTTCAGACCTCAATGTTCAGTTGCGCATCATTCGCGACACAGAAATCAGCATAAACCGCAGCTCCGAGCCCGTTTACATGGGCCGCATCCTCACTGATCACTAATCCTGAAAAAGCTCAACAGCAGCTGTGAAAAATTAGTAATTCATTCATAA
>Ga0075121_1002150_pt1 | contig 11570 bp, 11 predicted proteins | sample AntAceMetag02UKG_FD_69793 | JGI IMG/M metagenome (GOLD analysis project Ga0075121, IMG submission 69793) | Saline lake microbial communities from Ace Lake, Antarctica - Antarctic Ace Lake Metagenome 02UKG | ecosystem: Environmental > Aquatic > Non-marine Saline and Alkaline > Saline | place... | reverse complement strand
CGTGGCTACGGCGGACAGGCATGCGCCGGCTAACAGAGTGTCGCCGTACCGATTAGACTTACGTCTTGCCGGTACGGCTTTTTATTTGCGTATAAAATATAATATAGCACCCATTATATAATCTTCGCCCGGGCGCAACCGCGCTGGGCTACCTTAGATCCGCACCTTCACAGGTGCACGAAAACCAATTTGGAGTTGAGTTAAAAAAGCAGTAAAGCCCATCTCGCGACTGGGGCTGGAGCGCACGCAAAGCCGAATAGGCGGCGCGTGATTAAGCGAACATTAATCTTGCTACCTTTTTGTAGACACTTAGAATCCGTAGTAAACTAAGAGTATATACAGAAAGGCATTTAAATGGGATCAAGAAGATACGATAAAGAGTTCAAGTTGAACGCAATCGCTTTGCATAAAACAGGAAAGAGCGCAAGGCAGGTTTGCAGAGACCTAGGCATACCGGATACAACCTTTTTAGGTTGGTTAAAGTTATATGCCAAGGAAGGAGGAAATGCATTTGTTGGGTCAGGTAATATAAGTCCAGCAGATCAAGATTTTCATGCTATAAGAAAAGAATTGGAAGATGTTAGGCTTGAGCGAGACATATTAAAAAAAGCTTTGGCCATCTTCTCAAAACCAAAGTAGCGATCTTTGAATTTATGAAAAAATATAGTTCAGAGTTTCCAGTTGGAAAGATGGCCCATGTATTTAAGGTATCTCGCTCCGGATACTACCGCTATATTAACAAAAAACCATCTTCAACGGAAAATAAGAATAGAAACCTTGCTTGCAAGATAAAATCTATATTTGAGTGTAGCAGGGGTATATATGGTAGTCCCAGAGTTCATGCTATGCTAAAAAAACAAGGTGAAACCTGTTCTCGTAAAAGAGTGGCTAAAATTATGAGGCGAAACAATATCTATGCAAAAACAAAGAAGCGATGGAGACCGACTCAAAAAACAGGTTACAGGACAGATAATATATCTCCGAATCTGCTAAACCAAAACTTTACTACTTCGAACGTAAACACAATTTGGGTGCAGGATATGACGTACATAGATACAAATGAAGGTTGGCTTTATTTATCAACAGTGTTAGATCTGTACTCAAGAAAAATTGTTGGACTGAGTATGGGAAGTTGTATCGATACAAAGCTGGTTATTAGGTCATTAGAGCAAGCCATACGTCATAGAAATCCAAGCGCTGGAGTAATTTTACATTCTGACAGAGGAACACAATATACAAGTACAAAATATAAAGATTTTGCAAAGAAGAATAACTTTGTCCTAAGCATGAGCGCAAAGGGAAACTGTTATGACAACGCTGTGATGGAAAGTTTTTTCCATACGTTGAAAACAGAACACGTGTTTTTTAGGAAATTTAAAACTCGACAGGAAGCTATTACAAGCATTTTTGAGTACATAGAAGTTTTTTACAACCGATACAGGATTCACTCAACATTAAACTTTATGTCTCCCCAAGACTTTGAACAGCAGCAGTTGATTAAAAACGAAAACCAAATGGAGAGTAGGGTGAAGTCGCCTTGCCGGCGAAAGAGGCAAAATTTCGTATTTGTTGTGTAGAAAAAAAGGTTGCAAGATCACATCACAAAAAGAAGTCGCCCTTCCAGGGCTCATCAACATCCATAACTCAAATAACCCACAGCTTCAACGAAGCGTTTACGCAATGGGCTAAAACTATTCGCCCTTACAGGGCTAAGTTTGAATATATATATGTACTCAAAAAAACTACCTGCTAGCTAAAACAAAAGCTTCGACAGTATTAGGCAAGTATCGAATATGACTATAGAAATTACTTTTATTATTAAAGATCCCCATAAAATAATCTAACTGATAAAGATTATTCAAAAAGGCTCCACCAGTATCAGCAAGAACCCCTAAACGAATTTCCTTTTTTTTATTTACAGGATTTGTATATAAAATCGCAATAATCTTTCCGATCCCGATATGATGAATATCACCTGCAAAGATAGCCTGACCATGATTCAAGTGTGCGTTACTACTTGCCATCTGATCTCTTTTTATCTCTTTAAAATACCAGTATCTCTTTTGTGCCTTTAAATCTTTCAAGACTTTATCGTAAGCAATACCATTACTTTTATCTACATTAAAAACACGCTTTTTATTATCTGGCATTACAACAACAATTGAACCCTGCATTATTGCATCTTCAAGTCCATCACGGCTAATCCAAACTAAAGGTTTAATTTTATTTTTATATAAATCGTTATACAAAATTCCTGCAACAACATCCTGTTTTGTAAACTTAAACCGATCGCTTTTTACAAAACTACTATCAATTACTTCATAAAGCGCACAATTATATTTATCTGTTTTTTCATAACTTCCATCAGTCTTGAATATGGCATAATTAGTCAATCTAATCTGCCCTTTGGGAATACGTCCGGATACGGCTTCAGGAATTACTACGTTATTTTTTAATGCACTCTTTGTATCACCTGACCATTTTATAAACTTGAAAGTTTTATTCAAAAACTCTGGATCTAAGATTCTAAACTTATCTTCTTCTATAATTTTTATTATCTTTTCTAATGTCTGTTTTGTCTTCTGGCTAGACATAACATGTGTCCCAAAGTCTCTGGGATGCACAAATCTGGCATTAAAAAGTTTTCTATCGTTAAAGTATTTTAATGTATCTTTTGCAGCCTCACACAATGCTGATGGATCTGTTATTACTTGTTCGTTTTTAAATGGTGAATTAGTTAAAGAAAAGAATTTAGAGACATCAACTTGTTCTGTTTGTCTTGCAGAAATAGTTGATATAAAGATAAAAAATAGAGATAAAATAAAGTTATAATTTTTCATATTCATATGGTATACAAAAAAGAATCTTGTTTGCAATATTTGGGAATTCTTGGAAAACAAAAAGCCTCACCGAAAGCCCGTGGGGTATACACCCCCGGCTAACAACGTGTCGCTACACCCATAACCGCTTCCCCCTTCGCCCTACGTGGCTACTGAGGACAGGTACGCAGTTAAAGTGTAGCTTTTTTCGTTAACATTGATGCCTTCTTGGAAAACAAAAAGCCTCACCAGCTTGGCGTTAGCCTTGTCTGGTGAGGCGGCACTCTGTTAGCCGGGTACGTATGTGCCCGGCTACACACTATTTATTTTATTTCTTTTTTTTAACTAGAAAGAAACTCCTAATTTGCCCCAGAAGGCGTAGTTGCTTAATGCACTGTTACGTGCTGAATATTCGTATGATGTACCTGCACCTAACATTACTGGGTATTTGCATTTATTGAATCCGTAGCCTAAGGCTAGGAATGCTTTGTTTGTTATTTGGGTTGGGGTTCGGACTGAATCAAAGTCCAAGTCGGCAGTATTAATAGGAGCAGCAACATTCGCATCTGTATTAATATCAAAAGCCTCTTCTGTACCAAAAGTAGATGCTGCTATAGCATATGTATCATCAGCCCAACTACCTCTTAATGAAACACTTTCACGACCTCTGACATAAAGGTTATATCCTAGATCAATAACAAAGCTCTTATAACTGAAAGCTAAGTCAGCCATAGCTTCAAATATTGCACCAGGTGTTACTCTTATATCTCTTGTAGAAATATTTGCTAAAGGGAAAAGAGCCTGTTTCGTCTCCGTACTGTTCTGGCCAACCAAGTAATATGGCAAGAAAGATGGATTGTGAGCACTATCAGCATCTGTAAAATCTGATTTACCTATCTTTGCACTTAACGTTCTTTTTTCATTATCTCTAAAGAAATATTTAAAATCACCAACCATTAAAAGGTCTAAATTCCAATTACCTTCTTTATAAAGATTCATTTTTGAATCTAAACCTGCTCTTATTGCCCAGTGACCAGCGTTACCATAAATTGGCTCAAAGAGATACTCACCTTTTGGTGTATTGCTTGTAGGAATGATGAAACCAATATTAACACCAAAGTGTCTGTATTTATCTCTTAAAAGATCATAACCTAAGGTTAAATCAATATCAGCAACACCTGTAGAAGTTTTGTTTCCATTAATCTTTGCATATAATAATTTAGATTGAAGATCACTGCTACCTTCTGTAGTCTCTTCAAAGTTACCAGTTAAAACATCATAAAGATCTGGCGTTGTACCAGCTCTTCCTGCTAACTCTTTCTGAGTCCCTATTTGTTTTGGATTAAAATTGGTCTTAACAGCAACTATTGGCAATTTTGCTTTGAAATATAATTTATTAAGAAATTTATCTAAGTTTTGATAGTAATAGAAACTTGCACCATAAGTTGTTTGCTCCGGTCCAAATTTAATTTTACCTGATATGTTATCGCCTATGTCACCACTATCATGCAATACAAACGCTGCAGGAATATCTCCGACGGTTGTATTTTCAACAGTTTTATTATCAACCTTTATAAAATCCCTATAATCATTATCTTGCTCAACAAGGTGCCCAAAGTATCTTCCCGTAGGAGCTTGGTTATCTGATTTGTTATAGAAACCAACAACTTGTAAATTTGATCCCCATAATTTGGTCTTATCAAGTTTTAGATATAGTTGATTATGCCATGTAGAATACTCCATAGGCATATTGGCATCCATATGCCTATAGGTCATAAATGTTCTGTCTGAATATTTTGGTGTAGCAAAAACCGATACACACGAAAATATAACCAACGAGAAAAATAAAATAAAATTCAGAGATTTTATCTTCATTCCTAACTCCTTATAAAAACTGCAACAACAAAAAACTATAAACTACCCATTGGTTCAATATAAAAAAAATAAGAGGAAAACGTCAATAAAAAATCATTTGTAAAAAATAAAAAAGTTATTTGGGCAGATAAGTATACTTAAACTGCCCAAATAACTAGCTAAAACTAAGTTTTTTTATGGTTATTCAGGGATACTACTCTCAATCAGACTAGCGTTATCTTGTTCCAACCCTTTTAAAATACCTAAAAAAGAACGTCTGTTAATCTTGTCTTTTTTGGTCACAATTTTGACTAGAAGACTACTAACCTCATTATTTTTACTAATTTTTTCGTCTAGTTTAATTTTAGCAAACCTAGCAGACACTCCATGCTTCTTTGCAAGTTCAGTCATCACACTTTGAATCTGTCCCGTTACTTCAATCGCTTGATATAATGGTTCTCTTGATATAAGTAAACCCAATAACTTATTGGCTTCTCCCTGAGCTTTATTAAGTTTTTCATTATAATCTTCATCTTCAGACTTAAGTGCTGCTTCAAGATTCCCTACTAACTCAATTTGATTTTTAATTTTTTCAAATGTATCAGGCTCCAATTCTTTGAATTCAGCTTTACTAAGGTCTCTATAAAGCGTCGCCTTATTTATAGCATATTTTATGAAGCCTTTTTTAAATTTTATTAATTTAGTTCTAAGCTCTTCAACTTTTTCTTTTAAACCTTCAACTGATTTTTCTGGTTTTAAAGTTCCGTTAGTTTCAAACATACTTACTATAGTCTTTGATAAACCCCTTATCGCCTCTTGCTCTGACAATAATTTATCTTTTTTAGTTTTCAAAACCAAGTTTTTATTCATTAATGCATCTTCACGAGTACCACTACCTATTAAATTATTGCTATTTTCATCAAAGCCTTTCATTAAAGAGGCCCTTTCTTGAAACAGTTTTGTCGCTTTTCCTTCCTCTTCCTGTTTCTTCTTTGCCTCTTCCTCTTTTTGTATCTCTTCTTCAGACTTTATCTTGCCTCGTGCCTTCGTTAGTTTCTCTTGAAGCGCTAGTAGCTCTTTATCTTTTTCTTCTTTTGCTGTCACAGCTGTTTGTTTTTCTTTTTCGATTTCTGTCTTTCTGTTTACAATCCCAATTTTATCATCTTTAGCTTTTTGTATTTTTTCTTCTTTTTCTTGTTCATGCTCTTTAGCAGCAGTAAAAAGCTCTTGTAATTCAGCTGACGTCAAAGGTTTTTCTGCTTTTTGAAATTTTGTTTGCTGCGTTTCAAGCAATGTCTTATCAAAATTCGCTAACTCGTCCTTGTGTTTACTATCAAAAGCTTCGATTTCATTCGCTATCTTCTGAATCGCTTCTTCCTGCTCTTCAGGCGACAATCTACTAATTTCCGTCTCAAGTTTTTTAAATTGTTCTTCATAAGCTTCTACTAGTTTTTGATAGATCGGTCCCGTGGCTTTATTAATAGCTTCTTGTTTTTCAACAAAATCCTCTGGTTTTAAATCTTTGAGAGCTTCTTTTAAAGCCTTTATTTCGTCACTATCATCATTCAAACTTGTATCTTCTTTAGCAGCTTCAATCAATTCAGTGGCTTCGTTTTTTAGATCTATCATTTTCCTTTTTAAACTAATCGCTGCTTTAGATTCTTTAAATCTTTCTTCTTTTTTAGATAATCCTTTTACAAGAGTTTCAAATCGACTAGCAACTCTTTTTCCCTTCTCCAACTTCTCAGCCTCAGGCCCCCATAAAGTTGCAGTTTTAGCATACTCAGGTTTCCAATTATCTTTATCAAGATCTTTCCAAAGAAAGCCATACCAACCCATAAATTTTCCACCGAGTTCGCTCAACTTGCTATCTTTATAAATTTTATCCCTAAACAACTCACCGGCTCCGTTTTCGCCTATAACTTCATTAAGGAGACTTTCTTCTTCGGTAATTTTATCAAGCTGACCTTGCACATATCCTTCCATGCCTTCAAAAAAGGTAGCTTCTCCTAATCTGGTATCCCATTTCTTAGCGCCGACATATGCTGCGGCGAGATCGAAAATGCATGTTACTGTTGATTGGTAGAGAAATTTGTGAGCAGGAGATAGTTCTTCAAATTTTGGAATCGAGCCTGTTTTACCCTTTAAAGCTGTAGCAAATTGGGTTCTAAAAGTTTCGGCATCTGTGATCTGTTCATTTTTTGTTTCAAGTTCATCCAGAACAGCAATGGCATATGTAACAACGTTAGTTTTGTACTTTTCGGGCAGCTTAGCCTGCAGACCAAAAGCAAAAATACCAAAAACTAGCGTAAGCAGAAACAGCCTACTAACACGTGAAAAAGTCATAATCTCTCCCCTTCTCCTAAAAAAACTTCATCTCCAACAGTCTAAAAAACACTGAGATTCAGAATAGCTCCCGAGCTTATAATTTGTAAACAATTTTTCGTTTTCTACTATTCCTATTACTTAGACGATCACAAACATAATAAAGAAGCTAGATATTATATTTCTTGAAAGAGCCCCCTATATTAGGTTACTATTTGATCAGGAGAACAGCTTTAAAAATTATGGGGAATCTGGGGACAAGGACAATGAAGTATAAAGTAATACCGATCATAAAATTAGTTTGTATCGTATACCTAGCCATCTTTGTTCCACGCTTTGTATGGTTCAAAAGCACAAACAAACCAATCCCTAAAAAAGAACCGCCTGTAACAATGATTGGAATCCAAAATTTAACAAGCAATAAAACTGACAACTTCAACTGGATAAAAAAGCTAAGGCTAGCACTAGTAAGCGATAAGATAAGTAATAAGAATAATTTAATTAAAAATGGCTTTAAGGTACAAAAGCTATTTCTAGTAAACAAAAAAAATAAAACGCTACAAGATCTCACCCCAGAAAGTCTGGCAAATACTGATGCAATCGCCTTTGATATGACAAGCTATGGCCTAAGAATAGACCCATGCTTTGAAAGCTTAAATAAAACAATTAAACTCGCAGCCAATAACAATAAAAAATTAATCATTTTGGACCGACCAAATCCACTGGGCCGATGCATAGAAGGGCCGGGGGATATACCATTAAAACCAGGCCTGACAACAGCAGAGCTCGCCCTGTATCTCAATAAATACATTCTTCATAAGCCGGCAAATCTAACAATTGTGCCAATGACTAACTGGCAAGCAAACAAGCCCTTGGCAAATATAAAATCTGACTTTTTGCCTAAAAAATTTAAAAACCTAAATGCTTTGTATGGTTACAGCTTTCTAAAATTTTTGAAACAGATTAGACCAATAAAAGTAGAGCAAGATGGTGAAAATAAGTATCAGGTTTTGATTTTACCTAAAGCACAACAACTCTCTGAATGGGAAACCGATTACCTAAAGAAACTATGCTTTAAGCTAGGTATGTTCTGTTCATCTTCAATAGAAGGAGGGATCAAGATAAGAGTCAAAAAGGATATAAATAATTTCTCGTCCTTTAACTCTATTATTAATTTGGCACGCTTTTTACAAAATAGAAAAAGGCTAAAACTTTGTTATTCACCTAAATTTGATAAGCTCTTGGGCTCTAATATTTTGACATCTTTTTTACAGAATAAAATCAGTTTTGAAAATTTGAAACATAAAATAGAAACTGATGATACAGAGTTTGAGAAACGTGTACAAAGTTGCATCCTGTATAGGCCTTTGCCGTATGTTAAGATTATAGAACGCGTTTGATGCTTGTTTTTACATAAAATATTTTTATTTAGTTTCTGGTGAGAAAACTTTATAAAGATCCTTCTTCCACAATTTGCCTCTATCTGATAAACCATCACCGTTTGTATTTAAAAAAACTTCTACAACTAATTTGCTTTGTAATGATTTTATAAAACGAGATAGATACGGGTCATTATGAGCCAAGCTGTTTATCTTATCTGTCATCTTTTTTTTAATGTCTTCATATTTAATTTTATTAGTTTTATCAGTAATAGTACCTAACTCAGCTAAAGCACCTTTTAAAAGGCATTCAGCCATTTCTTTATAAACTGTTTTATAATCTTGTGACATCTTTTTTAATGGCTCTGATAAACTTTCTTCTTTATCATTATTTAGATGAGCCATAGCATCATCCGTAAAAACTTGTCTGCTGTTTTATTAAGATTATTCTTATTTCCTATTACTATTTCTAATCTTTTTTCATCAAGCTTAAATGGCGCTTCTTGCTGGTGCATGCCGTACACACTAAAAGAAAAACTGAAAGCAAAAGTGAACAAAAAAAATTTCATATAAAATTTCATAATAACTCCTGGTTCTAGTAACCAAATATTAACCTAAAACACTTGGTTAAATATAATTTGCCAGCTACACTAAATACAAGAAAATATATAAAATTATTAGGTGCAAAAATATGTCTCTGGCCTTTATTTTAAAACGCTTTTTACCAAACAAACACAAATTATCCGTGCTTACAAAAACCCACGGCAAGATTTACCTAACAACAGAACCAATGAATAAAAGCCTATCTCTATGGCCAGGCATGCTAATATCTTTTGATACAAAAGAAGAAAGAAAGAATATACATCTTGCAACAAATATAGAAATTTTATTAACGCCAGACAGCAAATTTGATCTGAACTGGATACATCATATCCTAGAATTGTCTTATTATTTTATTCCTATGCACAATCCGTGCAACGAAGTTTTTAGATTTATTTATAACTGTTTCAGGTTCACAAAGCTAGAAATAATGCTTAAAAAGCATGCGCACATAATAAGAAAAATATCTCTTTTAAAATTCTTTGAACTTGCAGGTTTTTATCCCAAAGAGAATCTTAGTGTCTATTTAAGAATGTACGATAAACTGGCAAATGCATTTGTTGACATCGATAATAAACAGAACGTAAACTCTTTGCAAACAAGTTTAGAACAGATAAGTGAACAGCAAGTTAAAGAACTAGATTTTTGGATATTTAGTTGCATACATCATCACCCATGTTCTAAATTATTTAAAACGTGTTTAAAACTATAATCTTATGAGGCAATTATGTCACAAGAAATAAATAAAGATAAAATCATTAGCTTTCTTAAAGAACACAAAGAATTCCTAAAAAAAGAATATGGTGTTACAAAAATCGCTCTTTTTGGTTCCTATGCAAGGGGAGAAGAATCTGTAAAAAGTGATATAGATTTGTTAATAGATACTACAACAATAACTTTTAGAAACCGAATTAAACTAAAAAGATTTTTGGAAAAAAAATTCAATAGAGAAGTTGACATTGGTTATTTTAAAAGTGTAAGAAACTTTATTAAAGATCAAATAAAAGATGAGCTTGTTTATGCCTAATAAAACTAAACGAATCTCAGAATTCTTCATTTTTGATATATTCATAGCAATTGACTCCATTAATAGACACTCTATAGAAATGGAAGCGGTGGAAGATCTAACCTCCAACGAGTTAGTCTATAATTCAATAATGAGAAGCTTAGAAATAATCGGTGAAGCTATGAAAAACGTGCTAAAAAACACAACTCTGAAAGAGCTTAGCAAACCAGATTGGAGAAATATAGTAGATTTTAGAAATATTGTTGCTCACGAATATTTCGGTATAAATTATGAAGAAATTCTTAATATTATCAAAGTTGAATTACCAGAACTCGAAAAAGATCTATTTTTATTCATAAAAAAACTAAAAAATAATTCCAATCTTATACTTGCTCTTGATGGAACATACAAAGACCTAGAAACCATAAACAGAAAAGAAAGCTTAGAGTATCTAGTTAAAATAAAAAAATATCTAAAGAATGGATTTTAGTTGCATACATCATCACCCATGTTCTAAATTATTTAAAACGTGTTTAAAACTATAATCTTATAAAGGACTTAAGATGTTCAGTTCTAAAAAATTTTTAAAATTAAATATTATCATATTCCTGGCTCTTTGTTGTTCAATAAAAAGCAACTTTGCCCTTCTTGATATAAAACAGTTTACAGGTGGAGACAAAAGTGTTGACCTGCTCTTTGCTACAGACCTAGAAAGCAAAAAAAACAAGCTGGAACAGCTAGAAAAAAGAAATACACAGTTCCAAAAAAGAATGGAATCCACAACTAAAACAATAGTAAAAAGCCTAAACAAAATAAACTCAGATGTAACAGAGCTTAAAAGCAGACTAAAAAACCTAGATCAAGAAGAAGAAGAAAACACAAATAAACTAATATCTCTATTAGGTGACAGGAAAGAGCATCTAACGAAACTTCAAGAATTGTGGAAAAAAACCGAAGAAGTATTACTAGACCACATCAAACTTCTAAAAGATATAATAACAAGCCAACAGAAAGAGATTTCTGAGGAAGTTAAATTTGTATATTCTTGGAAAGATTTCAAACTAAGCCAAGAAAAAGTCATGCTATTATTTGCAAAACTACAGGAAGAAAAAGACAAAAAAGAAAGCCTAAAAAAGCAAAAAATAGCAGAGAAAGAAACCCTTGTATCCCTTCAAAAACAAATAGATACGAAAAACAAACAAAGAGAAAATCCTGAAATCAAAGATATAGACATAAAAATACTTGAACAAGAAATCAGCATACTAAATGAAAAAGCAAACTACTCTAATCTTAAAATAGAAAACCTAGAAGACTTAATAAAATACAAAGATGATCAGATTTTCTTAAATCAATATAATTTAAACAAAACCGAGGTAAAACTAGATCATATAGAACAACATATGGTTATAGAGCCTAGAGACATAGAAAATGCTAAAAATGAATGGGAAGAACAAAAACAAAAATCCTTTAAAATTAAAGAACAATTAAACAAATTTAAAGAACCAAAAAAAGCTGAAGTTGAAAAAATAACAAATGAAATAACCTCTATACAAAAAAAACTAACCGAAATTAAAAAAGAGGATGACC
>Ga0075121_1002146_pt1 | contig 11604 bp, 9 predicted proteins | sample AntAceMetag02UKG_FD_69793 | JGI IMG/M metagenome (GOLD analysis project Ga0075121, IMG submission 69793) | Saline lake microbial communities from Ace Lake, Antarctica - Antarctic Ace Lake Metagenome 02UKG | ecosystem: Environmental > Aquatic > Non-marine Saline and Alkaline > Saline | place... | reverse complement strand
CGGGAAATGAGGGATAGTATGACTACCAAAAACTGTTGTCAGGCATGTCGCAAAAGAGCCGCACCCATATGATTTTGAATGTCTGATGGCACCCAACGGTCATAAAATGTTTATGGCCCTGCCGACCGTGAAAGCAATCAATGCCAGGGGGATCAGCCTTATTTTGCCGGATGCGTGCATTGAAGTAGGGGCGCGCCGTGTAAGGCGGCATGCCTGCAGCAGTATAAAGGCCTATTTTACTCAAAACAGTGCTCTTTATTACGGTACCCTGGTGGATTGCAGCGCGGCGGCAATGCGTATAGAAGTCAACACAATTTTCCCCCAGACGTTTGAATGGATCAACCCTGAATTTTCTGCGACGCTGATCCTTTTTGACGGCCGTGAAACAGTTTATTCCGGCGAATGTAGAATAATCAGACAATTCGGTAACAAGCAAAAAAAATCGTTTGTTTTAAAACCTGCGGCATCAAAGATCCAACGCTTTCAGCCCAAGGAATTCCGCAGCACCCGTCAGCAACTGGTCCCCTTGCCGGACATTATCTTTACGCATCCTTTTACCCGTAAAACAGTCAACCTGAGAATTTTCGACCTTTCCGGTTCCGGCTGCTCGATAGAGGAGAATGAAAAGGAGGCCCTTCTTCTGCCCGGCATGTTGATCCATGATCTGGAGCTGAATCTTGCCGGATGCCTTGTGGTTAAAACAACGGCCCAGGTAATTTACCGCAATGTCATAAATATTGATGGCAATCCTCCCCAAATTCGATGCGGCATTGTTTTTCTCGATATGGATATGCAGGAGCACGTCAAACTGAAGGCTCTTTTACAGAAAGCCGAGGACAGGAAATCATATATCTGCAACCGGGTTGATCAGGATGAACTGTGGGATTTCTTTTTTGAAACCGGTTTTATTTACCCTGAAAAATATGAGACGGTTCGAAAACACAGGGAGGAGATAAAAAAGACCTACGAAAAGCTTTATCTCCAGGCGCCTTCTATTGCCCGTCATTTTACGTACCAGGATAATCACCGCATCCTGGGGCATATGAGCATGATCAGGTATTATAAAAATACCTGGCTGATCCATCACCATGCGGCCAGGAAATCCTGTTCCCATCACGCCGGTATTGCAGTACTCAACCAGATCGGTCGATTTGGAAATGACGCCCATCGACTTTATGCGCTGCATATGGACTATCTTGTCTGCTATTACAGGCCGGAGAATAAATTCCCAAACAGTGTTTTCGGGGGGGCTGCCCGGCATATAAAAGATCCCAGGGGATGCTCGCTGGATACCTTTGCCTATTTTCATCAGCCCGGCAACAGCAAACCGGTCCCAATACCGGACGACTGGGAACTAACACCCACCCAGCCTGCAGAATTAACGGAACTGGAAATGTTTTATAAGCAGGCATCCGGCGGGCTCATGCTGGATGCGCTCGACCTGACCCTGGACGGCTGCACAGGCTACGATGAGCTGGCAGAAGAATTTCAACGGCATGGTTTCCAGAGGCAGCGCCGAATGTATTCCCTTAAAAAAAACAATCGGCTGACGGCTGTCATTATGGTCAACATCTCTGATGTCGGCCTCAATTTATCCGACCTGACAAGCTGCATCAAGGTTATGATTATAGACTCTGTTGATCTTTCCGGCAATGTTCTCAGATCGGTGCTTTCAAATATCTCTGAAAAAACCGGACGCAGTGAAATGCCGGTTCTCCTCTATCCGGCAGCCTATGCCGAAGATAATAACATAGCCTATCAAACGTTATATACATTATGGGTATTGAGCATGCAATATACTGATCATTATTTCAGATACCTCAAACGGCTGCTTAAATTTATTCAGCATTGATAATCGACATGAAGTCTTTAATTTGGCTATGAATAAATCAAATCAACAAGTGCCCCTGTATAACAGCCGTGGCATCAATGTTTATGTAAAACTCCTGAATCAAAGATACCCCCATGTCAATATTAGGGAAGTATTGAACTATGCCAAAATGGCGCCTTATGAAGTAGCCGATCAGGCCCACTGGTTTACCCAGAAACAGATAAATCGATTTTATGAAAAATGTGTTCAGTTGAGCGGCAATGAAAATATTGCCCGCGAAGCCGGCCGGTATGCAGCAACCCCTGAATTGGTCGGGGCACTGGAACAGGTTGTTTTTGGCCAGATCAGCCCATCAAGAGCCTATGAACTTATTGGTAAAACCGCATATAGCTACGCCAGATCCTCCCGTTATAAAACAAAAAAAATATCCTCCAGCAGCGTTGAAATTACTGCAATTCAAGAAGAGGGCGTTGTCGAAAAACTTTATCAGTGTCAAAACAGAATCGGTCTTTTTGAAGCCATTGCCATGGGATATACAAGCCAATTACCTCAAATAGAGCACCCTGAATGTGTTTTCAAAGGGGATAAATGCTGCCGTTATATTATTACCTGGGAAAAAACGGCCTTTTATGTATGGAAAAGAGTTCGAAATATTTCAACCCCACTTTCTTTTTTTCTCCTGCTGATCTGTTTTTTCTTGAAACCACACCTTGCCCTGGCCATACTTCTTCCGGTTCTTTTAATCATCGTGCTGGGGTTGAGCCGTATCGTTGATTTTCTTGAAAAAAAAGAGTTGCGTTCCAGCCTGAATATGCTTCGAGATTCGACCGACAAACTGCTTGAACAGATTGATATCAACTATAATAATACAACTATTACAAACGAAATCGGTCAATCAATCAGCCGGCGTACAACCATTGATGATGTTTTAGATAAAGTTATTCAGATTTCACAAAAACGGTTGAATTATGATCGCTATTTAATTCTGCTGGCCGATAAGGACAAAACGAGGCTGGCGTTTCGGACAGGCTTTGGATATTCACAAGAGTATATTAGTATACTGACCAATACCACCTTTAATCTTGATCGTCCGGATTCCAAAGGGACTTTTGTCGTTTCATTCCGAGAACAAAAACCGTTTTTAATAAACGATATCAATGAAATTGAGGAAAATCTTTCACCCCGCAGCCTGTTGTTTGCCAAAAAACTGGGAACCCTGTCATTTGTCTGCTGTCCGATAATCTGCGATGGAGACTCAATCGGTGTTCTTGCGGTGGACAATATAAAATCTAAAAAAATTCTGGTCCAAAGTGACATGAGCCTTCTGATGGGGATCGCTTCGGTGATTGGCATCAGTATTCGCAATGCCGAACTCATGGAAGGCAGAGAAAGGCAATACCGATCCATCCTGCAGGTTCTAGCTGCCAGCATTGACGCCCGTGATCCGTTGACTGCCGGTCACTCTGAAAAGGTAACGGAATATTCACTGGGGATCTGTGACGAAATGGGTCTTGCAAGAGATTACCGGGAAATGATTCGTGTTGCCGCCCTGCTTCATGATTATGGTAAACTTGGGGTGCCGGATTCAATATTGAAAAAGCCGGGGGAATTAACAAAGGAAGAGTACCATATCGTTCAAACCCATGCCCAGAAAACAAAAGAGATTCTGGAAGAGATTAATTTTGAAGGAATTTTAAGCCAAGTCCCACAAATTGCCGGGTCCCACCATGAAAAATTAGATGGCAGCGGATATCCGGATGGACTGACAGGGGAGGCAATTCCGCTGGGGGCAAGAATTATTGCGGTAGCTGATTTTTTTGAAGCCATTACCGCTGAGCGTCATTATCGCGGGCCAATGCCGGTTGAAGAAGCCCTTGAACTTCTGAATAAGGAATCTGAAAAACACTTCGATTCCAAAATCGTGGCGGCTTTTATCCAATTTTTTAAAAAGAATTATTTGAAAAAATTTTATGGCCGGAATGAATTCAGCTAATTTGACCCGAGTTTATAATTCCCCGACACAAGATCAGCGGGGTATAGGCAAACCTGCGCGGATCGGCAAAACAAGTTTGGAATTCATTGCAAAATTCTTCATATCCTCCCTCATATTCAGTCAGTTCAAATTCCGCATTTTCCCCGACCCTTTCAATTTTCTTCATCCAGTTAAAGCGGTCAATTTCCCGTAATTGACCAAATATCAGGTTATATTGAGCAATATTGACATCAATATCCTGAAACCTGAGATCATAAAGATAGGAATACAGTTTTCTGCCGACAAAGGGATCAAAATTAAACCGGGATTCCAAAATATGCGCCAGCATTTGGATTGTCCTGTTAAGGCGCTCGGGGTACCCGAAATGGCACAAACCATTATTGTCCTGATCAATCAGGCAGATAATACCGCCCGGATTCAGCAGTCTTGAAAGGTTGCTGACGATATCAAAACTGTTGGAGCGATAGTACTGAAGGACAAAGCGGACCCATATAAAATCGAATTTCCCCAGATCATCCAGCGGTTCAAGAATATCCCGGCATGTATATTCGATGCCGGATGTGCTGTAGTGTTTTACAGCATAATCAATCCTGTCTCTGGAACCTTCCACACCAACGACAGTGCCATCCGGTCCGGCCATTTTCCGCAGCAAATAAGTGATTGTTCCTGATCCGCTGCCGATATCCGCAATGCGCATACCCGGCTTTATTCCGGCCCACCGGGCTTGATCTTTTATCTGATTTTTATCAATTTTTAAATCGAGCCGCAGCGCCTCATCTTCGTTTTCCATTAAATATTTGTTCATATCATATCCACATCATATGTTATTTTCATAATGAGCATTTTGAGCTACCATAGAAACATTGTTATTTCAATCCATTTCTGATTCACACGATTTCCCCGTATCCTCTAACCGGCCCCAATTAAACATTCAGACCGTCTGAATAACACTGCAGCCGGCAAGTAAATTGAACTTTTGTCTACACATCAAATCTTAAAATAATTTTCCAAGGGGTGAAAGGTTGACATTTTCATTTTTGCACGCATTTTTAAATAATTATGTATACCAAACAGTTCATTTTTAAATATCATTATAAATAATTCAATTGTTTTATTTTTTATTGAGGAGGCAGCATGGCGGGTCAAAGAGAGACACATGAATTTAAAACCGAAGTTCAGCAGTTGATGAAAATTATCATCAACTCCCTTTATTCCAATCGGGAAATATTCTTAAGGGAATTGATTTCTAATGCATCCGATGCCATTGACAGGCTGCAGTTTAAGTCCCAGACCGATCCTGATATTCTGGACACAGACACCAAGTTTAAAATTAAGCTTGCGGCCAATAAAGATAAAAAAACCCTGGAAATTTCCGATAACGGTATCGGCATGACCTATGATGAGGTCATGGAAAATATCGGGACCATTGCCAAAAGCGGAACCGTTGCCTTTTTGGAAGCTATTGAAAAATCCAAAACTGAAAATGCGCTTACACCCGAGCTCATCGGGCAGTTCGGCGTCGGGTTTTACAGTTCGTTCATTGTTGCCACGCAGGTAACCCTGATTACCAGAGCCGCCGGATCGGAAAGCGGTGTAAAATGGACCTCAACCGGTGACGGTTCCTACACCATCGAACAGACCGACAAAGAATCTCGGGGCACCACCATCATTTTAAAGCTTAAACCGCTTGCCAAGGATGAACAGGATTTTACCGAGGAATGGGTATTGCGTCAGATTGTCAAGCAGCATTCCGACTTTGTAAGCTATCCCATCGTCATGGATATCGAAAGGGACGAACCGGTTACAGATGACGAGGGCAAACCCATCGAGGGCAAAACCACCCATGTTGTCAGAGAAGAAACCCTGAACTCCATGAAAGCCATCTGGACCCGGAACAAAAATGATGTGTCCGAGGAAGAGCACACTGAATTTTACAAGCACCTGGCCCACGACTGGACCGCACCTTTGACCCGGCTTCATTTCAGGCTTGAAGGCACAACCGAGTATACCGCGCTGCTTTATATTCCTTCCAAGGCACCTTTTGACATGTTTAATCACGACCGGCGGCATGGGGTCCAGCTGTATTGCCGCCGTGTTTTTATCATGGATGACTGCAAGGAACTGATCCCTGAATATCTTCGATTTGTCAAGGGGGTTGTGGATGCCACCGACCTGAACCTGAATGTCAGCCGGGAGATTCTTCAGCAGGATCGGCTCGTGATGAACATCCGAAAAAATCTTGTAAAAAAAATATTCGATTTGTTAAGCGGCATGGAAAAAGAACAATACGAAACATTTTATACTGAATTCGGCCCTGTGCTCAAGGAGGGAATTCACAGTGATCCCGCCAAACAGGATAAAATTGCTGAACTGATTCGATATAAAACCACCCGGTCGGACGGCAAACTTGTGTCGTTGAAGGATTATGTTGCCAATATGAAATTCGGGCAAAAATCTATCTATTATATCACCGGTGATAATCTGTCTGCTATTCTTAACAGTCCACACCTTGAAAAACTCAAGGAAAAAGACTATGAAGTCCTGCTCATGACCGATCCGGTAGATGAATGGGTGGTCCAGTCGCTGACCGAATACGATGATAAAAAACTGTGCAGCGCGGAAAAAGGCGATCTGGATATCGATGAAATCGACGATAAAAAAAAGGATGCATTCAGTGATCTGTTTGATGCCATCAAATCCAATCTGGAAGATAAAATAAAGGAGGTCAAACCGTCTCTGCGCCTGAAAGATTCGGTGGCCTGCCTGGCCGGTGATAACCATGATATGAGTGCCTATATGGCAAAAATACTCAAATCCTCCGGACAGGAAATGCCGCCGGTGAAACGGATTCTGGAACTCAATATGGATCATCCGGTGCTGGTGGGGATAAAAGCGCTGTTTGAAAAGGACAAGGAGAATGCGGTATTAAAAGAGTACAGTAAACTGCTGCTGGACATGGCTGTGATCAGCGAAGGCGGCAAACTGGAAAATCCTGCCCGTTTTTCCAAAAAAATCGGCGAAATGATGGCCGGTGCACTGGAAAATCGTGCATAATTCAAATTTTTAAAAAAACATACGCGATATCTCTTGACAGAAGGGCAACCGGTATTATTTTTTCGTCACGGACGCACAATGCGTCTTTTGTATAGATTTTAATTCCTTTTTCCCGGGCGATCGCCAATGCGATCGCCCTTGTTGTTTTTGCAGCCTTTTATTTCCTGACGGCGGTCATGCCATCAGCTTTTTGCAGCCTTTAACCGCTTTTTTGTGATCTATAGTCCCGAGGTTTCGTGTACGAGCACGTAAGAAAGCTATGCCCTTTGGGGCCGGCTTTTTATTTACAGCGTATGCACTGCAGACGGGGCAAATTGTATAAAGGCGGGGGCACCGTTGGATAGTTTCATCTGAACAAAAGTGCTGGACTGGAGCATGACCTGGAACCGGATATCTGCCAGTTTGATTCCGATTTCACTATAAAAACCATGGTTCATGATCCCCGAAATCACTCCGCTGACGGCATTGGGCGAATCTGTCGGAAATTTTTCAGGGCTGATTTGAATGTCTTCCGGGCGGATGGCAATATATTTTCCCGATCCGTTAACCGGTGCGGACAGCGTGACGCAAAGATCATCCACCCAGGCCCGATCTTGATGAAAAACAGCCGGAAAAACATTCTTCATCCCCACAAATTCGGCTATAAACGGCGTTGCCGGTTTGGTGAAAACTTCTCCCACATACCCCACCTGCTCGATTGTGCCCTGATGAATGATGGCAGCCCGCCGGGCCAGAAAATGCGCTTCGGCAAAATCATGGGTCACCATCAGCACGGTGATTTCGGTTGCCGTATGCAGTCGCTTCAATATGCCTCGAATCTCTTCCCTGAAGTTGGGGTCCAGGGCCGACAGGGGCTCATCAAGCAGCAGCACAGCCGGATCAACCGCCAAGGCCCGGGCCAGGGCCACCCGTTGCCGTTCGCCTCCGCTCAAATTTTCCACAGAACGGTTCAGCAACGGTTCCAGCGACAGCCGGTCAATCAGAAGGGGAAGATTTTTCCCGGGAGCCCGGCCATTTTTTTGATGGTATCTGAGACCAAAGGTAATGTTTTCCTTGACAGTCAGATGCGGGAACAGGGCATTGTCCTGATACACGATGCCGATTCCGCGATTCTCAGGCGCAACCCGGGTCACATCCCGGCCGTCCAGGTATATCCGCCCACTGGAGGTGGGAAGCAGCCCGGCGATGGATTCCAGTATCAGGGTCTTTCCCGCACCGGTGGGCCCCAGCAGTGTAAAAAATTCTCCATTTCCCACAGTCAGGTTGATTTCCCGCAGACAAAAGCCGGGCAGATCAACCGTTAAATTTTCAAGACGAATCATGCGTATCCCTTTTTCGGGACCGAGAAAATTCTTAGCAGCAAAAACAGTACCAAGCAGACGATAATCAACCAGACCGCAACCGGCTGGGAATATTTGAGTCCATAAGCAGTAAAACGTTCATAGATCATCACGGGCGCGATCATGGGATGGTAGGCCACGATAACGACGGCCCCGAATTCACTGACAGCGCGGGCCGTACACATAATCATGCCCACCACCATACTGCGCCAGGCCAGGGGAAACGTGACTCGGAAAAAAGTGCCGGTAACGGATGCGCCCAGACTGCGGGAGACTTTTTCAAGGCGAGTGGGAACCGCTTCGAAACCGGCCTTGACCGTATTGACATAAAACGGCAGTCCCACGAATGTCAGTACCACGATGATGCCGGTAACACTGCCCATGATGCGCAGACCGACGGCATTGAAAATCTGGCCCAGCCAGTGGTTGCGTCCGGCAATACTCAAAATGGCGATGCCGACAACCGGATGGGGAATCATGATGGGCAGATCAATTATGCTCTCAACTATTTTTTTTCCGACAAACTCGTGGCGGGCCAGAAGATAGGCAAACGGAGTCCCGAACACAAAGGAGATCAGAGCTGCTGCGCCGGAGGTGTATATACTGAGCCGGATAGATTGGATTACATCCGGGTCCTTTATGGTCTCCAACAGGTCTGCCAGAGTCGGCTGGGTCGCCATTTCAATGAGCGGAAAAAGTATAAATGCGATAATTACAGTACTGGAAAAAAATGCCAGTGCTGTAAAGGGGTCAAATTTTCTTTGAATTTTTATAACCATTATTTTTATAATATCAAAATATTACAAGCAGTCCTAATTTTTGATTTCCACCAGCTTCTGAAACTGCGCAGGAAGACCCTGCAAGACCTTTTCAGTGGAAACACGGCAGGGAACAAAGGGGGGCTGCCCCATCTCCTTTAATACTTTAAGCCCGCCGTCGGGACTCAGCAGATATTCGATGAACAAGACCGCACCTTTTTTATTAGGTGCCGCATTTATCAGGGTAATCCCGTAGGTGCAGGATTTCCCGGTGCGCGTAATCCAGGTATTGGGTTTCTTGCCGGTCACCTTGACTTTGGCCTGTTTGTAAAAAGCGTCATATTTATAATTCCCCAGGTTGATGTGATCATCGAGTTTGATATATTTAAGCTCGTGCTGTACCGCCACGCTCAGATATTCCCAAGCATAGTCCATATTACCGGTTTTCAGCAGGGAAACCAGTTCAACCGACTTGGGCCGGATATTTTCCTTGGGGCGGTTGGCGATGAGCCGATTATACAGTCCCGTTTTCTGATAAAATTTTTCAGCAAGCTGCAAAACCATCACCGCACGATAGCCGCAGGGATCCAGATTGGGATCGGAGTGCCCCCAGACAACGCCTTTTCGACTGAGAATTTCGTACCAGTTTTGTCCGGTTACCTCCCCGGCAAAGCGGCTTTGATCCGTATAGCACAGCACCAGTTGGTTGGTGGCAAAACGGATATTCCAGGCAGCGAATTTCGGGATCAAATTTTTATCAATCACTTTGAAGTCCGCAGAAGCCATGATGTCGGCCGGCTTGCCCAGTTCGGAGATCATACGGGCCATCTTGGTGCTACCCCCGGCTTCCCGCTGGACATCAATATCGGGATGGTCGGCTTCAAATTGTTTTTCAATCTTTGCAAAAGGCACTGTCAAGCTGCCGGCATGAAAAATCGTTACTTTTTCTTTGGCCGCTGCAATGGATACCATCGACACTGTCAGCAGCAGGGCGGTCAAGACCCCCATCACTGTAATTAATCTTGAACGACGCATTTTTATTTACTCCTCTTTTTCCGGCTGATTGTTATTTAAATCGGGAAAAACCATTTTCCCGCTCATACTCAGATCATATCCTGCAAAAGTACTTGTTGCTTCGGTAAACTCGTTTTCGTGCAACATCCCTAAAAATAACTGAACACCCTGGTCAAAAAATCTGTTTTTGTCGATCAGCAGGTCATAGCGTTCCCAGCGCAGCGGGATAAAATCAAGATCCAGCAGGGCCGCCACATAGCGTATCGCCGGTCCGGCGTCGGCCCGACCGTTTAAAATTTCAAGGCCGATGTCAATGTGTTTGGGCACTTCATGATGATAGCCGGCGATATCTTGTCCTTTGATGCCGGCTTTTTCCAGTTCCCGATCCAGGAGCAACCGGGTCCCTGTGGTGTTGGAACGGTTCACGATTTTCAAATCCGGCCCGGCCAGATCCGCTACGCTGCGTATGCCTTTCGGATTGCCTTTTGGCACCAGAAGCCCCTGCTCTCTTTTACAAAAATTAATCATGACGGGCATATTATCGAATTCCCGGTCTGCAAAATCAAAATTATATCCTTTCCCGTTATCCTGCATCAGATGACTCGATGCCATGTGGCACAGGTTTCGACGAAGGGCCTGGAGCCCCCCAATGCTGCCCAGATTGGCAAACACCGCAACATGTTCGGAAAAATTGCTGTTAAAAATTGATATGGCTTTGTCCAGCAGAGGGTCATTGCTGCCGGTAATGATGAGCAGGCCGTCATAGGCGGGCAAGGATGTGCGCGACTGGGGGTAATTGCTGGTGTTGGCATCAATCCACTGCTCCACCAGATGGAGGGGGAAAAGCCATTTGCCGGTTATTTTAGTGGCAGGAAGTCCCTTGTCAGATATGAGTGAGTAAATCATCTTTTCATTAACATCCAGAAACTGGGCGACCTCTCTGGTTGAGAGCAGCTTTTTCATTTTTCCCTCCCGCTGTTTGTATTATAGGCATAACTGTTAATTGTGTTTTCTTATATCTTTTTGGTCATTTTCTGTCAATTTGTTTGTTTAATAATAAATTATATTTTTATAATTACCGAAACCAACTCAAACATAGTCGCAGTTCCATCACTTTTATAATTGAAAAATGAAGGTATTCCATCGCTTTTACTCCACCCCGGTGAAACAAAAGAAAGAGCAGTTTCAAGGGGAGGCAGATTACTCAAAAAGAATTAAACCTAAAGAAGAAATAAAAGACGGGTTATGATTCGGGGCAGGTAGAATCGATGATGAAAAATTTGTTTGAAAAATTATTATTGAACTTCAGGCTTGCTGAGCATTGCCAACATTTTTTTTGCGCTTTTTTGCTGGGCAGGGAACTTGGACGCTTGGATGAATGCATGCTTTGCCCGTTTTGTATCGGTCATGTTCCAGGCTGCATATCCAAGCATGAGCCAGGCTTCTCCCGGTAGAATTTTTCCACTGACCGCCTTTTCAAAAACCCGGGCGGCAGCCTTGTACTTTTTCATTTCATACAGTATGCGGCCTTTTAACATCAGTAGCTTGTCATCTTTTGCCTCCTGCATGCCTTGTTCCACAGCCGCCAGGGCCCGGTCGGATTGATGCAGGCCA